>LDZT01010979.1_pt1 | contig 16347 bp, 13 predicted proteins | sample 615521 | NCBI WGS metagenome assembly LDZT01 (sample SAMN03408292, study PRJNA278302) | terrestrial metagenome | isolation source: oil reservoir sample SB1 | place: USA: Alaska, North Slope, Schrader Bluff formation | collected 2011-09
TACGGAAGCGAGTATCTCTGAAGAGCCCAGTGCGGTAATTCCGCACGCTGGGATCTGTGCGGGGGCAGTCAGGTAACTGGCTGTCCTACCGTGACAACTAATATTAACTTTAATCTATACTGCATTTATGCTTTCATCGTAAAAAAATTTGACATTCTAATTTGACATAGTATAATGTAAATAGCATACAATATTTTAGTAAGTATTAAAAGATTTTTATAAATATTTAAATTATAGAAATAAGAAGGAACCTTGATATATGACTGAAAGTAGAAAAAAGCATCCGATACTAGAAAACCTCATTCCCATTGTAAAAACAATAGCGGCAACATTTGGTAAAAATTGCGAAGTCGTTTTGCATGATTTCAGTGGACCACAGCACTCAATTATTTTAATAGAAAACGGTCATGTTACCGGAAGGAAAATTGGTGACCCTATAACAGACTTTGCGTTAGCTTCCTGGAGAGAAGGCAGTTTTGGTGATGGCAGTCAAGATAAATTACTTAATTATAAAACAAAAACAAAAGATGGAAGGATACTTAAATCCTCCAGTGTCTTTATTAAAGATGGCAAAGACAAGATAGTGGGATGTTTATGTATTAACTATGATATGACTGGGCATTTGATGTTCGAAAATGTGATAAAAGAATTCTGCAATATAAATGAATTAAATGAAGAAAAAGAAGAAACTTTTGTTCATGATGTTGACGAAATCCTTGATAGTATTATTGGTAAAGCCATCGAAGAAGTAAATAAACCTATATCTCTCATGCAGAAAGATGATAATTTAAGAGTAGTGAAAATTGTTGATAAAAAAGGTGGTTTTATGATTAAGGGATCTATCGACCAATTGGCTCATAGGTTAAATGTATCCCGATACACCATCTATAACTACCTTGATGAATTAAAGATGAAAAAGAGAGAAAAAAATAATATGGAAATATAAACGAATTATTATAATATTTACTATTAGAAAAGAAACAAAAGAAGAAAGGAGTACTCATTAAGTGGAAAAAGAAGTCAAAATTAACCATGAAGCACCTGCGGCTATTGGTCCATATTCTCCAGCACTCAAAATTGGCAATATCATTTTTGCATCAGGGCAAATACCTATTGATCCACAAACAGGAGAAATAGTTGAAGGAGATATCGAAACACAGACCAAACAATCGTTGCAAAATCTCAAGGCAGTTTTAGAACCTTATTCGATTGATTTTAGTAACATTGTTAAAGTAACTATTTTCTTAAAAGACATGAATAATTTTCCCAGGGTTAATGAAATATATAGTCAATACTTTGATAGTCAATTCCCTGCCCGAAGCTGCATAGAAGTGGCACGCTTACCTAAAGATGCTCAAATTGAAATTGAAGCAATTGCTTATTGTGATGAACAGTAATGAGAAAGTATCTATAAATTTAAGCTGGAGAAAACAATGGGAAAAAGTCAAGAAGATTTGCTTAATTTGTTAAAAAAGGCATTAAATCTTATACCGGGACCTTGTCGGCAATGTGCGGTTGTGGAGTGGCAGCTGGCATAGGGGCAAGTGCCGGGGTAGTCTATCTATTAGGCGGCAACCAGGATAAAATCATGGGTGCACTATATAATATGGTCGGTTCTATCTCTGGAGTCATCTGTGATGGAGCCAAAGAAGGCTGCTCTTATAAACTGGCTTTGGCATCCGGATGGGCTGTCCAATCAACATTACTGGCTTTGCATGGTTCAATTATTCACAATACTGATGGTATTGTTCATCCTGATTTCAGACAACTGTTTAAAAACTTGGGTCATCTGTGTGATCCAGGTATGATTGCTACAGATCAGGCAATATTGGATGTGATGATAGAAAAAACAACGCCCTAAGTTTCTCCTTGACAACCATGTTATACTTAAATGTATTCTGCTTTTAATTGTGCACTAATTTACAAACACAAGAATGAATGCCCATTTTGAGCTTCGTGATACCCAGATTGTTTTCCATTGGTCCGATAACTTAGGATATCTTCGAAACGTCAAGCGAATAATTCGATTCTTTTCATCAAAAAGCAAGCATATACAGAAAATTTTTATTATTTATTAAATTTAGGAGAAAAAATGACAGATATTGAAAGATTCAAACAGCTTGGCCTTTCTGAAGAGGTTATTGAAGCTATTTCTAAAAAAGGCTTTGAAGAGCCAACACCTATTCAGACTTTAACAATTCCGGTAATGTTACGTGATGAAACCAATATAATTGTGCAAGCCCAGACAGGCACCGGTAAAACAGCAGCATTCGGCTTACCTTTAATTGAAATGATAGAACCCAAACAAAGAAGTGTACAGGCTATGATTGTAACGCCTACCAGGGAACTTGCCATACAGGTTTCCGAGGAAATTAATTCCTTAAAGGGAAACACAGGTATACAGGTTATTCCTGTTTATGGCGGACAATCGATTGACCAGCAATTAAGGCGTCTAAAAAAGGGAGTTCATATTGTAGTGGGAACTCCCGGAAGAGTTATTGATCATCTCAACAGGAAGACCCTTAATCTCAGGGATATAGAATATCTTATACTTGATGAGGCCGACGAAATGCTGAATATGGGATTTATTGAAGATGTGGAAGAAATAATGAAACACACCAATCCCGGGAAGAGGACACTTCTCTTCTCGGCTACCATACCTGCAAGAATTAAGACATTAGCTGGGAAATATATGGGTGGTTATAAATTTATTACCGTTGAAAAACAACAGCCTACCGTAAGTCTTACCGAGCAGATATACTATGAGGTACAGTCTTCTGATAAATTTGAAGCACTATGCAGGATTATTGATATTGAAGAAGATTTTTATGGACTGGTTTTTTGCAGGACCAAAAATGATGTTGATGAAGTCACAAGCCATCTTACAGAGAGAGGTTATGATGCAGATTTTATCCATGGTGATATATCACAAAGCCAGAGAGAAAAGACTCTCGGCAGATTCAAGAAGAAGAAGATTAATATCCTGGTAGCAACAGACGTTGCTGCGCGCGGCTTAGATGTTAATAATATGACCCATGTTATTAACTATTCGCTACCTCATGACCCTGAATCCTATGTACATAGGATTGGAAGAACCGGAAGAGCAGGTAAAGAAGGTACAGCAATTACCTTTATTACACCCAGCGAATACCATAAGCTGATGTTCATTCAACGCAAAGCAAAAACCGATATTAAAAAATTAAAAGTACCCAACGTTAAAGATATCATCAGGGCAAAGACCAGGAAAATTAATGAAGATATTGCAGCCATGAACAGTGAAGAAATAGATGCCAACTACTATAATTGGGCAAAAAGGCTTCTTGAAAATAGTAATACTACTGAAGTTCTTGCCAAAATACTGAACTACAGTTTTGATGATAAGCTTAATCCAGGTTTATATAGCGAGATAAAAGAATTATCCGGTAGAAACAGAAAAATAGAACTGGAAGGCAAAACCAGGCTTTTTGTAGCAATGGGGAAGAAAGACAAGATTACTCCTGCCAAATTGGTAAAATATGTTTTTGAAAATACCGGAGTAAATAAATCTGATATTGATCAGGTAGAAGTGTATAATGAATTTTCCTTTATAACTGTCCCTTTTAAAGAAGCAAAGACAATCTTAGGTATCTTTAAAAAGAAATCAGGCAAGGGAAGGTCATTAGTTGTAAAAGCCAAGGCTAAGCAGAAGAAAAAACCTGTCTTTTCAAAATGAAAATTGATTGAATGATTAGATTAAGGAAAGTTTCTAGTTACCGGTTTTCAGTTTTCAGTTAAATCGATTTAACCAACACATAGGTAACACTTTTGATACAGGACATAGGTAACACTATACAATTACTTATATACTTGCTGGCTAAATACCAAATACCAGTAATTATAAATTCTTGCTTTAAGCTGATTACTATATTGCTTATTTTTGAGCGAACCAGGGGACAGTCCATTGAGACATAGTAATAGATACAGAAACCACAGCAGTATTATCTCCACTATTAATTGAAAATCTGCTATTTGCAAAAAAAGTAAAAATATTTAAAATTTTCAAACAATTCCTGACATACAGTAGTCAAGAATAAATGTTATAATAAATAGATAAAAATAACTGCCACTTTCAATTTGTATCCTGCAAGAAAAACAAAAGGAGCATTTAGAAATGGCTTCTAATAGAGAAAGAAAATATTTTCTAATTTGCTTCACCCTGTTGTGTCTCTCAATATTATTATCTTATTTTCCGGCCATGGCAAAAAACCAGGTCTATTTTTCCCTGTATGATGACCCGGAAGCAGTTATCATCGAACACCTGTCAAAAGCAGAAGAATCAATCCATATTGCCATGTATCATTTCACCGACAGTCAGCTTGCCCGGGAAGTTGTTAAGGCCAAAAACAGAGGAGTAGAGATAAAAATTTACCTGGACAGCTCTCAGGTTGATGCCCAATACAGCAAAGCCCGCTTCTTTATCAAGGAAGGGATAGAAAATATCAGGATAAGCTCAAACAGTAATCTCATGCACAATAAATTTGCCATTATTGACAATACTATTGTCCTCACCGGCTCTTATAACTGGACAGCCTCAGCCAGTGAAAGAAATGATGAGAATTTATTGGTCATTGATGATGAAGAAATCGTAGCCAGGTATCAGGATTATTTTAATACCCTCTGGGAAGAAAAACACAGTCCGGAAAAATATCAGGAGTTACTAAATCACCCCGGAGTTCATTTAAAGCCAAGTTTAACAGATAATAACAAGAATCAAAAAATGAGTGAAACTTGTGAAGATAAATGAAGCTATCTAATCTGTTTGTAAAAAACTATTATTTTTTAGAAAATTAAAAAATCTGGTTATAAAAAAAGAAATTGTTATTCATTTTTGGTAAAATGGTATAAAGTTTGTTTTAATAACAAAGGAGAATAATGGCTAAAGCAACCATAAAGGATTACATTATTAAATTCTCAAAAGAAAAACCTTATTTTCATATAGATGAATTAGAAAAATATTTAAAAAAAAATGAGGTAAAATTTACTCATAAAACTTTAAAGCAAAATATTTATTTACTCAAGAAGGGGAAACTATTACATTCAGCAGGCAGAGGATGGTACTCGACTATTGAAAAAGAATTCAAATTAGACAAAAAACCGATTAAGGATATTGTGAAACTAATTCATTCAAAATTCCCACTTTTAAATTTTTCTTGTTGGAGTACTGAACAGATAAAAGGGTATTTTCAGCATTTACCCAGTCAGTTTATAACTTTTATCTATTCTGATAAGGAGTATCTAACCACAATCAAAGACTTTTTAATTGAAAAAGATTATACTGTATACCTTAACCCACATAAACAAGATATAGAAAAGTTTGTTGAACTAAAATCTAAGAATATAATTATTTTAAGACCATCAATAATGGTTTGTTCTTTAAAAGACAATATTTATGCGAGAGTTGAAAAAATACTTGTTGATTTGCTTTTTGAAATGAAAAAAATAAACTTCATGGATAAAGAAGAATATATAAAAATATTTTCCAACATCATTACAAATTACCGTATTAATTTAGCCAAATCTCTTGTTTATGCTTATAGTAGGAAAAAAGATGATGAAATAAAAGAAATAATAAATGAAATTATATAAATTGACTAATACGCCATAATAACAAAATGTCGCATTAGTCAATATATACAAATTATGTAATGTATATGATTAAAAAGAAATGCTTTGAAAAAAATTGGATAATACAAAAACATAAAGAATTAAAAGCGGACCCTATATTAGTAGAGAAAGCTATTTATGCTTTTGAATTACTGGGAAGCCTGCTCATCAATGGAGTAGAGCTTATTTTTAAGGGCGGAACCGGATTAATTTTGCTTTTACCGGAAATAAAAAGATTATCTATAGATATTGACATAGTTAGCAAAGCAAAACAAAATGACCTAATTAAATCAATAGAAAAAACAACTACAGCAGGTGTCTTTAAACGGTGGGAAGAAGATAGCCGAATCCTTAATCATAAGATAGATAAAAAACATTATAAATTTTATTATGATTCTATATTAGAAAACCGAGAATCGTACATACTTCTAGATATTGTTTTTTCAGATTATTCATTTGTGGATACTACAGAGAAATTAGTTAAGGTGCCATTATTTAAAATTGAAAAAGAAGTCAAAGTCAGTATTCCTACAGTAAATTCCTATATTGCTGATAAATTAACTGCTTTTGCCCCCAGAACTATTGGTATTCCATTTAGAAAGAATAAATCCATGGAAATCATTAAACAACTATTTGACTTGAATAATTTGTTTAATGAAATTGACAATCTATTAGAAATAGATAGGGTATATAGAACTATTGCACAATCTGAAGCCTCTTATCGTAATTTAGACAATTCTATAGATAGTTTTTTAAAAGATTCTATTTATACTTCATTTTTAATAAGCCAATTAGATTTTCGGAAATGCATAGAAAATGATTATACAAAAGAATTAAGGGACGGGATTAAACAAATTAAAAGTCATATAATTGGAGGAAAATATTCTTTGCTTAATGCAAAGGAAAATGCTTCAAAAATTGCTTGTTTGGCAACCTTAATACTAAATAAACAAACAAATTTTGATATAAAAGAATTGGAATTTAAAGAGAAAGATTTAGCAAAAATAAGAGAAATTGAACTGAAAAACGAATATGCGATTTTAAACAAACTAAAACCAATTTCTCCAGAAAGTTTCTATTTATGGTGCATAGCTACAGGATTAATTTGACAAGTAAACTTATAGTCCACAAAGTTTATTCAACAGTATTTTATAACTGAATAACTGAAGATAGGAAAGAATTTATTACAGGAACTAAAAGAGAAAACTATCAACTAAAATATTTATTTCATTATTGGCAGACTGGTCGACTTTTTTTTGCATTTGAACGCAATATGAAATACTCACAACCCAATACGATTTCAAATTAGTAAATCGGTTAATTAGTAAATTATTATAAATGTAAAACAGGCTGACCGGGCATAATAACTCGACCAGCAAATGTATTTAACCTCGATACTATATACTATCTTACTTATTTGTTGCAATTTAGGTTTTTAATTTGTTACAATAATAAAAGTTGCGAACAACATATAATTATATATAAAAAATACACAGTAAACATCGATGTATTTTTTGCTCACTGTTTTTAACCAAAGAACACTAATTAGTTAGTCTATCAATAATATTATAGTAACACTTAGCCATTATCATAATTACACAATAATAAGATTTATATAAGTAACTTTTGATTTGCCATTTTTATATTTTAACAAATTGCCAAAGAGGAATATCAATATGAACTATGTTCAACACAATATGATTGTTAATTTTATTTGGAGAATAGCAGATGATGTTTTACGGGACATTTATGTACGGGGCAAATATCGTGATGTTATTCTGCCAATGACCGTTATCCGGCGATTAGATGCTCTGCTGGAACCTACCAAAAAAGAAGTGCTTGCAATGAAACAGCGTTTAGATGAATCAAATGTTATCACCCAGGATGCTGCTTTATGTGATTCTTCAAAGCAAGCTTTCTATAATGCTTCACCCTTTACTCTTCGCGATTTAAAAGCAAGGGCAAGACAACAGCAGCTGAGAAGTGATTTTGAGGCATATCTGGATGGTTTTTCTCCTAATGTTCAGGAAATATTAAATAAATTTAAATTTCGCAATCAAATCCCTACTTTGGTTGAGTCAGATATTCTTGGTTCTTTGATTGAAAAATTTCTTGATCCATCTATTAATCTGAGCCCGAATCAGGTAATGGATTCACAGGAAAATATTATTTATCCGGGCTTGGACAATCATGCTATGGGAACAATATTTGAAGAACTTATAAGGCGATTTAATGAAGAGAATAATGAAGAAGCGGGAGAACATTTTACTCCCCGTGATGTCGTTAGATTAATGGCTGATTTAATATTTTTACCTATTGCTGATCAAATAGAATCTGGAACATACCTGGTCTATGATGGTGCCTGCGGAACTGGCGGCATGTTAACAGTAGCCGAAGAACGGCTTAAGGAGCTTTCCGAGCAATCAGGCAAACAGGTTTCCATACATCTTTATGGACAGGAATCTCAACCGGAAACCTATGCCATTTGTAAAGCAGATTTATTGTTAAAAGGGGAAGGTGAGGAAGCAAATAATATTAAGTTTGGCTCCACTCTTTCCTCAGACGGATTTTCTTCTCTGAAATTTGATTTTATGCTTTCTAATCCGCCTTATGGTAAAAGCTGGAAGACAGATCTGGAACGAATGGGTGGAAAGAGTGATATAAAAGATTCGCGTTTTGTTATCCAACATCAGGATGACCCGGAATACAAGATGATTACCCGTTCCAGTGATGGTCAGCTTATGTTTCTGGTCAATAAATTATCCAAGATGAAACACCAGTCAAACCTCGGAAGCCGTATTGCAGAAGTTCATAATGGTTCATCCCTTTTTACCGGAGATGCCGGTAGCGGTGAGACAAATATAAGAAGGTGGATTATTGAAAATGATTGGCTGGAGGCTATTATCGCTTTACCAGAGAGCATATTCTACAATACCGGGATTGCCACTTATATATGGCTGTTAACAAACAATAAGCCATCTTATAAAAAAGGGAAGGTTCAGCTAATTGATGCGACTAAATGGTATAAACCCTTACGGAAAAATTTGGGCAAGAAAAATTGTCAGTTATCCAAACAGCAAATCCAGGATATTTGTAAACTAATTATAGACTTTAAGGAAACAGAGCAATCAAAGATATTCCCCAAAGAAGCCTTTGGCTATCAAAAAATTACAGTTGAACGCCCTTTACGGCTCAGGGTTGAACTTAATCCCGATGCGATTGCAAAGTTCAAATATATATGTCAACAAAAAAAAGAAAAGGAGCTGGGAGATTTTATCTCGAACTTGGCTGAACGGATAGGCAAAGAAATTTTTATGGATTACAATGAATTCTTGATTAAAGTAAAAGAATATGCAGATGAAAAAAGTTTAAAATTGAATTCTAAAAGACAAAAGTTGATTCAACAGGAGCTTGCAGTGGTAGATGAAAATTCAGCACCAGTAATCAAGAAAATTCATTCAAAAAGCAATATTAAACAAAACCCTTTGTATGGCTTATTTGAAGTTGAGCTAGACAGTAAAAAACAATTAATAGAATATGAACCGGATATTAATTTACGAGATACAGAACAGGTGCCTTTAATGGAGGAAAACGGGATAGAGGGATTTTTCAAAAGAGAAGTTCTTTCCTATGTTCCCGATGCATGGATTGATATATCCAAAACCCAATTAGGGTATGAAATTTCTTTTACCCGTTATTTTTATAAGCCGGTGCAGTTACGACCATTGGAAGAGATACAAAAAGATATCTTGGCTTTACAACAAGAAACTGATGATATACTGGAAGATATTGTGGAGGATTTGGAATAGTGAAATTGAAACCATATCCTGAGTATAAAAACACAAATTTACCTTGGATAGATAATCTGCCAAGAAATTGGAAATTAACAAGAGCAAAAAACCTTTTTAAACAAATAGATATTAGGTCGGATACTGGAGAAGAAGAATTATTAAGTGTATCTGAAAAACACGGAGTTACACCTAGAAATAATGTTAATGTTACTATGTTTAAAGCAGAATCTTATAAAGGTTATAAATTATGCTGGCCAAGGGATTTAGTTATTAATAGCCTGTGGGCTTGGATGCAAGGATTAGGTTTTTCAAAATATTTCGGGATAGTTAGCACTGCTTATGGAGTTTATAGAATTAAAGATAAATACATAGTTAGTGATAAATATTTAAATTACTTATTTAGGGCTGAAGCTTATCGCTGGGAGTTAAGGGTAAGATCTAAAGGGATTTGGCGATCACGCTATCAGCTTACCGATGATTCTTTTTTAACAATGCCAGTTATTATTCCACCAAAAGAAGAACAAGAACAAATTGTGAAGTTCTTAAATTATAAAAATGAGCAAATAGCCAAGTTTATTCGCGATAAGAAAAGAATGATTCAATTATTAAAAGAACAAAAACAAGCCATTATCAATCAAGCTGTAACTAAAGGTATAAATCCTATTGTCAAAATGAAACCAAGTGGAATTGAGTGGATTGGTGATATTCCTGAACATTGGGAAACAAGGAGACTTCGTACTATTGCTACTGTTAAACTTAGTGGTGTTGATAAGCATATAAAAGAAGAAGAAATACCAGTAAAACTATGTAATTATGTTGATGTGTATAATAATGATCAAATTGTTAGTTCAATAGAATTTATGAAAGCTACCGCTACAGTAAGTGAGATAGATAATTATAAAATCAAAGAAGGCGATGTCCTTATTACAAAAGATTCAGAAATGTGGGAAGATATTGCAGTTCCATCATTTGTTCCAAGAGAATTGCCAGGAATTATTTGTGGATACCATTTAGCTATTGTACGTCCATTAAATATTTATGGAGAGTTTCTGTTTTATACCTTTTGTTCAAATTCTATTTCAAATCAGTTTAAAATTTCAGCTAATGGAGTTACGAGATATGGATTATCACAAGGCGCTATAAAGAATGCATGGTTTCCGCTCCCGCCCATACTAGAACAAAGAAAAATAGTAATTTATATAAGACAGAATATTTCTAAAATCGATTTTGTCATAAGAAAAACCCAAAAAGAAATAAAAATTATCCAGGAATACCGAACACGTTTAATTTCTGATGTTGTGACCGGCAAGATAGATGTGAGGGGAATAGAGGTTGAGGATATACCTGGGGAAGAATTAACAGAAGAATTAGAAACAACAGAAGAGTCAGAAGTTCCTGAAGAAAATTCACAGGAGGTTTCTAATGCCAGTTGATACCAGTGAAAAAGGATTGGAAACCATCATTGTCAATTCCTTGATAAAAGTTTCGGGGTATATCAAAGGAAATAGTGAAGACTTTGATAGGGAACATTCTATTGACTGGAATAAATTTTGTTCTTTTCTTTTTAGCACTCAGAAAAAAGTCTTTAATGATTTACAATTAAATACAGAAGGAATTCATAAAACCAAATTTCTTCATCGCCTCCAGGGAGAGATTGCCAAAAGAGGCATTATAGATGTTCTCCGAAATGGTATTCATTATAATCAATACAGTATTGATATGTTTTATAGTATTCCTTCAGAAGAAAATATCAGAGCAAGGGAATTATTTAATAAAAATATTTTTAGTGTAACCAGGCAGCTTCATTATAGCAAAAACGAAACACAATTATCTTTAGATATTGTGATTTTTATTAATGGATTACCGGTTATAACTTTTGAGCTTAAAAATAATCTTACCAAACAAACCTATTCAGATGCCATCGAGCAATACAAGAAAGGCCGTGACCCTAAAGAATTACTTTTTCAATTTGGTAGATGTATAGTCCATTTTGCACTAGATGACCATCAGGTTTGGATGTGTACCCATTTGAAGGAAAAACATTCCTGGTTTCTACCATTTAACAAGGGATTTAAGGATGGTGCCGGCAATCCTCCTAATCCCAATGGTATTGCTACAGATTATCTTTGGAAAGAAGTCTTACAAAAAGAAAGCCTAAGCGATATTATTGAAAATTACACCCAGGTTGTTGAGGAAAAGGATAAAAGGGGATATAAATTGCAAAAACAGATTTTCCCCAGATACCATCAGTTGGATGTAGTTAGAAAATTACTGTTAAATATTTTATCTTCTAAAATCGGTAAACGTTACCTGATTCAGCACTCAACTGGCAGCGGCAAGAGTAATTCAATTGCCTGGTTAGCTCATCAGTTAGTTGAAATACAAAAGAATGGCAAAAATCTATTTGACTCAATTATTGTTGTTACTGACCGAAGAGTTCTAGATAAACAGATTAAAAACACTATCAGGCAATTTGCCCAGGTTTCTGCTATTGTAGGTCATGCCGAAAGGTCAGGAGATTTACGAAAATTTCTAAAATCAGGGAAAAAGATTATTATTACTACTGTTCAGAAATTTCCTTTTGTACTGCAAGAGATTGGAGATGAACACCGTTCCAATAAATTTGCCATAATTATTGATGAGGCACATTCCAGTCAGGGCGGGAGAGTATCTGCCCAGATGAATATAGCTTTGTCTGATAAGATTAAAGAATTTGGAGAAGACGAGGATATCACTGTAGAGGACCAGATTAACATACTAATGGAAGCCAAAAAAATGATTTCCAATGCAAATTATTTTGCTTTTACCGCTACACCTAAAAATAAAACCCTGGAAATATTTGGAGAACCATTTAACGAAGGTGATAAAATCAAGTATAGGCCTTTTCACTCATATACGATGAAACAGGCAATTCAAGAAGGCTTTATACTGGATGTATTAAAAAACTACACCACAGTTGACAGTTATTATCGTCTGGCTAAGACTGTAGAGGGTGATCCTATGTATGATACCAAGAAAGCTCAAAAAAAGTTGCGAAGATATGTAGAGTCACATGAGCATGCTATTAAAGAAAAATCAGAAATTATGATTGATCATTTTCATGAACAGGTTGCCGGATTATACAAGATTGGTGGCAAGGCAAGGGCTATGGTGGTAACAAGCGGAATTGAAAGAGCAATACAATATTATTATGCATTTAAAAAATATCTCAAAGAGATAAACAGTCCTTACCATGCCCTGGTGGCTTTCTCTGGCGAACATGAATTTGGAGGAGTTAGAGTAACAGAAATGAAGCTTAATGGTTTTCCAAGCAATCTTATTTCAGAGAGATTCAGAGAAGAACCATATCGCTTTTTAATTGTTGCTGAAAAATTTCAAACCGGCTATGATGAACCCTTACTTCACACCATGTACGTGGATAAGATGCTTAGTGATATTAAGGCTGTTCAGACTCTATCTCGGTTAAATCGTGCACATCCACAAAAACATGATACATTTATACTGGATTTTTATAATGATATAGGAATCATAAAAGCAGCTTTTGAAAATTACTACCGAACAACGATTTTAAGTGAAGAAACAGATCCGAATAAACTACACGATTTAAAAAGAGTATTAGATGAATACCAAGTATATGCGTGGAGTCAAGTAGAAGAACTGGTTATCAAATATTTGAATGGTTCAGATAGGTCTGAGCTTGATCCTATATTGGACAGATGCGTTGCAAATTATAAGAATAATCTGAATGAAGATGGCCAGGTAGATTTTAAAGGAAAGGCAAAAGCTTTTATAAGAACCTATGGATTTTTATCTTCTATATTGCCATTTAGCAATACCGAGTGGGAAAAATTATCAATATTTTTAAATTTTCTCACTCCAAAATTGCCTGCCCCTATTGAAGAGGATTTATCCCGAGGAATACTTGAAACAATTGATATGGATAGTTATCGGGCTGAGGTTAAGTCAACAACTGATATTGGATTAAAAGATGAAGATGGTGAAGTAGGACCTGTTCCTACAATGGGAGGAGGCAGGAAACCTGAACCAGAACTGGATCACTTGAGCAATATTATCAAGATATTTAATGATCAATTTGGCAATATTGATTGGAAGGATGAAGATAAAATAAGACAAGTTATTGCTGTAGAGATCCCAGCTAAGGTAGCAGAGAATAAGGCATACAAAAACGCAATTAAAAATTCAGACAAACAGAATGCACGAATTGAACATGATAAGGCGTTACACAAAGTTATTACTGATTTATTAAATGACCACACAGAATTATTTAAACAATTTATGGACAACCCGAGTTTTAAAAAATGGCTAAGTGACACCATATTTAATGAAACTTATATTGTTGAGAAGTAATATGATTTATGAGCGAATTAAAAGAGCCGAGTTATATCGGACATAGAAAAAGGCTCAAACAGAAGTATGAGCAAAATGGAATTAACGGCTGGCTTGATTATGAAATATTAGAATTCATTCTTTTTTATGCTATTCCAAGAAAAGATACTAAGCTTATAGCAAAAAGATTGTTATCTAAATTTAAAACAATAAGAGGGATATTGGATGCGGATAGAAAAGAGATTGAATCTGTTAAAGGTATTTCAAAAAATTCTGCTTTATTTATCAAGCTGCTAAGGGATATCACTATTCATTATATGGAACAGAATATCCATGAGAGAGATTTGCTCTCATCTCCAAAGCTTGTGTATGATTACCTGAAGTCGGAACTTAAAGGATTAGCGGATGAAGAATTCAAAATGATGTTTTTAGATAGTCGCAATCAATTGATTTCCATGGAGTCACTTAAAAATGGAACAGTGAATCGAGTGATTGTTTTTCCTCGGAAAATAGTAGAGCGTGCCCTTTATAACCATGCAGTAGGAGTAATTATTGCACACAATCACCCCTCAGGAAGCATCGAACCTTCTGCTGAAGATCAAAGTATAACCGAAACCATCAAAGAAGCACTAAATACAGTAGATATTAAATTACTCGATCATATTATTATTGGAGGAAATGGTTATTTCAGCTTTAGAGAAAACCGAATTGTGATTGAGAAAATTTGATATTGCATCACATATTTTTAGTAATTTTAAAATAATTACTAAAATTTAAAAAGAATTTTTTATTAATAAATTTAAATAAGGAGCGACATAGTATGCAAATATCAGAGATAACTATTCATAATTTTCGGTCTATTGAATATTCAAAAATTAGTTTAGGTGACTATTCTTTGATGGTGGGAGCTAATAATTCCCGACTTCCGCACTTAAATCGCTGTAAACCGCCTAAACATTGGATTTTTGATTTTTTTTAGGCACTACATTTTCAATTTTTCTATAATATAGGGAGTTACTGCATTTGTTTTACCAGAGCATAAGCGGTAAAACAGATAGTCATATGGGCATTGATCCGGCGGGGCTTCCAGTGAAATATCGGCCTTGCCGAAAGGTCGTGTTTGGTTACCCTGAAAGCAGCTTCTACATTCCACAGGTCATTATACTTTTCCAATACATATTTACTTTTTAGTTTGCTATTGGTTATAACTCCATGCAGGCCATCCCATCTGCTATCTTTATCGATCTCTTCTTCGTTTAGAGAAATATCACCCTTTACCTTAAGGTATTTCCGGTATCCGGAGTTTGAGAGGTAGTTTTTGGGATTACTACTTTTTAGTAATTTCTTCTTCAACTTTTCTATCCTTTTTTCTCTATCTGATTTATCTTTTAAGGCACGTTTAGCACTATAGCTTACTATTAGTCTTTTATTATTATAATTGAATTCAGCTATCGGAGTTTTTTGATTCAAGATCTCATCTTTTAGTTTGTTATTTAAATTTTTTAATCTTGCTCCTACTATATATTCAAAATTATCTGCTTCTAATTCGCGGATATTAATAGCAGATAACATCCCGCTATCAGCTACCAGTACTACTGTCCTTATATTGTATTTTGTTCTAATCTCTTTTAAAGCCGGGATCAGGGTATGTCCTTCATAAGTATCCCCGGGGAATACCTGATAATCTATGGGGAGACCATCGGTGGTTACCAGAAGGGTAAGTAGTATCTGGGGTTGATTTTGTTTGCCGTCTTTACTGAAACCGTTTCTTTTAAGTTCATCGGGGGTAAATGATTCAAAGTAGAGGGTGGTGGCATCATAGAAGATGACATCTATTACACCCCCAAATAGATCCAAGGTATTCTGATAGGTTATCTTCTTTAATCTATCTATGGCTTTATCATCTAATTTATCCATCATCCGGTATACTTTATCTAAATCGATGGTTATCCCGAAATCTTCTTCCAATCTGTCTACTGAGGCACGTTTGCTTTCCGGGTTGGCAATTCGGGAGAGTACCATATCTTTAAATATACGGACTGCCATCTTATGTTTGGCGGGATCTTTGATTACTCTTTCATACCCTGATTCAGAAAATAGTTTACCATAGACCTGGTGTATCCCTGAGATTAGCCTTTGCTCTTCTACTAGATTCTTTAGATTAACCTGGTAATCGGAATCAGCATATGTTTTCGTGTTGGTTAGTTGTACTATTTCTTCCGGTTTGAAGAGAAATTGCTGGTTACCTGCCTCCAGTTTTATTCTAACAGATTCAGCCAGTAGTTTGAGTTTTTCAAGTTCTTCATCATCATAGGCCATTCCCACATGGCGAACTATCTTCTGGGATACCCGTTCCCCCTTTCTTATTGATTGGACTATCTGAACAGATTTTCCTCTGCTGTTTGGTGAAGTTTTTACTCTTATAAACATAATAAAAGTATAACATAATAATGTGAAAAAGTAAAGCTTTAATATTATATAAGGCACTACATTGGCCTTTTAAATTGAAACCCTTTATTCTATTGGAATTTTGTCTTTGAGGAGGGAAAAAGTGCGGAAGTCGGGA
>LDZT01008715.1_pt1 | contig 16325 bp, 13 predicted proteins | sample 615521 | NCBI WGS metagenome assembly LDZT01 (sample SAMN03408292, study PRJNA278302) | terrestrial metagenome | isolation source: oil reservoir sample SB1 | place: USA: Alaska, North Slope, Schrader Bluff formation | collected 2011-09
CATTTTTTGAATTTATTGAAGATAAAATAAATTGATCCGGTAAAGTTTTAGTCTAAAGCGCAATTTCGTAAACGATTGAGCCACTTACCACAAAAGCTTTGCCAATCTCTTCGTTAACTTCAATATGAGTTGTGGCAGCAAGAGAAGGACTTACTATTTGGCGGATAAACTCACCGGACTTAGTGAGAATCACTAGTCTGTTTTTTGCAGATTCTAGGATATATAAATTCTCTGAATCTTGATTGGTATGAATACTTATCGAGCTTCCGGAAAGGTCATCTAAGCCCCTGATCTCAAACTCAAGGGGAACACCTCGTTCCAACCTAAAGATATCACCATTGTTGCTAGTTAACCACACCTGACCATCAATAGTTAGGGAGGTGATGCTGGCAAACTCGATTCCTTGAGAGTTGGTAATCCACCCAATTGGATCAGACAACTCATTATCTCTAACAATGTAGCGAAAAATATTTCTTCTGACAGGATTAAAAACATAAAGAAATCCTTCATAATAATCGATAAAAATACTTTCTCGATCGGAATCACCCTCTTCTTTTATGAGAGTAAGATCTTCACTCCAGTCTAGTTCTTCTGAGTTGTTAATTTCATTTAAAGAAAGAGTATAAATACCAGAATTAAGAATAAAAAGCTCATTGGGGGAGGCGGTGAAGTCAGAAATCTCGAGCTCTTCTTCAAGGTACATGCGATACGCTTGTCTGTCGGAGATTCGTAGCGCGATCAATTGATTCTGCTGGCGATCGATAAAGAACAGATATCGGGTATTGCTAGTTGTTGCGGAAGTTATAAAGTTTGGAAACACTTCTCTTAAATCGAGAAATATTTCCAACTGCGATACCTCAACTTGCCCATCAATTTCATTGAAGTAACTCTGTGCTGATTCAATAAACTCATCAAACTCGCGTCTGGTTAATCTAGGATTACCCAGTTCTTTTTGAGTTGCCAGTGCAGTCTCTATGGCTTGGGCTGCCATGTCTCTGGCTTGCAGAATATTCTCATCCTCAAGTAATTTTGCTTGATGGAGTAGTTCTTGAGCTGGCTCGAGCTCTTGCTGAATTTGCTGTTTTTGGCTTGAGATTGATGCCGAAACAAAATTGACTGCAAGTATGATTAGCAAAATTACGGAAATTATCACCGCAATCTTTCCTTTTTTGATTTTACTTGTTTTGCCCAAATAAACTTCAGTTGATTTTGAAAAGATTTTGGTTGGATTGATTAGGTTTAGGATTTTGACTGGTTTAGGTAATTGTTTGATAATTTTTGAAAAACGAGTTGCTTGCTTTGGTGTTGTGCCTAAGTTGGCAGAGGGCTGTATCAACGGAGAGTTCTCTGTTTTTGTATTTAATAAATCACCACCATTGTTGTAACCACTTGAATTTAGTTGTTTTTGTTTGGCGATGTTATTAGCTCTAGCTTTTAATTGGGTTGCACCTTTTTTTACCATCTTACCTATCTGACTAAATAAAATCCTGAGCTTTTCTATTCCTAAACCGGAAATCTGTTTTAGCGGATCGAGGCTAATCCTGATCTTAATCTCTTTTGTTTCGTCCTCTAAAAAATCTCCACCTTCAAACTTCTTATGTTCTGCTTCATCTTGATTGCTAGATTCAACTTGAGTCTCATCTTTTCGATTGTATTTGAGCTCATCATGGACCATGAGGTTTTGCTGATTGAAGTTCTCTTGGCTTGCTTTTGTTGAAGACTCTAATTTTTCATCTAACTTGTTTTTCTCATTTTTTTTCTTTGAAGTGAGCTTCTCATTAGTTTGATGAGTGAGTGTATCATCTACTTCATCTAAATTAGGTTCTTCTGATGGATATGAGTTTTGTTGATACATCAAAGCCTTACTTACTTTTAATTCCTCTATTTGCGGCTTGATCTTGGGATACTCAACTTCTTCAATCTTAACTATGGCGCTGGCAAGCAATGAGCTGTTTACCAACATTTGAACTTTTTGGTTTAAGTTAGAGGCTAGAGCGTCGGGGGAAAGACCAGTTTTAAACAGTTGTTTAATTGACTGCTCAAGTTGTTCAGTTTGAGCAGTTCCCAGAAAAAACTCATCTCCCTGTTTCAATGATCCTTCAATAATATTTATTTCACTTTCTGATTTGAGAATGATGCCGACTCTATTTTCTCTTTTAAGAAGAATTTGACCTTGATAGGCAGCCAGAGTTGCTTTTGGTTGATTGTTATCTTGCTTTGATTGGATAAATCCAAGTAGGGCTAAATTAAGAGAAACTTCAAGCTCTCTAGCTTTTTTAAGTAAATCAAGGATAAAGTTATGGACTGCAGCTGCCGACAGATCTTCTTGATTTTCTAGCTGTTGAGCAAACTCGAACCCGATATTTTTGGCATTGCTGCCTTTAATTCCAAGAGTACAAACCAGTCTTCTGTCTGGAGAAAAGACAAGTTGAGACCAGCTATTTTCAAGTGGTGAGCCGACAACAGAAGCTACTTTTATTTGATGCATGTTGAGCAATAACTTTTTAATGATATTGCCTACCTATTCTAACAGTTTCGATAGAGTAAGACTACTTTTTATGCAGTATTTAATTAGTTTTTATAAGTTCCAGCTGGGTTTACGATCAAGATTGATGGTGGGTTCAGTTTGAATATGCATCACTCTCAAGCCTGCTGTCACTCCAATCATCGCTGCGTTGTCAGCACACAGTTTTTTTTCATAGGGTGTTATAAGTTGAAGGTGGTGCTGGCGCAAAACTTTTCGAATTTCATTTCTAAGAGTGATGTTGCTGGCAACTCCTCCCCCCAGCCAAACCTCTTTGAAGCTAGAGGTGTTGTAGTCGTTGAGCAGCTTATCAAGTTTATAAGTTAGATGTCTGAAGGCCGCTTTTTGGAATGAGGCGCTAAAATCGAAAATATCTTGTCTACTGAAGCCCTTTGTTTCTTTTTGAGTGATAGCTTTTTTTATCTCTCTGCTGGCTGCGGTTTTGAGTCCAGAATAACTCAAGTTAAAATCTTTTACAGCAGTCATTGGAAGTGGAAAATCATACCTATTTGAATCTCCTTTCTTTGCAAACTTTTCCATAATCGGTCCAGCGGGATAACCCAGATCAAGCATTCTTCCCACTTTATCTAATGCTTCTCCGAGTGCATCGTCTACAGTTTCTCCCAGTGTTACATATTGACCAATCCTATCTATCTGAACGAACTGAGAATGTCCTCCCGAAACAATAATCCCTAGAATGGGGAAGCTTTCTTTATCTAGAGCAGTTCCCTTTTTAAAAGTATAAGTTTCTTTTGAGATATTTTTATTTCCTCTTTTGTTTCTCAGAGCTAGTACTGCCAGCAAATGTGCTTCAAGATGATTGATCCCATAAATGGGTTTCGAATGTTTCCTGGCAAGGTTTTCGGCGTACTCGATACCAACTTCCAGGGCTGGAGCGAGTCCCGGACCTTGAGTTACGGCGATGGCGTCAATCGACTCAATGTCAACTCTTGCTTGAGTTAGCGCCTTTTTTACAGTGGGAGCTATCATTTCCAGGTGAGCTTGTTTGGCAAGCGTTGGGAAAACACCTCCGTAAGGCTGATGGATCTGTGCCTGAGAAGCAATGATATTGGCTAATACCACTCTTCCTTGTGTTACAGCAGCCGAAGTTTCATCACAAGAGGTGTCGATGGCCAAAATTAGCGGCGATGAGTTCTGATCTTTGTTTTTCATTGATAGTGAAGATTAGCTGGAAGGATTTTCGATAATAGTTAATGAACGTTCATTCTCAGATATCAATTCAAGACGAACGTTGAGATTGGCTTGAAACTGGGCCAATGAATCTTTAAGTTGTGTCCACCACTCAATAACGATCAAATGATTGGGTGCAAGTAGCGCTGGAATTTGTAGTTTTTCTAGAACCTGAGGATCATCAACTTTCCACACATCGATATGAAACAACTTGCCTTCGGTCTGATACCTGGTGAAATCATATTCCCTAATGTAGGAGTAAGTTGGTGAAGTGATGGTTGAAGAGATGCGCAAAAAGTTTCCAACTCCTTTAGCAAAGACTGTTTTACCTGCTCCCAGCTCTCCGTCAAGACCAATGATTAATCCTTGTTGAGTAAGTTGATCCCAATGTTTCAGAAGTAACTTTCCAGCGATTTCTTGAGTTTCTTTCTCGCTGTGGCTGATTAACTTGATCGATTTTTTACTCGATTTATCTTGAGGAGAACCACTGCTTCTCAAGGTTAATGGCGTTGACAAGGTAGTATCAATCACGACAGAAGGTTCATTGGGAGGAAGTTCGCCGGCGTCAATAATTAAATCTATAAGAGCTTTTTGTTTATTTGAAAGATTTTTCAAGATATCAGTAACTGCGTACGGTCTTTTTTTCCCCGAAGCATTGGCTGAAGTGGCAGTGATAGGTTGCTTTAAATTTCGAACAATATCCAACGCGAGTTTATGATCAGGAATGCGAACGCCCAGAGTGTTAAACTCAGAGGCAACTCCATCTGCCAGACCATTTTTATAACGAGAAACGATAGTGTACGGCCCAGGTAAAAAGCGCTGATAAAGATTTTTTGCCTGTTCGTTTAGCTCGACGAACTGCTCTGCCATTAATTGATCTGTCACGGCAATGGATAAAGGCTTACCTTCCCTTCTGGATTTATAGCTCAATAACTTGAGAATGGCTTGTTGATTAGTGGCATCAGCACCTATTCCATAAACTGTTTCAGTGGGAAAAATAACCAATCCTCCTTTTTTTAAAACCTCTGCAGCATGCTTGGCTGTTTGCTGACAATTTTTTTGATTAAGTTTGATAATTTCCATATAACTTCCCCGTCTTAATGATCTTTTAGTGACATTTGATGGAAGGCTATTATATCTCAAGATAGATGAAATTCAGATGTGAGCTAGAATCTTCTGCTATAATGTGATTTATATGAGTATGAAAGTTAAACATCGATCACAAGAGGGATTGATCATGAATTACTTGGATAATAATGATCATGATCAGGAAACTAAGTTTGATCTTTATGTTCAGTCTCGCAAAGTGAAACAAATTGCTCATGCTCTTGATCAATTTACTCGAACTACCGCAGTTAACGACTCAAAATGGTTACTAGCTGATCAGAATTTTATTTCTCAGCTAATTGACGAGTTGCTTGATGATTCTCTTTTGGTGCTAGATGGAGTTCAACTTGACTCTGAAAGCGTCGAGATGTCTGTTTCTTTGATGAGCGATATTAAGAGAGCTTTGTCGGTTGTGGAGCAGATAGCCGATAGTGATCAAACTGGAGATAATTAAGTTACAATCCTCCCCAAAGAATAAATTTTTGTGAAAAAATTCTTGTTGACAATTAATTAGCAGTTAGGTAACATAACTGCTAGTGATCACGATAGATGACTGCTAATCATTAGCAAATGATGCAAGTATCGTCGTCTAAGATTCTGCCCACCAAGATCGTAGAAATATTAAAAATTAGTTATCCATTGAAAGGGGTTTGCTATGCAATCTCTAAAACCTTCTAAGCTCAAGCCTAACGCTGGTTACGTGTTGGTTGAGCCAATCCAAACAGAAACTACCACCAAGTCAGGCTTATATTTACCTGAGTCTGAAGACGAAAAACCTCAGCAAGGCAAGGTTCTCTCTTGCGGTGCCAGTATCTGGGAAAGTGGGGTAAAGGAAGTTAAGTGTCCCGTTAAAAAGGGCGATATGGTGATATACAAGAAATGGGGCGGCAACGACTTTAAATTGGATGATGTGGAGTATCAGTTCTTGAAGTTTGATGACATCTTGGCAGTTGTTGATAAAAAATAACAACAAAAAATTAATTAATAATTAACAAACATTTACACAAGGAAAATTATGGCAAAACAACTCTTATTTGGCGATGACGCCAGACAAAAGATGCTGATAGGCATCAACAAATTAGCAAGCGCAGTCACTACAACTCTTGGTCCAAAAGGCCGCAATGTGGCTCTGGACAAATCATGGGGAGCTCCCAATGTGGTTCATGATGGAGTTAGTGTAGCTAAAGAAATTGAGCTGCAGGACAAATTCGAGAACATGGGTGCCCAGTTGGTACGTGAGGCTGCCTCTAAAACCAATGATGTGGCTGGCGACGGAACTACCACCGCGACTTTGTTAGCACAGAAGATGAGCTCAATCGGCATGAAATACGTGACCGCAGGCACTAATCCGATGATTATGAAGCGCGGTATTGATGAGGCGGTTGACGAAGTAGTTAAAAGGATCCGCCAACTGGCTAAACCGGTTACGGAGGAAGATTGGGAAAAGGTAGCCACCATTTCAGCTCAAGATCCTGAGATTGGAGCCAAAATTGCTGAGGCACTTAAGCTGGTTGGCAAAGACGGCGTGGTTGAGGTCGAGGAAGGCAAAACCATGGAAATTACCATTGACCACAAGGAAGGCATGGAGTTTGACAAGGGTTATGCTTCACCTTACTTTGTAACCGACTCAGACAACATGGAAGCGGTCATGGAAAATCCTTACATTCTAATCACCGATCAAAAAATCTCCAGCATTAAAGATGTCTTGCCACTACTTGAAAAAGTGGTCAATGCAGGCAAATCTTTGGTGATTCTCGCTGACGACATTGAGGGCGAGGCTTTAACTACATTGGTAGTGAACAAACTTCGAGGTACATTCAAGGCTTTGGCCGTTAAGGCTCCCGGCTTTGGTGACAGGCGCAAAGAGATGCTCCATGATATTGCTGTCCTAACAGGTGCCAATGTTATTACCAGTGAGGTTGGAAAGAAACTGGAGGATGCCACTCTTGAGGATCTAGGACAAGCTGACACGGTTAGAGCTTCTAAAGACACTACCAGAATTGTGGGTGGAAAAGGAACTCAAACTGATATCGATGCTCGTGTGGCTCAGATTGAGGCTCAGATTGAGCAGTCGACGTCTGACTTTGATATCGAGAAACTGCAGGAGCGTAGAGCCAAATTAACCGGAGGCGTAGCCGTGATTCAGGTTGGCGCCAACACCGAGATTGAGATGAAGAATCTTCAAGAGAGAGTTAAGGATGCCAAGGAGGCAACCAAGGCTGCTATTGAAGAAGGCATCATCCCTGGTGGCGGTGTGACTTATGTTCAGGCTGCAAAGGTTTTGGATAAAATTAAGGTTAAGAGTGAAGACGAAAAAACTGGCGTTGAGCTGGTGAGAGCAGTACTGGATGAGCCAATCCGCATGCTTGCCACCAATTCCGGTGTTGATGCAGGCTGGGTGCTTGGTCAAATCAAGAAAAAAGACAAGCCCACCTGGGGATTCAACGCTCTTACTAACGAGTTTGAAGATCTGGTAGAAGCTGGAGTAATTGAGCCTGCCAAGGTAGCGATCGCTGCTTTGCAAAACTCGTCTTCAGTTGCCTCAATGATTCTAACAACCGAGTGTTTGGTCACCGATGCTCCAGAGGAAAAGGATGACAGCGCTGCAGCCGCAGCCGCGGCAGCAGGCATGGGAGGGATGGGTGGCATGATGTAAGATTCATTCTTGAATAAAAAAGTTTTAGGCGGGGGCAGGAATGCCCCCGCCTTTACATTGATAAAGAGAAGGTTTGTTGATTGAACTGGGGCTGTCAGTTTTTTACTCTTGTTGGTAAAATATCGGTTACTGATTTTGATCTTTTATAATTGATGAATTAACTAAAAAAACGAAGCCTTGAGGCAAAATAATATACTGTTTTCAGCTCTGAAAATTGAATCTCGAAGCAACGAGATAATAAAATAAACAATTAGATTAAAATAGCAAAGCAAAATTATTAGCAACTTATCTTGAAAGTGAATCTCGAAGCAACAAATTTTATTATTAAAGCTTCGCAATTCACTTTCAAGATAAGTTGCTATGCCAGGGTAGCTCAGTTGGTTAGAGCACAGGATTCATAAACCTGAGGTCGTGAGTTCGAGTCTCACCCCTGGTACAAAAACTTGATGTTTAGGTGTGTCTAAGATATAATGACCAATTCAACGCGGGATAGTGTACGGTGCACGCGAGGCTCATAATCTCGCAGGCTAGGTTCGACTCCTAGTCCCGCAACAATTTTTACCCACCTCACGGTGGTTTTTTTAAAAAATTAACTCCATCCATTTTTCCCAGTTACTTAATTCTGTTTGATCATGCTGAATATCTTGACTAATTTGAACATCTGGCAGTTTTAGGACAATCTCTCCTTCAATTTGTTGAACTAACTCGTTACGAATTAATCTTTCTTTAGCCAGTGGTTGTGAAGATCGTTCAATTTGGGAATCAAGTGCATGCAGTTCTGAGGTTAATCTTTGACCTTCTTCTTGTTCTAATTTGATATTTTGCTCTGATAATTCCAGGCTTTTAAGACGAGTTCTTAGACCAGCTATTGCCGACACAACCAAAGCACTAATAATAATAATCGTGATTGGGTGGACAAGAATTTCATTAAAAAACTTTTTCATAAATTAATTAACTCAAATAGCTAATGTACAATTTGTTCGTTTGTGATATTATAAGACACTCAGAAGTTATCTTATATTAAACTTATATTAGTCGAAGATTACTTTTCAAGAATTATTTATCTTTTGACAATTACTTATATAATAACCAACCTTAATAGTATTTTTAGTATATTTTGAATTTATGACACAGTCGAGCGCCACCATTAACTTTACTCAAGCGCAAAATCTGTACGAACAGCATTTGAAGGCTAATGGAAAGGCTAATGCTACCATCTTAGCTTATACTAAAGACGTTGAACAGCTTGCTGAGTATGCCTCTGATCAAGGAAAAGAGTCAGTTTCAGAAATCAATCATGAGGATATCTTGCAGTTTCAGGAGTTGTTGAGAAAAAGAAGATATACTGATAAATCTATCTCTAGAAAAATAAACTCTATCAAATCATTCTTCAGATTTTTGGAGGGTGAAGATGAGATTCAATCAAATCCAGCTACAGAGATTAGTCATCCTAAGATCGATCAGAAGCCACCTCGATTTTTATCTAAAATGGAGTATCGAGCACTTCGAGATGCCTGCAGAGGTGATTCAAGGATTTTTGCAATTGTGGAGCTGCTTTTACAAACTGGTATGAGAATAAGTGAGCTAGCTAATCTGGAGATGGATGATGTTGATCTCGAGCGAGGAGTGATTGCAATCAGAGCTCTAAAAAGCCGAGAAGCACGTAAGGTTCCTCTTAATAAGGCTGCCAAAGAAGCCCTGTTAAATTATCTCAAAGTTCGACCAAAAGCTCGTGAAAAAAAGATTTTTCTAACAAAAACATGTCGTCCCTTTTTGGTGCGAAATATTCGCTCGGCTGTTGATCACTGTTTTAGGTTAGCTGGAATTCAAGATGCTACTCTAAATGATTTGCGCAACACTTTTATTGTTGAGCAGCTAAAAGCCGGTACACCTTTAGTCTATGTTTCTCAACTGGTAGGACACAAGCGCATCACCACCACCGAGAAATATCTGGAACTAATCGATGGTCAAAACGAGATGATTCCCAATGTAGAGATTGAGGAGTTGTAATCTTTTTTACAAAAATAAAACTTCTTGTTTTCGCACTATTTTTTCCTTACTGCATCCTTCCCATACTTTTTTTGTGGGGTTTGATAAAATGAATAGTCAATAATTCATAAAAAGAACGATTAATTGTTATTTAAGGATTTTAATGTCTCAACAACAAAGAGTTTTTTCCGGCACAAGAGCCACCGGTCGACTTCACTTGGGTAATTACCTTGGCGCAATCAAAGGTTATCTAGAGCTCACCGCTAATCCAGATTACGAGTGCATATTTATGGTGATGGATCTGCATGCGATAACCACTCCCTATGATCATAGTGTCTTACCCAGTGCGACTAGAGAAATAGTTTTGGATTATTTGGCCGCTGGTTTAGATCCAAAAAAAGCCATCATCACGACTCAATCATTAATGGTGGAACATCCTTATCTAGCATTTTTGCTTTCATCGGTGATGACTGTGGCCAGAATGCAGCACTTACCTACTTTTAAGGAAAAAGCTAACCAGTATCCAGAAAATGTGACTATGGGCTTATTAAATTATCCCTTGCTGATGGCAGCCGACATTCTGTTGTACAAAGCTCAGTTGGTGCCGGTGGGGATAGATCAAGAACCACATCTTGAAGTTGCTCGCGAGGTTGCTCGCAAGATGAATGAAAAGTTTGGCTTAGATTTTCCAGAGCCTGTGCGGTTTGCTACCACGGGTGAGTATGTCCCTTCGCTCAAAGGAGAAGGCAAGATGAGTAAATCAGTTGAGGGTAGTTACATCAATTTAACCGATAATTTAGAAGAAATTTTAAATAAGCTCAAAGGTGCTCCTACCGACAGCGGCAAAGGAACTATTCAAGATAATCAGTCAGACTCAAACTCTCCAAGAACAAGTATCAGCAATAAATATCGATTTATTGATGGTCAATCAGGTCAAAATTCGCCTGGCGTCGTTAATCTTCTCACTTTTGTTGAACTTTTTGAAGGTAAAGCGAAACGGGAACATTATCAAGATTTATATCAAACTGATGGCATCAAATATGGACAACTTAAGAAGGAACTAGCAGAAGCAATTTATCAGGAACTCAAACCCATTCAAGAAAAGCGCCAAGAGCTTGAAAAACAGCCTGAATACATTGACCAAATTATCAAAGAGGGCGCCAAGAAAGCCTCGGCTATAGCCAGTGAAACGCTTTCTCAAGTTAGAGAAGCGATGGGATTAACAACAAATTATTAAAGAGTATTTAAGAAGAAAAATAAAATGAGTGATCAACAAAAACCAATAGTTAGTTATCAAGAGTTTGCCAAATTAGATTTAAGGGTGGGTTTGGTGGTGGAGGCAGAGATCCCCTCTTGGAGCAACAGCTTAATCAAAATGAAAATTGATTTTGGAGAAGAGATAGGCATGCGCACTATTTGTGCCGGGGTTAAAGAGCACTATGCACCAGAAGATTTGCTTAATCGCAAGTTTGCTTTTGTGGTGAACTTGGCAGAAAAGCAGATGGGCAAGGCTGTAAGTCAAGGCATGATGTTGATGGCAGTTGATGAAGATGATCGTCCAATCAAGATTGAGGTGTCTGAAGATGCTCCAGTTGGCTGCACCATCTGTTAAGAAAGGTGTTACAATAAACCCTCCCAAATATTTTAATTTAATTATTTTGTAGCAAATTTAAAGAAGTAAAGGATAAGGAAATATGACAAAAAAACAAATCACTGAAAAAGAGAAGAAGAAAGTTGAAGATAATTCTGTTCAAGAGCCAACGGCTGAACAGATTAAGCAAGAGCTGCTCAAGAAACTTTCCTCACAACAATCATCTAAAAAAAACCAAAAAAAAGTGAAGCAGTTTGAGTTTGGTGTTGACATAAATAAATTCTTTAAGAAAAGTTTCATTTACTTAATCTTGATCTTTTTATTTTTACCCTTTTTCCTCTCGCTTCTTGGATCCGGGGTTGAGACGGTCTCAATCAGTCAATTAGTTCGAGATATTAAAGAAGAGCAAGTTGATAAGATATTGGTTGCGGGGAATGAGCTGAGAGCAATCTATAAAACTGAAGAAAGAAAGAAAGCTCTCAAAGAGCCTGGGCAAGAAGCACTTTCACTTTTGGAATCGGCGGGGCTGGATATTACCGAGGTTGATCTGTTGGTAGAAGATGTCAGCTTGGGTCAGATGTTCTGGGAGTTGGTGTTAAATATTCTGCCACTTTTAGCATTGGTGGTAATTTTTGCTCTCGTTATGAGGCAGGCGCGCGGAGCTCAGGATGGAATTCTTGGTTTCGGTCAGAGTAAAGCCAAGGTTTTTATCAAGGGTAAGCAAGACGTAAAGTTTGATGATGTCGGTGGAATGGATGAGGCCAAGAAGGAACTACAGGAAGTGGTTGATTATCTTAAGAATCCAAAAAAATATTTAAAGGTTGGTGCCCGTACTCCTAAAGGTGTGCTATTGGTTGGTCCGTCTGGGACAGGCAAAACTTTGCTAGCCAGAGCTGTGGCTGGAGAGGCTAATGTTCAATTTTTATCGATTGCCGGTTCTGAGTTTATGGAAATGCTGGTAGGAGTAGGCGCTTCCAGAGTAAGAGATTTGTTTGATACCGCCAAAAAGTTGGCTCCTTCAATCATTTTTATTGATGAAATTGATGCCATCGGCAGAACCAGAGGAATGGGTTATGCTGGCGGACATAATGAACGAGAACAAACTCTTAATCAAATTTTAGTTGAGATGGATGGGTTTGAGCCCAACGACAACGTGATTGTGATGGCTGCCACCAACCGTGGCGAGTTGTTAGATTCTGCCTTAATCAGACCGGGTCGTTTCGACAGAAGAGTTCAAGTAAATCTTCCCGATCTAGAAGAAAGAAAGTTTATCATTAAGATTCACGCCAAGGGCAAACCTATGTCTAGTAAAGTGAGTATTGAGAGTATTGCCAAGAGTACAGTGGGTTTTTCAGGTGCCGATATCGAAAACATGTTGAATGAGGCTGCCATCTCTATTGCCAGAGAAACAAGAGATGAGATTACGATGGATGATATTGAGGAGGCTTCACTCAAGGTTAAACTCGGTCCAAGTAAACGTAGATTACAAGATAAGCACGAGCGAGCGATGACAGCTTATCACGAGGCTGGTCATGCAGTTTTGGCTCATGTACAGCCTTTTTCAGATCCAGTACATCGGATTTCCATTGTTTCTAGAGGTAGAGCTCTGGGTTATACTTTTACTCCTCCGGAAAGAGATAAGTTGCAAACTACCAAATCAGAACTTGAGGGAAAGATTGTTGAGATGCTGGGAGGACGTGCCGCCGAACTATTAAAGTTTAGCGAACAAACGGTTGGCGCTAGTAATGATATCGATCGTGCTACTAGAATAGCGCGAGCGATGGTGGTTGAGTACGGCATGAGTGATCTAGGTCCGATGAACTATGGTCCTCAATATGAAAGCTCAGATTATGACAAGATGTGGGGAGAGCCCTTTAGAATTTCTGACAGAATTCAAGAGCAGGTTGACGGTCAAATCCAACAGATTATCAAAAATGCGGTTGATAAAAGTTTGGCTCTTCTTAAAAAGTATGAAAAGGAGCTTGATAAAGTTGCCAAGAAGTTATTAGATCTTGAAACCTTAGATGGTGATCAGTTTGAGCAGATCATGGGTTTTGAAAAGATCAAACCTGAATAAATACACTGTATTAAAATTAAAGAAAAATTCACGTCAATTCATGTCTGATAGACCAATTTTTTTATTGTTTGATGGACATGCGGTTATTTACCGAGCTTACTATGGCTTACCTCCTTTAACAGATGCTCAAGGCAGAACGGTACATGCCGCTTACGGTTTTTCTCGTATTGTTCTGTCAGCTATCAATGAATTTGAGCCAACATACTTGGCTGTTACGTTTGATCATCCCAAACCCACTTTTCGTCATCAGAAGTACAAAGAGTATAAAGCTCATCGACCAAAAATGCCTGATGATTTACAACCTCAAATTCCCATGGTTAAAGATATTACTTCGGCACTGAACATTCCTGCGTTTGAGATTGAAGGATTTGAGGCCGATGACCTGATTGGCACCCTAAGTTATTGGCTTGATCATCAGCCGGAAAAACTGAAAGTCACTGAAGATATTTTAACGGTGATTGTGACTGGTGACAAAGATATGTTGCAACTGGTGGATGACAACACTCACGTCTGGATTCCTGGAAGAGGAAGACAGAGTGACATTGAGTATGATGCAACGACAGTTAAAGAAAAGATGGGAGTCACTCCTTCACAAATCGTCGACATGAAAGCCCTAATGGGAGACGCTTCCGACAATATTCCTGGAATCAAAGGAATTGGTAAAAAAACAGCGGTTAAATTACTTATGGAGTATGGAACTTTAGACCAACTGCTTGAAGAAGTTGAGGCAATAGAGCGGGAAGAAAAGAAACCCAACGATCTATTGAAAGGTAGCTTGCTAAAAAAACTAATGGCGGGAAAAGATTTGGCTTATTTAAGTAAGAAATTAGCTAAGATCGATAGAGATGCTCCAATTGAGGTTGATCTCAATCTTTGCAAAGTAGAAAATTACGATAAGACGAAGGTAGTGGAGTTATTTAAAGAGTTGGACTTTACCTCACTTCTTTCACTTTTACCCAGTGACAAGTTCGAGTCTGAGGTGCAGCAAGCGTTGTTTTAAAACTAATTTACATTTATTCTAGGAATTATTTTGTGAAAAAATCAAACCTCAAAGTAGCTCTTGTTCACGATTTTCTTCGAGAGTATGGCGGAGGAGAAAGAGTGCTGGAGGCCTTGCATGAGTTATTTCCCCAGGCTCCGGTGTATGTTGCTTTTGTTGATAAAAAGGCACTTGGTTCTCATTGGCGAAGATTTGAAGATTGGGACATTCGCTCCACATGGTTTAGTAAAATTCCTTTTCACAAAAGGCTTTTTTCTCCACTGCGTTTTTTAGCGCCTCACGCTTTTGCTGCATTAGACTTATCTGAGTTTGATTTGGTTATTAGCTCAACCAATGCTTTCGAGGCAAAGGCTGTTCGAGTGCCAAACGGCAAGCATTTGTGCTACTGCCACACTCCCCCGAGGGCTTTGTATGGTTACTCCACTATGTCTGCCTGGAAAAAGAATCCAATCATTAAGTTTTTTGGCGAGTTAATTAATCACTACATGAGAGTGGTTGATTTTAAGCATGCCCAAAAAGTAAATCAGTTTATTGCTAACGGAGAGGAAACACAGGAAAGAATTAAAAAATTTTACCGACGCAAGTCGGTGGTAATTTATCCGCCGGTTCAGCTGGCTTTAGCAGAATCAGAGTTGGAAAAGATCAAGGAAAAATCTGAACAAGATTATTATTTGTTTGTTAATCGATTGGGCTTGCAAAAGCATCCGGAGCTAGCGCTAGAGGTTTGTTTGAAATTAAAGAAAAAATTGAAGATTGTGGGTGTTGGTCCAATGCTGGAAGATTTGAAGGAAATGGCTAACGGCAGTAACCTTATCGAGTTTATGGGTGCTGTTGATGATAAACAGCTTGCTCAGCTTTACGCAGGGGCAAAAGCTTTGCTGTACCCAGTCGAGGATGAAGACTTTGGCATGGTGCCGATTGAGGCAATGATGGCAGGTACTCCGGTAATTGCTCACAACTCCGGCGGACCGCGTTACACGGTTGTACCGGGTGAAAATGGGGTTTTATTTGAGGGTTTAAGTTTAGAGGGCTTAGAAGAAGCGGTTAAGAAGTTTGAGAAAATGAGTTTTAATCCTAAAAAAGTTTCTTTGACAACAGAAACTTACACAGGAAAAGAGTTTGAACAGAGAATGAAAAAGATAATATTAAAGTTATCAAGCGAAACAGAATAACTCTAGACTGTCAATGAGTTCGTTTTTGTCTTTTCGCTTCAAAAATTGCATACACACCTACAACCACTAGAGGTATAATCATCATTAACAAAAAATATATGCTTGGTAATCTGTCAGGAATACTCATTCTTGTTCGCTCATTAATTTCAAGTTAATATACCACAGAAAAAAAGAGAATCTATTTACTCGAGTAGCGACTGTGTCTTTATTCCACTCTAACCAACTCTCCAAACACAATACTGTTGGGGGTCATGGGGACTTCGGCTCGAGCGATGTTGGTGGTGGTAATAAGCTTGATACCTTGTGTTCTGCCGTCGAAATATTCAAGTTTTAAGGAGTATGTTCCAGGCTCAAGATTGGTAAAGGTGATTGGAACTAGCTCACTATTGGTATTATTAACGTCGGCATTAGCTAAGATCAGCTGGGTGTTGCCCGCATCGTTGCGTGCAGCAATCGCCTTAACCCAAGTTCCTTGACCAGTCACAGACAGTCTTTGCGTGCCGATTCTGTCTAAGAAGATTAGGCCTTGATAGCGAGGTTTAGGATTGGCTCCGAAATCTTGATGAGTTAACAGCCCCCATCTGCCCCAGTACTCTTGATTGTTGGGATCTTTGCCATCCTCAATCTCAAAAACAAAGGCTTTATCTGCCAGTTGATTTAAAGTCATGGCTCCAGCTACGGTGTGAGCTGCTCCATAAGAGTTATCATAGGCTGGGTGATTCTCACTGTCAGATCCCCATTCGGTGACGTGCAGCTCTAAGGTAGGAGCCAGTTGGGGGTATCGCGCTAACCAGCTTCTAACTTGAACGAGATCTTGTTCAAAAACATCCAGCTGATGATCATAACGATGCCATGAGAAAAAATCATACTTCAAATTATTATTAATGGCATGCTTGGCCAGAGCATCAAACCAGTTTTTGTAGAGGGCAGTGACGGCCGGTCCACCCAAATAAAAGTTCTGAACATTGGGGCGTTGCTGGGCATTGCGGGCGCCAATGGCGGCGTGAGTATACATGGT
>LDZT01010994.1_pt1 | contig 16315 bp, 17 predicted proteins | sample 615521 | NCBI WGS metagenome assembly LDZT01 (sample SAMN03408292, study PRJNA278302) | terrestrial metagenome | isolation source: oil reservoir sample SB1 | place: USA: Alaska, North Slope, Schrader Bluff formation | collected 2011-09
GTAGGCAAATAGATTTGTCCGGTACAGGCTAGCTCTAAAATGGAAACCATAAAACCGGTAACCGCTGCCATAATTACAAAATTTCGCGTCTTGACATTCTTTCGAATAGTAGAATGAATCATTTGTTTTATTTTTGGTGGTAATTGTAAACTGGCATCAGAAGTTTTCCCAGTTTTCTTGTATTTTAGATAATCAAGCAAACTTATTGTCCCGAGAATAATGCCGATTGCTGCAGTGGCATAGATAAAAATCTGTCTGGCCAGTGGAAGAAAAGAAAGAGTAGTAACAACCCTTAGGGCACCGGCACCGATGAGAAAGTAAGTCAGGAAAATAGCCAGAGTAAACACACTGCCAACCAATAGGAGCTCTTTCCCGGTCCGATTAATTAAAGCCAAATAGGAAATAAAAAAGATAATAGTGGCAAAGGCACAGGGATTAATTCCGTCAATTAGGCCGCTGATAGCAACAGCGCCGATGCCAAATGACTGAAAACGTTCAATTATCCTTTGCTGAACCGAATCCTGGGTTTCTTCTACCAGCTCCCAGGGAGGAGGGAAGGATTCCCCTTTTATTTTTTCTATGTGATTAACCACATTTTCATAGGTAATCTGGTCTCTTAGGAGATAGTCATCGCCCAAATATATCATAGGAACAAGCAAGCGATCATATTCGGGAACTCCATACAATTCCCCTAACTCTTCTGCCAGGGCAACCCCTTCAGATGTAGTCATATTAAATTTTCTGATTTCTAGTTCCGGGTACTCGAATGCAATCTGGTTTAGTAGCTGCTCTGCCCTTTCACAATCATGACAACCTGGCTCGAAAAATTTGGCAATATAGATGGACTGTTGTTGAGATAATTTAGGGGAAATTTCTTTACTATTTACATCAACCTCCTGGCTAACAACAGATAGTCCTAATAGCCCTGTTAGATTAAAAATAATAATTATTAAAAATGTTAAAGATGGGCTTAATATATTTTTTATTTTTCTATTCATATAACAACACAGCACCTCCAGACATTCCCACAAAAATGCCTTCATTCTTAGCAAGTTTTCTGCTTATATAAAAGCCTTATCACCTGTAACAGTTGTTTTTTTATCCAATTTTCTGAAATCATATATCACAGGTACTATTGACTCCTGCATATTTTTAAGGCCTTTTATTTTATGTCCTTGAACCGGTCCATACCAACAATTCTAATTCCTGGTTTTTTTTAGATATTTTACTACACCTATTAATGTCCCTTTAAAAAATGCTGCCCTGATTAAAATGTAAGGCTAGCTCTACCATAAATCTCGTTCCATATCTTGACCTTGTTGAAAGCTTCATAAGAACCACTCCATAATAATACTATTAATACAATTCTTTCAGTCGTATCATCATAAAATAAAAAATAATTGCTGTCAACAAAAATTGTAATTAACTTTTTCTATTCTCTTTTCTTTTTAATCTAAAAAAGCGATATTATCCCCTGCCTTTACTATTCCTCCTTTTATAACCTTTGCAAATATACCTTCCTTAGGCATAATACAATCTCCTATTTTTTTCTTAATATCACAGGTATTATGACAGGATTTACCAATTTGTGTAATTTCCAGTAAAGCGTCTTCCCCGATTTTCAATTTTGTTCCTATCGTCAGTTTGGGTAAATTAATTCCCTCAGTTGTTATATTTTCTGCAAAATCTCCAAATTTTATTTCAATACCTTTTGATTTCATTTTGTTAATACTTTCAATTCCCAATAGACTAACTTGACGATGCCACTTTCCTGAATGGGCATCTCCTTTTAAACCATATCCTTCTACTAATTTTCCCTTTTTAATTTCTTCTTTTGCAGTACCCTGGTTTTTGCTCAGACATATTGCTAAAACTTTTCCATCCATCTTCTTCTCCTTAATTTTTTAATTATCACAATATATTTTTTTATAAATATTTTCTATATAAAGATAAAGGAAATATTATCTTTTATAGATTTAAAATAAACCTTGTGTCTTCCTACATACTGATACCAGCATCAACATAACCGGAACTTCAATTAATACTCCCACCACTGTAGCCAATGCGGCACCGGAGGACAAACCGAAAATCATAGTTGCTGTGGCAATGGCTACTTCGAAATGGTTACTGGCTCCTATTAAAGCTGAAGGAGCAGCATCCTTATAATCAAGTTTAAGCATTTTAGCCAGGCCATAAGTCAGAAAAAAGATAAGATTGGTCTGGATAAAGAGCGGGATAGCAATCCACAAAATTGTCAAAGGCTGAGCTACAATTACATCACCTTTAAAGGAAAATAACAAGACCAGGGTAAAAAGCAAGGCAATGATGGATACGGGGGTGAGAGTATGTAAAAATTTTTCCTTAAACCATTGCTCACCTTTGGTACTGATAATCCATTTTCGGGAATAATAACCGGCAACAAGAGGTAATGCTACATAAATACTAATGGAAAGCAATAATACCTGCCAGGGAACCGGCATCTTCCCTACTCCAAGCAGAAAACCACCCAATGGGCCATATAAAAATAACATGGATAGAGAATTAATCGCAACCATAACCAGGGTATGCCCGTCATTTCCTTTTGCCAGATATCCCCATACCAGCACCATTGCTGTACATGGAGCAATTCCCAGGAGAATACATCCAGCAAGATAACTTCTCCATAAGGGGATTTCCAGCATTCTGATTCCTTCACTTAAGACAACAGTTCCTGCTCCATGTATTGATCCTACAGCCCAATCAGCCCCTGGAGGAAGTTTAACTAAATCTGTTGCATCAACTCCGATTAAATTTCTAAAAAGAAAGCCTAAGAAGAAATAGGCAATCAGATACATAGTGAAGGGCTTAACTGCCCAATTAGCAAAAAGAGTGAGCCCTACCGGTTTGGGGGATTTTCCCGCTTTTAGAACTTCGGCAAAGTCAATCTTTACCATAATGGGATACATCATAAAAAACAGGCAAATTGCAATAGGGATGGATATAACCGGTGCACCATTTACGTAAATCGCTAAACCATCCAGAAACTGTGCTGCACCTGGAGCAACTCTGCCTAAAATAATACCTGTTATAATACATAGCAAAACCCAAACAGTTAAATATTGTTCAAATATATTTAATCCACCTTGATTTTCTTTAGCCATATTAAATCTCCTATTGATTATATTTTTTCTTTAATCCAGCTCATTATTTCCTGTTTGCTAGGGATCTTGCCTGCTAGTTTTACTTCACCGTCAATTACCAAAGCAGGTGTCATCATCACACCATATTCGGTAATTTTATCCAGCTCTTCTACTTTGATGATTTCTGCATCAATCCCCAGCTCCTCAACTGCCTGTTGAGCATTCTGGGTTGTTTTTTTGCATTTGGGACATCCCATACCTAAAATTTCAATCTTCATAATCTTTCTCCTTTAATCTTTATAAATTTATTGAACAATACTTCCATAAATCATTCCACTGAAAGTAGCCATAATAACTACCAGAACAACATATACAAAAGTCTTCTTTGTGCCAACTACACTGCGAATAACCAGCATATTGGGTAGGCTTAATGCCGGTCCGGCAAGTAGTAGTGCCAGTGCCGGTCCCTGCCCCATGCCTGAACCGATTAAGCCTTGTAGAATTGGAACTTCCGTACAGGTAGCAAAATACATAAAGGCTCCGATAAAGGAGGCAAAGAAGTTTGCACTAAGCGAATTGCCTCCTACCAGTGATGCCACAAAACGGGAAGGAATCAACCCCTCCTCTCCCGGTCTACCTAAGAGAAGTCCGGCAAAAAAGATACCCAGGAAAAGCAATGGTAGAATCTGCTGGGTAAAACTCCAGGAAGATTCCAGCCAGGGCATAATCTCCTGTTTTTGAAACCAGTTAATCAGGATATAGACAAATAATAAAGCAAAGGCAATAGCCAGATACCACTTGTATTGAAATATTAAAGCCCATAGAGATTGGTCTCCTAACTGAGGTTTAGCCCAATTGGCAAAGACCATAAAACCGATCATAGATACAAAATAGAGAATATTCTGCAGACCTGTTCTGCCATCAGCTTCACCGTTACTGGTACCAAACTGTAATTCTCCATTGGCCTGTCTTTCTTTCTCCTCAGAAAGAAAGATGAAATGCATACAAAGTCCAATGATTACACTGAATATCACTGCCCCGAGAGCTCTGGCTAATCCTATCTGCCATCCTAATACCCGGGCAGTTAAAATTATTGCAAGTACATTGATAGCCGGGCCTGAATAAAGAAAGGCCATAGCCGGTCCTAACCCAGCTCCTTTTTTGTAGATACCGGAAAATAATGGCAGTACAGTACAGGAACACACAGTTAAAATAGAGCCTGAAAGAGATGCGACAAAATAAGCCAAAACTTTATTGGTTTTGGCACCCAGATACTTTAAGACTGCATTCTTATCTAAAAATTGATAGATGGCACCGGCAATCAGAAATGCCGGAATCAGACTAAAAATAACATGCTCTCTGGCATAGATGTTCAACATAGCCAGGGCTTCAAAAATAGGATTACGGAATCCAAGGCTCCCCAACGGTAAGAAATAGAAAAGCAGGAATCCACCTATTATTACAAAAACTTTTAATTGATTTTTCATTTTAACTTCTTCCTTTTAATCATAAATTATATTATATAGCTTTTTTGCTATATGTATTAAGAAAAATTTTTTATTGATATTTACAGATAAATTCTCTGCTTGTATTTTTTGCATTCTCTAGATCCTGAGCAACTACCGGATCACTATTTAACCAGCCACTTAAATTACCCATCAAAATTCTGGTATATTCATCTCCCTTACGGTTAATGAAATACTCATGCCACTGGCCATCCTGTCTGCTATCTATTAAATTTGTTTCCTTTAATTTCCTTAAATGTCTTGATACGCTGGGTTGGCGAATACCAAGCACATGGGTTAATTCACAAACACACATGGGCTTATATTCAAGTAACTTTAAAATTCTAAGCCTGTTTTTATCTGATAGCATACTGTAAATTTGTGTTAATCTATCCACTTTTATATCTCCTTGACAATATAGCTTTCTTGCTATATGATAACATCTAAATCTATTTTGTCAATAGTATTAATATAAAGTAGATGATAGTGAATATTTCTACCTGATATAGGGCTTCTTTGACAAACAATGGATATACCAGTTTCCACCTATAGATAAAAGAAATATTAGTTTTATCTCTCACATTAATCCGAGCAATATGGAAATAGACGAACTAAAAAAACTAAAGCACCGTTATTAATATTTGGGATAAAGTACTAAATAAATCCTACAATTATTTTTAGCAGAATTATTTCTATAATTATTTTCAGATATTTAAAATTTATGTTTAAAAAAGGTATTTAAAAAATGGGAATAACAAATTATCTATCAGTTGAAACGCACCTTGGTAAAATCATGGCACTTCTGAATTATACAATTAATACAAGTAAATATCGCACCCGCTTAGCGGGTGGCTTTAAGAACCTCTAAAAGAGGTTTAACCTTTTATTGGTTAGTATTTGTTTTGCTTTTTTTCTTATATTTTTTCATGGTTAAATAAAAAATTAGGTAAAAATAAAAATATTTCTTTTGCTATATCTCAGAATACATTACCCCATATTTATTTATATAAATATGGGGTAATGTTAAAGGACCTCTAATTTTATCTTTAATATTTTTAATATCTTAGTTAACAACACTGATTAGAATCACAACCACAACTGCAATTTGATTGCATTTTTGGTTTTTTCTTTTCGATACCCAAGACTTTATATACTGCTTCCCTGATAGCTTTTGCCGGTACTTCTTCATACTCCTGACCATCATAAATCACAGTGCGACAGTATGTTTCTGCATCCAAACAAGTTGAACATGATTCACAATAATTTTCTGAAATCTCAATATTTAAAATATCTTCAATGGAAATTCCATTTAATAAAATTGTATTTGATTGTGGAATCTGAGTATCATCAAGTTTGGTTTCAAACCACTCTATATTAATCCCCTGAGGTTGCAGTATCCTGTTTAATCTTTTAACTTCCTGATTAAGGTTCTCCCCTGTATCATAACAACGGTTACAGGTCTCACCTTCTATATCAAGGTGTTTCCATTCAATTTTAAGTGTTTTCATTTTCTGTTCTCCTTTTATTTATAATAATCTGTTTTGTTTGCAAATCTCCCATAGAAAGCATTGAAGGGATACCAACTTTTCCCAATTAAAAACTTATTAACAACAAGATTTTCCTTTATCTTTTGGTGAGTCTTTTTCATTTTTATCATCACTTTGATCTTCAGTTATCTCTTCAATTTCTAAATTACAGCAACATGATTTTTTCTCTTTGTTGCTAAAAATGCGACCAAACAGTCCTTTCTTTTCTTCTTTCTTCATTTCACAACTCCTTCTTTTAATTTTTATTTTTATCATCAGATTGCATTAAAAATATAGCCACCCGTTACAGCTGTCAAGAATATGACTAACACAATGGCAGTTACTAAATTTTTCTTGAAAATGGCTGCCAGCATACTCATCTCCGGAATAGCCATTCCTGCCCCACCAATAACCAATGCTATGACTGTACCGATATTCATCCCCTTCTGCATTAGTGAAATGCCAATAGGAATAGCTGATTCTGCTCGAATATAGAGTGGCACACCGATTACTGCAGCAATTGGAACAGCAAACAGATTATCAGGTCCGGCATATTTTAAGACAAATTCCTGAGGTAGGTAACCATAAATAATAGCTCCTATGCCAACACCAATAAGCAGGTATAACAATACTCCTCTAAAATCGCTCCAGGCTTTTAGAAAGGAAATCTTTAATTTGTTTGTAAAAGTTTCGGGTATTTGGTCTTCCTGATGAGTTGTTCCTTTAATGCGTACGTTTTTGACTAATTTTCCACCACCTGTCTTCTCCAATATGATGCCAAAAACAAGGGCAGCAATAAATACTATTAAAAAATATAAAATGGCTGTTCTTATGCCCATTAATAGAATTAACATTCCAATAATAATAGGATTCAGCAGGGGTGAGGAAATAACAAAGGACATCACTGCACCAAAAGGGATACCTGCTTCCAGAAAACCCAGGGTTAACGGAATAGTTGAACAGGCGCAAAATGGAGTAACAGAACCAATAACAGCACCAAAAACATTGCCAATAATTCCTTTGTCTTTCATCCAGGTTTTAATTTTTTCTTGTGGCAAATACATCAGGAGTAAGGCAACAAGAGTGCTAATCCCTAAAAAAAGGATAGTAAGCTCCAACATTATCATGATAAAATATTGTAGAGTATTGATTAAGGTATTCAACAGCATTCTCCTTTCAAGTCATCTTCGAAGGCTGGTTTTAAGGCTTTGTGTTCCTGTAAGGCATTTACTAAAATCTCTAAGGCAATTTTGATATCTTCTTTTTTCTCAAGTGTTAAGTTTTGCAATATGTTCTCCAGTTGTATTGTCTGATTTTCGATTATCTTTGATATTACAGCTATCCCCTTATCTGTAATGGAAACACAACAGAAACGGCCATCTCTGGGAGAATTTTTCCGGATGACATATCCTTTCCCTTCCAGTCGGTTAATAATCTTGGTAGCTCCGCTTTTGGTAAAATTTAAGGCATGGCCAATAAATTGTATGGTTGATTGGTCGTTTTCATAGACTATTTTTAAAGCGGTATATTCTGCAAATGAAAGATCTTCACAGCATTTCTCACTCAACCCATGGTTACCAAAATGCCAGGCGGTCTTTTCTAGTAAACTGCTAATAGCAGTGATGTTTTTATTCATGATTCCTCTTGCCTTCCCTTCTCTCTTTCTCTCTAGAAATTTTTTAAGAGACTATGCAGTGAAATTATATTAACAGTAATGGTTGACATTGTCAACTTTATATTTTTCAAATTAAAATTTTATAATTCTCAAAATAAATAAAAAAATTTTTATAATTTTGAAAGAAATCAATTTGAATTTGCGTATAAGTAGATGAAAGCAAAAAATAAAATTCATTTTGAATGAAAAGAAAGGAAGATAAAAGATGAATAATAAAAAGATACTCGTTATTTTATTAATCGCAGCACTTACTTTGACAATGGTAAGCATCGGCTCATTTGCTTATGCGCCAAAACAGGGAAATTTTTCGGGTTGTGCAGCTACCCCTAATCGTTTTGCTGGTCAAGGACAACGACCTGCAGGGCAAAATGTTAGCCCACCTGCTTTGAATGATACACCCAGAGGAATGTTTAACCTGGAACTCTCAGCAGAACAGCAAACTGAAATGAGAGAAATGATGTTAAGCTTCCAGAAAGAAACTTTAGAACTTAGAAATCAGATTCAGTTGAAACAATTGGAGATAAGAGAACTAAGGCTGGAAGACCCGGTAGATATGGACCAGGTTAGAACAAAATTAGAAGAAATATCTAAATTGCAGGTAGAAGTTAGAATGAAGGCTATTGAAAGACAGAATAAATTCAAAGAATTACTAACTCCAGAACAATTGGAAAATTGTGCTGCAGGATTCCAAATGCAAAGATTTAACCAGCAATCAGCAGGAAATATGGGTAACCGTGGAAACCGCTGGTAACTTGTAAGTACATTGTTAATGAATATAATTTACAAATAAGGAGAAGAGTTAACTCTTCTCCTTTTAATCTCTTAGGGTTTAATTCCCCGCAGCTCTGCTGCGGGGAGATTCATTTGTTCTATATAAATTTCTTATTTTATAGATGTATAGACGAAGAAATATATTCAAAATAGAATTCATATAACTTTTATTCTTTTTTGCACTTATAAAATTGCAAAAGTAAATAATGAATTATAATCCCTGCTAAAAAACCGAAAAACATATTGCTGACCAGAGCAACGATAACGGTTACTGCCATAGGGATCATATCCTTACCGGGACGGACATGTTTGACAAACTTGGTAAGTTCTATCCCTATCATAAACATCATAGCTCCGATAATAGCCCGAGGGAAGACCGCAAACAAGCTGGCAATAGAAGCTGAGAGAAACAATCCCATGGCAATTTCCAATAAACCTTCTATGATGTTAGTTCCTCCGGTACGTGCCCCGAAATAATATTGTCCGGCTAACCCTCCTGCACCATGACAGGTAGGCATCCCGCCTAAAAAGGGAAGGATAACATTCATAATTCCCTGGTTCCAGGCAAGCTGCCTTTCTCTTACATCTTTTTCCGGCCAGTAGGTCTTAATCAGGGATGAAGTGGCAATGGTAGCATTGGTAGCAGTCAGAGGGACCTGGGCAAAACCGGCCAATAACAGGGTCTGCCAAACCTCTTTTACTGAAAAGCTGGTCAGGGTGGGAAAGGCAAGGCTTGGAGAGCTTATCTGAGCAAATTGCCCTTTGAATAACATAATTACTATACCAATAGCCATCAGAACGATTGCGGCAGGAGCATAACGGTTCTGCCGTAATAGTAACACAATAATGATTGAGACAATACCTATCATCCACCAGGTGGAAATCATCTTGTAGGCTTCCATAGCCAGTAGTATACCCAGGGTAATTTGTATTCCACGAATCACTGAATTGGGTGTTACTCTAGCAATCCAATCAATAATACCGGTCAGTGCCAGGAAAATCCAGATTATCCCCATTGCAAAACCGGAGGCATAGACCATAGAAGGAGTCCAATGCTGGGCAATGGCCACAATAGCGATGATTTTCATCGGTTCTATAGGCATGGGTAGTCGATAAACAAGGCCGGTAACAATATTGGTAATACCCATCATAACCAGAAATCCGGCCGGGTTCAGACCACAAACTACAATGTAGCCGATTGCCAGTGGAAAAAGGGTGCCAAAATCTCCCATAGAACCTGCTAATTCTCTTAAATTAAATTCAAACGATTTGATTTTTATAAGTACACTCCTTTTCAATCGCAAAACATTTTTAGCAGCAAATGGCTTAATAATTTTTCAGATACCAACATTATTCCTTTATTGGAACACATTTGCATAAATGTTCCCGGCTAATAACATTTCACCGAAGAAGCCTTAAAAGTCAGACAAGCATTGCTTCCAATATTAATCTTCATATCTTGAAATGATTCTTTGGTGATAATACTAATCAATTGTACTCCAATATCTATGGTTAACCTGATTAATTTGTTTTGTTCTGAAATTTTAATCACTTTCCCATAAAATGAATTTCGAGCACTTGATGAAAATTGCTTACAGGATATGATGATATCTTTAGGATCAATATAGATATATGCCATGCCCTTTTTTTTTGTGACAATTGAGAATTGTATATTATCTGTTAACTCAATCCATTGTCTGTCATTTTCATGGATTATCTTTCCTCGAAAAACATTTTCCGGGACATGAGGCACAATTCTGCCATCCAGTAAGGATATAATCTCATCTGCCAGTCTATAAGCCTGAGAAAGATCATGAGTTGTAAAAATTACTGTGGTTTTCATCTCCCGGTTAATTTTTTTAATAATTCGTTCAATAACATCGATATGTCTCAGATCTATATTGGCAGTTGGCTCATCTAAAAAAAGTATTTCCGGTTCTAATACCAGAGCCCTGGCAATAACCGTTCTCTGGGCTTCTCCCCCTGATAATTGGTGAGCATTCCTTTTACTAAAATCAGTGAGTCCTACTATTGCTAAAGCATTCATTATTTTTGTTCTATAACTTTCAGTTGCTATACCTCTTAACTTTAACCCATAAGCAACATTATTAAAGACACTGGTTTGGAATAAGAATGGTTTTTGATGTACTAATGTCATTCTCCTTCTAATTCTCAAAATATCCTGTTTTGAGTATTGCTTGATATCTTTCCCACTAAAAAGTATTATTCCTTCATCAGGCTTATCCAATAAGTTCAGAATATTAATCAAAGTAGTTTTTCCAGAACCATTGGGACCAACAACTGCATATATTTTGTTTTTTTCGAAAGATAATAAAGGAATATCTAAAACAGTTTTATTATCATAACTTTTTTTAAGTTTTTCTACTTTAATCACTGTTTGCATATCAATCCTCCATGCTGTACTTCATACTTTCCTGCTTTGAAGAAAACCCAACAGAATATTGATGCTTAATGAAATCAATAACAATATGATTCCAAGGGCAATACCAAAACCAAATTCTCCCTTTGAAGTTTCCAGTGAAATAGCAGTAGTCATTGTGCGAGTAGTCCCCTTAATATTACCGCCTAACATCATCGCAGAACCAACCTCAGCAATTATCCTGCCAAATCCGGCAATTATTGCAGACATAACGGCATAGCGTGCTTCTTTAATGACAGACCAGGCAGCCTGGATTTCTGTTGCACCCAGTGTTAAAGCTGTTCTTCTTACTTTAACATCAATTCCCTGAATTGCTGAATGTGTCAGCGCAATAATAATGGGCATTGATAAAACAAACTGACCAATAATTACAGCAGTAGGGGTATACAGTAATCCAAAATAACCCATCGGCCCTACACGGGAAATAAAAGAATATATTACAAGACCAACTACAACTGTCGGTAAAGCCAAGGCATTATTGACCAAAACTACAATGAATTTCTTCCCCCAAAATTCCTTCACCCCCAATAAAAAGCCAAGGGGTATCCCAACTAAAGAAGCAAAAATAATTGCAATGGAAGAAACCCTTAAAGAAAATAAAACAATTCTGAAAACTTCTCTATCAAAAGAGAAAATGAGCCTAAAAGCTGTTTGTAATCCCTCTAAAATAAAGCTCAAAATAACACCTCAACTAATTAATTTTTCCTGGCAAATTGATTCAGTAATGAATTGATAGGATGAATTTATGGATAATGTATTATCTTGACAAAATTGTAAATATAATAATTACTGCTTAAATAACTCTTTAACAAATTTAAACAATTAATTCAGGGCAAGAATAATTCTTACCCTGAATTATAATTAAATCTATTTATGTAAATATAATACTATGCTTAGAATATTATAAGCTAATTATTTACCAGCTGGTATGGCATCAGGATAAAAAAGGACCTCTCCATCCACTTTATAATTTCCAATAATCTCCTGTCCTTCTATAGAGGTCATCCAGGCAATCAACTGCATTGCTTCCATATATTTAACATGAGAATGTGTTGCTGGATTTACTGCAATAACACCATAAGGATTAAAAAGAAGGGGGTCACCTTCTGAAAGAATTTCCAGGTCTATTTTATCCTTGTAAGACAGATAAGTTCCTCTATCTGAAAGAACATATCCCTGTCTTTCGTCTGCCACCTGCAAGGCAGCTCCCATTCCTTGGCCAATTTCCAGGTACCAGTCACCTTCCGGAACAATATTTGCACTATCCCATAAACTCAATTCTTTTTTATGAGTTCCGGAATCATCACCACGCGAAACAAAATAGGTTACAGCTTCTGTATTGGCAATTTTCATTAATGCAGAACTGGCGCTTTTTTCACCTTTAATTCCCGCAGGGTCTTCTGCTGGTCCAAGGATAATAAAATCATTATGCATCACATCTCTCCTATTCACACCATATCCTTCTTCTACAAATTGGTCCTCAGCTGCCCTGGCATGGACTAAAATGATATCCACATCACCATTTTCCCCTAATTCAATGGCAGCTCCGGTGCCAACTGCAATAACATCTACCTTAATATCGTATTTCTCTTCAAAAGGTGGGAGCAATACACCTAATAATCCCGAATTCTCTGTACTAGTTGTAGTAGCCAATTTTAAATTCACTTGCGCTGATGCTGTAGTTATTAGTATCAATACAAACATTAATGAAAGAATGGTTTTAACAATCAATTTTTTATTCATTTTATTTTTCTCTCCCTTTCAATTTGGTTTTATTATAAACAAAAAACCAACACCCCGTTTGGTGTTGGTCATAAATTTATCTAATAATGATATCAAGCCTCCTTTCCAAACACGGGAGGAATAAAAGTTTCCCCTTATTCCCTATCGTCTATTTACCATAATTTAAGATCTTAGGCAAAATAGCTCGGAGTACAATATTTAATTTAATAAATCTTTAAAGATAATTATATTATAAATTTTGTGTTTAATCAAACATTGCTGTATAAGTTTTATGTAAAAAAAAGTCAGAAAAAAACAAATTGACAGGATAATGTAATTTTTATAGAATTAGTTAACTAATAATACACTTTTTCACACTTCATTTATCAATTATTTTTTTATTTTTTGAAAGAGAAGAAAATTATGAAATCCTTAATCCATCATAAAAAGTATAATAACCTGATGACAATTGGATTTCCTAATTTTGTCTTCTTTGTGCCTGGCTGACGTTATTTTATGAAAAAATAGCGGTCGGCTATATAATCTAATGCTAAAATTAAACACCATTTACTATCTTCAATTATATAAAAGATTTTAATTTTATCATCTCAATAAGCTCTCTCTTATAGCTGATATTGCTAATCAATAAATTTCCCTGTTTAGTTGCTCATATTAGACTTATTATTTTTTATTTTGATAATTTTATAAAAATTCATAAAAGTAAAAATTGAAAGGAATAGCTCTGATGATAGACAAATTTTTTACTTCCCGGAAATCTATTATCTTTACCGGTGCATTTATAGGAGTAGCAGCCACTATCCTGCAAAAGCTGGGAAACCCGGCTAATATGGGAATATGTGTAGCCTGTTTTGAAAGAGATATTGCCGGTGCCTTAGGTTTTCATCGGGCAGCAGTAGTGCAATATATCAGACCTGAGATTATAGGATTTGTCCTTGGTTCCCTGGCAGCAGCTTTAATCTTTAAAGAATTCAAACCACGAGCAGGTTCAGCACCTTTAATCCGTTTTGTGTTAGGATTTTTAGCCATGATTGGCTCTTTAGTCTTTTTAGGTTGTCCCTGGAGAGCATTGCTTCGCCTTTCCGGTGGTGATGGTAATGCATTATTCGGTATAGCAGGATTAGTCACCGGAATTTCAATAGGTATTTTCTTTATCAAATCAGGCTACGATTTGGGGCGTAACCGGAAAACCAGTTCTCTGTTTGGCTGGATAATGCCCTTTATCATGGCTGGACTTTTTCTGCTGCTTATTTTTCAAACTAAATTACCTACTGGAGCAGTCTTTTTCAGCAGCGAAGGGCCCGGTTCTCAACATGCTCCGGTCCTGATTGCACTTGCCATAGCTATTTCTATTGGCTTTATTGCCCAAAGGACCAGATTTTGTACAGTTGCTGCAGCCAGAGATGTTATCCTTATCAAAGACACTTATCTATTTACCGGGGTTGTCAGTCTTGTAATAGCAGCCTGGATAAGTAATATGATTTTAGGGCAATTTAACCCGGGATTTCAAGGTCAGCCAGTTGCACATACCAGCCAAATCTGGAATTTTGGAGGAATGGTTCTAGCAGGTCTGGCCTTTACATTGGCAGGAGGATGTCCCGGCAGACAGCTATTCCTCTCCGGTGAAGGAGATGCTGATGCTGCAATTTTTGTATTGGGCATGATTTTTGGAGCAGGATTTGCTCATAATTTTGCTATTGCCAGCTCGGGAGCAGGACCCGGTGCCTGGGGACCAGCAGCAGTCATAGCGGGTTTAATTATCTGTCTGATTATCGGATATAGTATGAGTGATTTGGTAAAAAAGAATTAGGAGGATTTATCAAAATGAGTGAAAAATTTGATGTAAGAGGACTCTCCTGTCCGCTTCCGGTAGTAAAGGTCAAAAATAAATTGAAAGAACTTCAGGAAGGTACTTTAGAAGTATTAGTTGATACCGGGACCGCCAGGGATAATGTTTCCCGCATGGCTAACAATGCAGGCTGGAAAGTAAAAGTAAAAGAACAGGAAGATGAGTATTTGTTAATTATAACCAAATAACATTAGACAAGAGAGGAAAATGATGATTTATTTTGACAATGCTGCCACCTCTTTTCCTAAACCGAAAGAGGTATCTGCAGCAATAATTGATTATATGAATAATGTTGGAGCTAGCCCGGGACGTTCCGGTCATCGGTTATCCATTGAAGCAGGACGGATCCTCTACCAGTGTCGAGAAAATCTGGCTGAATTATTTCATGTGGATGACCCATTAAGAATAATTTTTGCCTCCAATGCTACTGAAGCAATTAATCTGGCAGTAAAAGGATTTTTACATCCAGGAGATCATGTAATTACCAGCAGTATGGAACATAATTCGGTGATGCGGCCACTTCGTGAGTTAGAAAAAAATGGTGTTCAAATAAAAGTTGTCCCCTGCTCTGCTGATGGCTCTCTTAACCCGGAAGATGTAGAAAAGGCAATTAATAAGAATACCACTCTTATCATTATAAACCATGCTTCAAATGTAACCGGAACATTATTGCCTATAAGAAAGATAGGTCAAATTGCCCGAAAATATAATATTTTGTCTCTGGTGGATGCAGCACAAACTGCCGGTTCATACCCGTTAGACATGGAAAAAGACAATATTGATCTGTTGGCATTTACCGGGCATAAATCTCTCTTTGGTCCCACCGGAACCGGGGGTTTAGTCCTGGGGAAAGATATAGACATACGTAAGATTGCTTCTCTCAAGACTGGAGGTACAGGCAGCCGTTCAGAATCAGAAAACCACCCTGATTTCCTGCCGGATTTATATGAAAGCGGAACTCCTAATATTGCCGGAATAGCCGGATTAAATGCCGGAGTTTCTTATATATTGAAAAAAGGAGTAAAAGATATACATCAATATGAACTTCATCTGTGTAGAAGACTTATTTTCGGTTTAAAGAAAATCCCATGTGTAACGGTATATGGCAAAGATGACTCAGAAGAAAGGGCATCTGTAGTTTCTTTTACTATTTCGGGGCAATCACCTTCTGATATCGGCTTAAAACTGGATGAAGAATATGATATCATGTGTCGAGTGGGACTGCATTGTGCTCCTGCAGCCCATAAAACTATCGGTACTTTTCCTGTGGGAACTATCCGTTTCAGTGTTGGATTATTTAATACTGTTGAAGATATAGAAAAAGCAGTTATTGCGGTTCGCAAAATAGCATCAGGGAAATAATTCGGAAAGGATTTTACAGATGGATGAAACTAAGAAAAAAAGTGTAGTCATTTTCTATTCTACCAGTGCTGCAATCAGGACTGAAAGTCTGAACATTATCTACTAAATTTACAACTTTCCAAGAATTTTTTCTTCTTTCTTTTGTATTTTGCCTCCTTTTTTGCTTTTACATTATAGAAAGAAAATTAGTATCGTGTATCGAGTATGTAGTATCGAGCCAAAATGCAACCGTTGCATACTATTTATGCCAAATAATTATGATCTATAAGCTTTTTACCGACAATTGTTGTAATTTTCCATACCTTTACAGTTAGCTTTATCTTAGATT
>LDZT01011496.1_pt1 | contig 16315 bp, 14 predicted proteins | sample 615521 | NCBI WGS metagenome assembly LDZT01 (sample SAMN03408292, study PRJNA278302) | terrestrial metagenome | isolation source: oil reservoir sample SB1 | place: USA: Alaska, North Slope, Schrader Bluff formation | collected 2011-09
TCTTTCGATTTTTTATTTATACTTTAGCTATAATATTTCTAAGCAATATGACTTCCAACTTTGGACTTCAGGTGAAAAATTGTCATCTAGCTTATCTTACTCTTTTTATGGTTAATAAAATTATATTTTAAATAGCTATTTTATTGCATTATATTGCAAAGTTTTGCAATAATTTACATTACACATATTATATATTAAAATATTTTTTTACCTAATATTTTACATTTCTTAGTCTGATTGGAAATTATATTGTTTTTTGATTCTGTATTTTTGAATTTTATAGTATAAGGTCCTCAGACTTATACCTAAATGTTCCGCGCTTTTCTGACAATCACCATTAAATTTTTTTAATGTCTTGATAATTGCATCCTTTTCTGCTTCTTTTTTTAAATCTTGTAAACCCTTTTTTTCTTTCACAGTAAAAGATTTATTTTTCTCTTCCTGGCTATTCTTTTCTTCTGTCGGCATTTCCTGTTTTGTTAGACCAACGAATTCGGGAATATGATTTGGGTTCAAAATATACTCGGTTAACTTCATATTAATAACAGCCCTTTCAATAACATTTTCCAATTCCCTGATATTGCCGGGCCAGGAGTAATTTTCTAATATTTTTATCACTTCTGTTGATACACCTTTTATATTACGACCAAATTCCTGATTAGACTTTCTGATAATATTTTCAACCAAAGATCCTAAGTCTTCTTTTCTATTTCTTAATGGTGGTATAAATATCGGTATAACGTACAATCTATAATACAAATCTTCTCTAAACTTTCCATTTTTAACAGCATCTTCCAGATTAATATTGGTTGCAGAGATAATCCGCACATCGATATTAATAGGCTCATTGCCACCTACTCTAACTATTTCTTTCTCCTGTAATACTCTTAATAATTTTGCCTGCAGATTCATACTCATCATTCCAATTTCATCTAAAAAGATAGTACCCCGATCAGCTTCTTCAAAAAGTCCCTTTCTGCCTTTTTTACTGGCACCGGTAAAAGCACCACTTTCGTAGCCAAACAGTTCACTTTCCAGGAGAGTTTCAGTTAAAGCAGAACAATTGACCCGAATAAATTGCCTATTCTTTCTAGCACTATGGTTATGAATTGCATGCGCAAATAATTCCTTCCCTGTACCACTTTCACCGTGCAATAAAACAGTAGCCGGGGTTATGGCTGCCTTCAGCGCCTGCTCCTTAGCAATAATCATTGCCCTGCTCTTTCCAACAATATCATCAAATGTATACTTTGCTTCCAAATGGCGAACTCTCTTTTTAACGCGATTTAATTCATCAGTAAGGTTTCTTATTTCTGATAAATCATGAATTACTGCTACGCTTCCCCTTAATTCCCCCTCTACAATCACTGGAGCAACATTGACCAATACATCTCTCTTGTTTGGACCAACTTTCATCCTGACACCATGTACTGGTTTTTTGGTTTTTAATACCTTCATATGCATGCTCTCTCCCTCGGCTATATCTATACTGGAGGATTTGCCCAGGACATCCTGTTGTGTTAATCCGATTAACCTGGTGTATGCATCGTTGACTAAGGTATGTAAACCCTTTTCATCAACAACTGATATGGCATCATCAGTGGAATTAATGATAGCTTTCAGGGTGCTTTGTATTTCCTTTTGCTTTTTAATTTCCAGAATAAGTTCCCTGTTAGCTTTTTTATTCTCATTTATCATTTCTTTACAGAATCCTTCCTATAAAGCATTTCTCTGGCATGTTCCAGGCTTATTGAACCATATTGGTCACCATCTAACATCCTGGCAATTTCAGCAAGCTGCTCATCCCCACTTAAGCATCTCACCTTTATATCAGTTTTGTTGTCCTTCACATCTTTGTTTATATAAAGATGTTTGTTTGCTCTACATGCTATTTGGGGCAAATGGGTAACAGTAATAACCTGATGATTATGAGATATTTTTGCTAATTTTGTAGCAACAACTTCACCCAAACGGGCACCGACACCACTATCAATCTCGTCAAAAATCATTGTTGGAATCTCATCAGCTTCGCTCAAGATTGATTTAAGACCAAGCATTATTCTGGAAACCTCTCCTCCGGAAATAATATCAGCAAGTGGTTTTTCTTTTTCACCTGCATTTGTAGTAATAAAAAATTCAACCTTATCAATTCCCCGGGAGGTAACTTTTAAAAATTTATCTTTAATCTTAATCCCATCAGTATCCTCTTTTTGTGATATTTGTATAATAAAATTACAGTTGTGCATATTCAATTCAGTTAATTCCTTAATTATTTCCTTTTCCAAATTCTCAGCAATATTCTTTCTTTGCCTACTTAACTCTAAAGATAATTTAGATAATTTCTTTTCCTCTTCTTCAATTTCTGTCTTTAGTGTTTCAATCTTTTCCTGGGCATCCTCGATACCGTCTAATTGTAGCTGTAATTTATCCCTGTAGTTCAATATTTCCTCTAAATTGTTACCATATTTCTTTTTAAGGTGATTAATTAAGTCCAAACGGCTCTCGAACTCCTGTAATTGTTGGGAATCAAAGTCAATTTTTTCTTTATAATCAATAATTTGATCAGTAATATCTTCAACTTTGAACTGTATTTCGGTTAGCTGATTTTTGATATCGTCAATTCTTTTATCCAATCTTGCAATACTATTAAAATGATTAATCAAGCGAACAACGGCATCCCGAATGGAAGATTCTCCTTCTTCTCCGCCCTCATGCAAAGCAAGTGAAGCCATTTCCGTGATTTCTTTTATCTTCACAGTATTTCGGATAATATTTATCTTATTCTCTAAATCTTCGTCTTCTTTTTCCTTTAATTGTGCGTCATCAATCTCTCGTATTTGAAATAACAGATAATCTTTTTTTGATAAATTCTCAGCCCTATCCTTCAAAAGACTATTTAATAAACTGGTTTTTGCTTGCCATTGGGAATAATATTTATTTAATTCAAGCCTTTTTTGTAAGAATGGTACTCCCCCCAGATTGTCCAGGAAATCAATATGGCTTGCTGAATCCAATAAAGATTGATGACTATGTTGACCATGTAAATCAATCAAGTAATTACCAATTTCCTGTAATGTTGCTAAAGCTACCAGGTGGTTATTGACCCAGCATTTATTCTTTTTCTTCTTATGCACCTGCCTCCTGATTATCAGTTGTTTTCCTGATAATATATCACTAAAATTCTGTAAGGCATTTAATTGTCTACCTGATATTGAATCGAGATTAAATAAGGCCTCTACTTCTAAATAATCTGCACTACTTTTTATCAGACTGCTATTGACGGTAGCTCCTAAGATTACATTTATTGCTTCAATAATAATGGACTTACCTGCTCCGGTTTCTCCGGTAATTACATTAAGACCTTCTTCAAATTCAATATTTAATTCATCGATCAAGGCAAAATTCTTTATCCTGAGATAAAAAAGCATGCTTATGCACCACCAGTAATAGATACATTATTTATTCTATCTGTTATTTTTAAGAAATAACTCTTCCGCTCCATTTTAATTTCTTTCTTAAAACTCCATAAAAGCTTTTTTCTGAAAAGGTAACTAATTTAGTTTTGTGTGTAGATTCCTGAATTATGATGGTATCATTCTCTTCTAAATCAATACCTTGCTGACCATCAACCGTTAACATCACATCTTCACCCTTTGACAATACAATAATCTTTATAATATCTTTATGATTAATTACCAGAGCCCGAGCTGATAGAGTATGCGGACAAATAGGGGTAATAATCATTGTCTTTATGCTGGGGTAAACTATGGGCCCACCGGCAGACAGCGAATAGGCAGTTGAACCTGTTGAGGTTGAAACAACCAGGCCATCAGCCGAATAATGGATTACGTATTCCTCGTTAATATATGTCTCAACATGTATCAGTCTTGCAAATAATTTTTTTGCCACTACAATGTCATTCAGACAATAAAATGGTTTTATCTGTTCACTTTTTCTTAATATATATCCAGATAACATCATCCTGTCTTCAATTTGATAAGAACCTTCCAGGATTAGGTTCAAATATTTATTTAATTCATGAACTCCTATTTGAGTTAAAAACCCCAATCCCCCTAAATTGATTCCACAAATAGGGATACCCTTTTCTGATACCAGACGGGCAGCTCTTAATAATGTTCCATCCCCTCCCAGGGAAAAGACCATATCAATGTTTTTATATGATTGGGAAAAGAGACTTATCCCCTTTATATCATTGAGATTTTTGTTAATTTCTTCCGAAACAAATACTTCAATATTTCTATCTCTTAAATAATGAATTAACTTTCGGGTTATTTCTAAACATTTATCTTTTTCATTATTTACTATTAATCCAACTTTTTCAATTCCCATCAGCTATCTCCTTAGTTTAAAAAATATACAATCAGCATTGCCGATAAAGCACCTAAAAAGAAGTATATTGCATTCACTATCCATCTTGAATGGAGGTATGGTAATAAAAATTTGACCTCAGAAAATTTTTTACTATCCATGTCAAAAAGTATAATACCATAAGTTTGGTATGCCAAAAAATATTCCAATAACTGTCTTCTTGTTTCTCTATTGGTAATTTTGCTGTTTTTTCGGCCACTTTTAACTTCAACAACATACTTGTGACCACCCTTTTTTACCAAAAAATCAGTTCTTATTAAATAACGATGGCTTGTATTTCCAGTTTTTATAATCAATGGCCTACTCTGCTGTTTCCCTATAATCTGAAAGCCATTTCTTCTTAGCCATTTTTCAGCATTTTTTTCAGCTCTTTTACTGCTCCGTGATCTTTGTCTGGCTTTTTGATAATTTAAATAATTTCTTATAGTTAGATATAGAACAAGAGATAAAAGCCCACCTGCTAAAATAAAGATAACTATTAAAAATATGTTATGATTAAATCCTAATAAAAACAATGAAAATACTCCTGAAAGGAGTGAATATTGTAGTAATTATTATTGGTTTTTTTTAAAAAAATATTGATGTGCTTCAACAACCTTGTTATTTATTAATGTTTTATCAATAGAAAAATCATTTTTTTGATTTCTTATTAGATAAACAAGATACTCAATATTTCCAGGAGAATTTTTTATAGGTGAAAAAGTCATATCAACAAAGGAAAAATATTTTTTCATTTCTCTAATTAACTTATCTATTATCTCCTGATGAATAATCGGATCATTAACAATTCCACCTTTTTTTACCTTTTCTCTTCCAGCTTCAAACTGTGGTTTCACCAGGGCAATAACCTTGCCTTCCGGTTTTAACAATCCTTCTATTACTGGTAATACTTTACTTAAAGAAATAAAGGAAACATCAACGGTTGCCAGGTCAAATTTAATCTCAAGATTATCTTCAGCAAGATATCTAATATTTGTTTTTTCCATATTTACAATTCGGTCATCATTACGCAAAGTCCAGTCGAGCTGTCCATAGCCAACATCAATACAATAAACCTTTTTAGCGCCGTGTTGTAGTAGACAATCCGTAAATCCTCCAGTTGATGCACCAACATCAATCACAATCATGTCTTTTACTAAAAGATTAAATTCTTGCAGGGCCTTTTCCAGCTTTAGGCCACCTCTGCTTACATATTGATTATCGCCTTTTTCAATAATTATTTTACTGTCAATATTACATCTAGTTCCTGCTTTATTTATCTTTTCCCCATCAACTATTACCAGATTGGCCATAACATATCTTTTTGCCTTTTCCCTTGTTTCTACTATTTTTCTATCTACCAATAATTTGTCTAATCGTTCTTTTTTCACCATATTAAGAAAAATATATCATCCCTATTATTATCTCCTAAGCCACTGGTCATCTCTCTCCAGAGGAATAGTGGTATCTACATGCCCTACTAAAGTCTCGCCACTGTTTCCATCAACCAATAATTGCACTTTGTCAATGTCCGGGAAAGATGTCAGGGTCATTACCACTGAGTAGACAGTTAATAATTCTCCCGTACTACCCCCAGGGTGGTCTTCTATTATCTCAGAAGAAAAATCAATGTAGGCTATTCTATCACTTACATATAAACCGTTCACTTTTGTGGTTTGAGGTATAGTAGGATAAAGATTGTTATTCTCAGGTCCTTTTATTAATTCTTCTATTGCCAGTTTTGCAGGATAATCGGTCAGGGCAATCTTTCTTGGCTCGGGCACAAGATATTGAGCGCTTTCATCCGAAAAATAAAGAGTTACTTCAGCTTCTTCGACTTCAGCAACTGGTTCTTTTTCTATTTCTTCTACTTCTTCTGGAACTTTCTTGCTAATTTGTTCTTCCTGCCATATAGGTAAAATAAATTTTTGAATCAAGAAAAATATCACAAATAATAAGACTATTAATAGTACCAAATTGAAAATAGATTTAAAAATATTATTTTTCTTTTTCTTTCTTCTGGCCATCTTTCCCTCTATCTATATGTTTTTAGGCATATTGTTTACATAATCTTTGATTGACTGACTAAGTGCCTGGGCCAATTTTTCTCGAAATTCTGCTGTCTTTAACAATTTCTCTTCATTTGGATTACTGATAAATCCTAGTTCTACCAATACAGCGGCCATGTTTACTCCCTTTAAAACAATGAAGGGAGCCTGCTTCACTCCTCTGTTTGCTAAACCTGTATGTTGAACAAGTCTTTTTTGAACGATATCAGCCAAATCAAGACTGAACTCTATGCTGGCACTTTCTTCTAAATCAGCAATAATTTGATTAACCACATTATTTTCAAAATCATGATATTGACTTGCCTTATTCTCCCGATCAGCAACATCTTTGGCAGAGGCACCAATATAACGAGAATTCAAAACATAAGTTTCCACACCTCTAGCAGTAGTTGAACCTTTTTGAAATACTGAATTATTATGAATACTAATAAAAACATCGGCTTCTCTTTGTAAGGCCATTTGTGGCCTGCTCTCTAGTGAGACAGTGGTATCTTTATCCCTTGTCAGGTAAACTGTAAAGCCATCCTTTTGCAAGGCATTTCTTAATTTCAGGCCTATGTCTAATACAACATCTTTCTCTTTTAAACCACTAGATCCTATTGCACCAGGTTGAGAACCTCCATGGCCAGGGTCAATTACAACTACGTATTTACCTGTTTCTTCTGGTTCAGCTATTTTTTCTTTCTCTGCAACTGTAGGAATTGTAGTTTCTGATGGCTTATTTTGTGCAATTTGCCCTTGAGGCATGTAGATATCCAATACAATACGCTGCGGTGCAGATAATTCAAAAACATCATAGTTATATTTGTCTTTTAAATCGGCAACAACTCGAACAATATCCTGGTTAAATTGGCCTGTCCTGACACGATCTACTAAATAGTCATCTATGATGACTTCTTTTTGTTCTGAAGCAAGCTTAGTTATCGAGGCATCAATATCAATAACAATTCTTTCAGGATTGCTTAATGTTAAAATATTGTAGTCGGTTTTTTCTGATAGGTCTACCACAATACGAGTCTTGTCAGGATGAGAATAATCTCTAATACCAGTAATAAAGGGACGTTTTCTGACAATATTAATTATATTGGAATCTTTTTTCCAATCTAGTTCGATATCGGTTAGCAGGGAAATAACTTCTAAGGGGAGCATTACCCTATTTTGAATAATAGTAGGAGCATTCTCTATTGCTGTATCCTTCCCGTTAACTTCTGCCTCGGGAACATCCATCACTACACTTACTTTCCTATCTTTCATAATAATATTTAGCAATTTTAAAGCTGGAAACCAGGTAATTCTCCCTCCCAGCGCCTCAACAATGTCCCTTGCAGGGAGGAATACCGTTCCCTTATTAATAACAGGCTTTATTTCTGTATTCAAAATATTCCCATCTAACAACACAGATAACTGATTTGTCTGGGCAAAACAACCATTATTAAATATTAATATAAATATAAAAGTTAAAAATACTATAACTACAAAATCTCCCTTTTTTTCTATCAAGCTTTATTATCCTCCTGGACTAAAAATCGGTGCATAATAACTTTTAAAATAGCAGCTAAGGGTACTGCAAACAAGATACCCAAAAAACCTAAAAGGCCACCAAAAACCAATATTGAAAAGATAACTGTAAGAGGATGTAACCCCAGCTCTTTGCCTAAAATTTTGGGATTCAACCAAATTGCCTCTATTTGATTAACCCCAACAAAAAGAACTGTAACTAGAATTAAGATAGACCAGGGTTTTCCAATTACAAACAATAAAGAGAGTACCCATCCTACAATGGGTCCCAGATATGGAATAAAATTAAGCAAACCTGAAACCAAACCTATTATAAGGTAAAATTTAATATTAAGCAGATATAGACCAATAGTTATTAAAGCACCCACAATAAAGCAGACAATAATACGTCCTCTAATAAAATTACTTAATATTCTATCAATTTCGATTACTATTTCTCTAAAATTTTCTCTATTTTTTTCAGATACAAATATTAACAGGTTGTCTTTAAAAAGATCAATGTCTATCAATAAATAATAGAGAATGATAGGAACAACAATAACACCAAAACCAAATTTAGTTACAAATGATGATAATTCAAATATCAAAGTTCTAGAAAATGTTAAGAGTCCCTGCTGTATTTCAGAAAATATATCTTGAAGGAATATCTCTAAATTATTAGGGTCTGTAGCAATCTTATCAAAAAAAGGTTCAAAAGACAACAATGTATCCTGAAATCCTGATAATAATCCTGGTATTTCCCGGTATAATAGATTTAACTCATTAATTGTATTTGGAATTAGAAAAAATATCACTAAAATAGCAAAAGATACAATTATGGCAAATATGAATAGAATTGAGAGAGATTTTGATATACCCTTTCTAATTAAAAAATGATAAAGTGGCCCAAAAAAGTATGCAAGAAATAATCCGAGACTAAAATATATTAAAATCCATCCCAAACGATTGGCAATATAACATAAAATAACTATACCTATAAAAAATTGTATTAAAAATCTACTTTGTTTATCTTTAACAAAATCCAATCTTTTTACCTATAATTACTAATTTTTAAATTAATTCATTTAATCTCTTTATATCAAATTTATATCAAATAAATTCTCAATAATCAATAAAAATAAAACCCGATTTATTCGGGTTTTCTATTTATGGTGGAGGCGGCGAGAATCGAACTCGCGTCCAGAGAACCATCAACAAGAAATACTACGAGCGTAGTCTATGATTTAATTTTCATATCATTCAACTCCCATAGACCAGATTTGAATGATACTAGCTCCTTACTATCTCTGAATCATCCGGAGCAAGATGAATCAGATAGCCTGTTTTATATTACACCCACAATAAGCTTACAGGCAAAAGCCCATTGCAGACGAGCAGCTATTAAGCTGCTAACGCCAATTCGTTATCGTTGGCAATTAATGTTTTTCCCAGTGTTTTACGAGTACAAGGAACCTCGACTCGCATTTCTTGCTTCCGTTTTCCCTGTCGATACCTATCGCCCCCATTTATTATACTTTAATTCTCTTTCAGCTTCTCTAGGCTCCAGATTATACCGATTCCCAAACTTATAAGGACTGATATGCATATCTATTATATACAGTTCTGGACCCTTAAAGTGAGCATAGCTCTCTTTAATACTTACCTGTCGATTCCTAATCGATTTTACTTCAGTCCCTTTTAAAACCAGACCAGCTTCATAGGTTTCCAATATATGATAATCATGTCTAGCCTTGCGATTAACCGACACAATCTGATATTTTTCTGTATCTTTTTCAGGCATTAATACTGTCCTACTAACCTAACCGTAGTATATTATAACATATTATGGCTATATTAACAATTTATACTAATTAATAATAATTAAATATACTAAAACATATTTATAGAATTATATCTCAAGAGGAGGCTCGCCGCAATCGGTCCATGATAGCCCTTCCAATCCCTTTATTCTCATAATTCTCGGATATAATAATGTCACATTTCATTTCATCCAGCAACCTGAGTTGCTTGTATAAATTACGGGCACATGTGTCTAAATCATTTGCATTTCCTAAAACCCTGACTAAATAACCAATGTATTTATCAGAATTTTCACTACTGGCTATAATACCTACCTTGTTACCATTTTTTTTATATTTTGAAGCAATAGACAATATATTGCTAATCATTTTGTCATTCTTACCCTCTACCAATATTAATTTTGCCTTTGGAGAATAATGTTTTTTCAACATACCCGGGGATTTCTTTGTCTTATTGTCTTCATTGGCAATACTCACTTCAGTTGTAACCTTCATAATCTGTTCTACAGTAACACCACCTAAACGCAAGATTTGTATAGGTAATTCGGTGACATCCACTACAGTTGATTCAAGTCCCACAGAAGTTTTACCACTATCAATAATTATATTTACTTTACCCTGCAAATCGTCTATAACATGTTTGGCATTTGTAGGGCTAACATGAGTAAACAAATTAGCACTGGGAGCTACAATAGGTCTTTTTGCTTCTCTTATCAAGGCCTGTGCCACTGGATGTACAGGAACCCGGATTGCTACAGTGTCCAGCCCTGATGTAACTATATCAGATACTTTTGTACTCTTTTTCATTACCATTGTCAAAGGCCCAGGCCAAAATTTTTCAGCCAATTTTCTTGCTATCGCTGGTAATTCTGACACTAAATCTATTATCTCTTCCAGACAACTTATATGGACAATTAAAGGGTCATAGAAAGGCCTATTTTTTGCAAGAAAGATTTTCTCTATAGCTTTTTCATTCAGGGCATTAGCACCTAATCCATAAACTGTTTCAGTTGGAAAAGCAACTATTTTTCCATCCTGTATTGCCTGTCCAGCTTTTTTTATTTTTTTTTGGTCAATTTTTTCTGGATTAATTTTTATTATTTCTGTATTCATCTTTTTTATTTTAAAATATTCTCCATCATGTTAAAAAGAGCAGGAAACCCTGCTCTTTTCTTATTATACTTTTGCTTATAATTTAATATAAATTAACTTTTGGTGGCGCAAGGGGGAATTGAACCCCCGTTTGCTGATTGAGAGCCAGCTGAATTAACCACTATTCGATTGCGCCTCTACTTTTTGATTTTTTGCCAACACTATTTTACTTATTTTATCTAATAACCGCAACCATTCGTTAATGGAAGAATTATATTCATATAAAAGCAAAATAATTTTTTATCCAATATTTTATGCTTTACTAGTGTATCACAAGTCAACATGTCACTCAATAATAATTAAATCTATTTTTTTTGTTTTTTTCTCTTTGACAAAACAAGTAGATTAAAATTCACAATTGTAAACTCATTTAAAATTAAGAGGCGCTGTCAAAAGAACCGTCCCCATGACAGTCATAATATTATTTTTTTATAATACACATCAAGGAAAAAATATATTAAAATAATTTTATGTAAACACAAAATAAAATAGTCAATTAACCCAAAATTGTTATGATTCTATAGATAAAAATCACTTTTTTCTGGTTGGCTTAAAATATATGGTAAATCTGATTTTTCCAAAAATTCTTTTCCATATTTAGTTGTAACGATTTTCCCTCTCTTGCCAACAACTTTTTTATTATACAAAATAAAATTACCCTCAACCAATGAATATACCGCTTTCTGCATATCATAATCAAAAATTGTCAAATCTGCATCCGAACCAACAGAAAGATGTCCTTTATTTGGTAATCCCAACAAACTGGCAGGTTTTTGAGACATCTTATAGACCATTTCTTTTAAAGAAATAGCTCCGTATTTTACCAAGCACAGTCCCTTTTCTAACAAAACATTTCTGGGAATACCTCCTCCGTCAGTCGTTATAATATCTACAATAAATGCATTTTTCCCATCTTTCTCCGATGCAAAGACAAAATTACTATCTGCTCTATTTACCGGAAAACTAATTCCTATATTTGTTTCGGTTTCTTTCCAACAATCTACTCCTTTGACTCCGGTTAGAAATTGAATGTCATTATTTGAATTCATATTTATATGAACCAATCCATAACCATCCATTATCGCCTTTTCCAAGCCAACTTCTGAGACTTCATATTTGCCCATTTTTAAACAATTTCTTGTTACATGGCTGACGGGCATACCCTCTAAACATTTTCCCGAGGTTCCGTTAATAAAAGCCAGGTGTGAACCAGAAAAAATATTAGAACTTTCTATCAATAATTTGATGGCTCTGGATATCTCAACAAGAGGTTCCTCGATTAATCCACGACAATAAGCATTAATATGGGCAACATACAACCTGTTGTCTGAAGACAAATCCAGTGCTTCTTTCATACCTTCAATATGGCTCCCTGTCTGTGTGCTCCCTGCATGTATCGCAACAAAGACTTTTTCTTCGTTACATTGTTCTATGACATATTTAATTGCCGAAGGGGTTAGTGGAAAATGTCCTCCTAATATTTTGATACCAATCGATCCCTTTTCTAACCGATCTTTAACAAACCGCTCGACCATCTTTTTAGAAGGATTATTGGAATTAATCTTCCCTGTTGGTAAAATAGCATTACAGCAACCAATATTTAATCCTTTTCCGAAAACAGGTAAATCCCGATAAATTTCTTCTATAGGACCGGCAAAATCAGTGGCCGTTGTTACACCTGCCTTGGCTAACATATTATAACCAGCCGGTCCTCCGAACTCAGAGGTCAAATGCACATGATTGTCTATCAATCCCGGACAAAGATATAATCCCTTAATATCTAAATATTCTAATGATTTTAATTCTTTTTTCTTCTCGGGAACAAATTCAACTATCTTACCATCTTTTATTGCTATATCAGCTAAACCCTCAAAAGCATTTTTTGAATCAATTACATAGCCATTTTTAATCACTAAGTCGTATATCATTAAAATCCTCTTTCTGTATTTCTTACTTTTTATTCCCCTGTAACTCGACAAATTTTCCATTTCTTATCAAGACTATAGCCAAAATAAATAATAATAGCCCGATTACTTTGCTAATGAAAAACGGAAGATACAACAAGAATGCCATTATTCCTATTATTATTCTTTTATAAATATCGATTTTATACCTTATATATCCTTCCATTGCATAAACATACAATAAAAATGCGATACAAGTAGTTATAGTAAACCAAATAAAAGTAATAATATCCGTTTCGTAGGATAAAAATATAAAAGGTGTAAAAGCAAATAATATCGGGATTAATATCATTCCAGAGGATACCTTCAAAGACTGGAAGCCCGTTTTCATTGGATCTCCTCCACTAATAGCCGCTCCTGCATATGCAGCAAGACAAACGGGTGGAGTAACATTAGAAGTCTGACAAAACCAAAAAACCATCAGATGAGCAACTAAAGTTGGGATTCCTAGCTGTATTAATGCAGGCACGGCAAGAACAGATGCTATAATATAGGCTGTCACCACCGTTAAACCCATTCCTAAAATATAAGAAACAATGCCTACCATAACGATTGTTAATAACAAATTATTTTGGGAAATTGACAGTATTAAGGAACTCATTCGTACCCCGACACCAGTTTGTGACACAACACCTAAAATCAACCCGGCACAGGCTGCGGCTGATGCCATGCCAATCGTTCTTGTAGCAGAAAGTTCCAATGCCTTAATTGTTTTATGAATTCCCAAACGCGTCTTTTCCCGGATAAAAGACACAATATAAATGGAAACAATTGATATAAAACCGGCATAAAAAGGAGTATATCCCTGCAATAACAATATTACCAATATAAATACCGGTATTAAAAGATTACCACTATTTCTAAGAACATTCCCCAGGGGTAGAATTTGATCGGGAGATAAACCTTTTAATCTGTTTTTTTTGGCCTTTATATCGACAAATAGGTAAACTATTCCAAAGTAAATCAAAGCCGGAATTACTGATACTTTGACTATATCTATATAAGGTATACCCGTAAATTCTGCCATAATAAAAGCACCTGCACCCATGATTGGGGGGAGCATTTGCCCACCACAGGATGAAGCAGCCTCGATTGCCCCGGCTTCTTCAGGAGAATATCCGGTCTTCATCATTAATGGAATCGTAAAGGCACCGGTTGTCACAGTATTGGCAACACCACTTCCGGAAATCGACCCTAGCATCGCACTTGATAATACGGCTGTTTTTGCTGCTCCTCCAGGATGTTTCCCGGTTAATGCATTACATATATCCAATAAAAACTCGCCCATCCCCGAAACATCCATAAAAGCTCCAAATGAAATAAAAACTATAATATAAGTAGAAGCAATTCCAATAATATTACTGAATAGCCCTTCTGTAGTAAGATATACATGATTTATAAAGAACTCCAGGCTACAGGCTGAATGAGAAAAAGCCCCTGGAATATAGGGGCCAACAAAATTGAACACCAATGCACCAATGGTAATTGATACTAGAGACCATCCCATTACCCTACGATTGGCCTCCAATACTAGCAGAATTGCTAATATGCCAAAAATATAATCAAGTGATCTCAAAGGATCTACATATACCAAACGCCAAGCAATTCGATCATAATCATATAATATCCAGCCAAAGGACAAGATTGACAATCCAGCCATTACGAAATCCACCCAATTTATTTTATTCTTTCGCTTCTTATTCTTACTAGATGGATACAATATAAATATCAATACAAGCGAAAAGAGTAAGAAAACAGACCGTTGAATAAGTGCCTCAAAAGAACCAAAGCCTGCTGTATAGAGGAAAATAATTGACATTATTACTGCGATAAAAGTAATGGCTATTCTCCAAATGCCTTTTAGATCTCGTGTAGGACTTTCGATCTTGTGTTTTATGTTATCTGCAACTTCACTATTATCTACCATAAAACCTCCCATTAATAAAGCGTCACAAAAAATGTTTTTGCTATTTTTGTAACGCTTTATATATATTGATGTCTTTCAATCTATTTTATTTTCCTATTATCTTATATAACCCATCTCTTGATAATATTTGAGTGCTCCGGGATGAAGTTCAATTCCTAATCCTCCGCAAGCTGTTGCTGGATCAAAATCTTTAAACAATTTATTTACTGAAGTTAAATACTCCGTATTTTCGCAAACAACTTTTGCCAAAGAGTATGCAATATCATCTGGAATATCTTCTCTAATAAACAAAACTGCTGGCATCCCTGCGGTTACAATATCTACATCAGTACCCTTATAGGTGCCTGCAGGAATCACTCCTTTTTTCATACCATAATTTTCAATAAGTTTTTCAATGATATTAACATCAATTTTTATCAACTTCGATTCGCGAGAGACAGCCATGTCACTAAAAGAAGATAGAGGAACTACATTATGAGTAAATGCCATGTCAATATGTCTGTCTTTATAGAGAGAAGCCATTTCTCCTCCACCAGCAAACTCTACCTTGCCACCCCAATTTTCTATTTTTTCAAAATCAACATCCAAAATATTAAATACTTTTTGTGTTACCCAAAAATCTCCGTGACCGGGCTTGGTCGGTGACATATTAAGGGGATATTCATTTTTTATAAAATCTCCTAAATAGTCGTAAGGTAAATTCTTGGATCCCATGGCCTGAAAATACATTGGGAAGAGCATAACAATCGATTTTAGATTACTTATTTTTTCTTTATAAGGATCTTCTCCTTTTTTACCTGCAACCAAATAGGAGGAATACGAAAAGCCTGCACTCACTGTACCCTTGCTTACCATCATCGGATTGGAAACTCCTCCACCAGGCTTTGCTGAAGCAATAGATTCTCCAAGCTCTTTATTAAGCAATTCACTTATAGCACTAGCTACCGGAAACCAACTCCCACCTACACTTCCTCCAGCAATGGTAACTTCGTCTGCAGCAAATATGAATGTACAATTCAACAACAAAAATATTAATAATGTACTAATTAATGTTAATTTCTTTATCATTATTTTTTCTCCTTTCGTTTAATTAAAATTTTATTTATTGCTTATTTGAATACTTTTTTTTATATCACCTCCACTGCTTTTTTCGGGATTTTCAATATTATTTTCTTATACTGCTATATTTATAGAAATTAATAGTAATACCAAATTGTATTATATTCTTCAACATTTTCTCCCCGTTGCTCCAGCTCATTTAAGTAATCTTGAATAACAATGTCACGATAGACATAGGGTTCTACCGGGGCAATTCCCTTTTCCCAGGGATGCCACAGATAGACTCGCTGGCCTTCAGGGGTAAAAGCAATCAGCTCCCTATCCTGCCAGGCTCGAACATGGTTCTTACCCAGACGCGGTACATTAAAGACCGGTTCATCTGTCCGGAAGATACCAGGTATAAGGCGGGCTTCTTCCTTTCGCTCCTGCCATAACCGAGCCACCGGAACCAGGTAATCT
>LDZT01007446.1_pt1 | contig 16263 bp, 14 predicted proteins | sample 615521 | NCBI WGS metagenome assembly LDZT01 (sample SAMN03408292, study PRJNA278302) | terrestrial metagenome | isolation source: oil reservoir sample SB1 | place: USA: Alaska, North Slope, Schrader Bluff formation | collected 2011-09
CAGGTTGGTAAATCCCTCGGTTAAACCGCCCAAAGCCATTGCAGCCAGGTTCATGTCGTTGTAAGCTCTATTTTCTTCAGGAGTGACAAAATCATCATTCTCGGGGTTTTGCAAGTCTACAAGACCCAATTTGTCCAGGTACTTCAAAGAGGTGTCAAAACCGATTTTTTCCAGCATATAAACTGCATTGACGTTCAATGACTGTTCGATAGAATTTCTTAGATTAGTGATACCTCTATATTTATAGGCCTGGTTTTCATACCAGTTCTTAGGCCATCTTTCATTCTTGTCATCATACCTGGGTACATCATCGATGATGGTGGCTGCAGTGAGCCCTGTGTCAATGGCTGGTAGATACAAGGATAGTGGCTTTATGGTAGAGCCCGGTTGTCTGGTTGCCCTAGTGGCTCTATTGAAAGATTTGCTGACTTCAATGTTTCTTCCACCAATCAACGCCTTCAGTGCACCTGTTCTATGGTCCAGAATAACAGCTGAGGACTGGGGTTGAAGTATGCCGAGCGTGTCAAAATAATAATAGCTTTCATTGATAATCAAATTGCTATTTTCATCCAAGCTATAAAAATCAGCTTTAGAATCCAGATATGGTTTTTTTATCGCAAACGTTCCTTTATTAGCCCTAGACGCTAGAATCTCAAAATTTTCACCAATATTCAAACCGCCAACGTCATGCACCGAGAGAAAATTATCTTTGATCACGTACAAATCAACTACATCGATTGTAGTCGTATAGAGATTGAATTTTTTGGATGTTATGACCAGATCTCCATTCTCATTGAATTCATACTCTTCAGGCGTCAGGTAAAGCTGGTTGTTTTCGTTGAATATCAGTTCTTTACGAAAATAGATAATATGGCCATTTTCATTCAGAATATTGTCATTTCCATCCAAATTTCCTGTACTTTTGCCATCGCTATTCCATCGGAAGTACTTCCATTCGGTAATATAGGGAATTTGTTCACTAGACAAGTCACCCAACAGCATTTCTGCAAAGTTAGCATATGTATCTTCTAATATTTTTTGTATTGAGAGGTCCATGGTGGAGTATATTGTAAATCCACCTGTGTAAAGCAGATTTTCTGCCTGTTCGAAGGTATAACCATATTCATCCATCAAATCCAAAGCAACTTGATTTTTAACATAATCAGTAAAATAGGAAGAGATTTCGGTATTCGTTTTTTGACCCGGTTTCAAACTGGTCCTTATATCCTGAGCCATAGCCTTGTTATATTCTGCTTGGTTGATTCGCCCAAGCTCAAGCATTCTTGACAGGACAACATGTTGTCTTTCTACTGATAGGGGATTATAGACACAGGTATATTGCGTACCGGAGACATAGACATATCCTACAATGTCTTCGGGGTCCACATCGGTATCATTACCAGTCACAACTCTATTGAATGCGGCATACCTGGAATCTGCCTTAGGTATACCAGCCAATAAAGCGGCCTCAGCCAAGGTCAATTCACTCACGTCTTTTGAGAAATAGGTGAATGCAGCAGCTTGAACGCCATTGCTACTTTGTCCCAGTGGAATGGTGTTCAGGTAATACTCCAATATCTGATCTTTGGTAAGTTTCCTTTCCATTTCAATAGCCAAATAAGCCTCTTTCAGCTTTCTGTCAAAGCTTTTGTCGTTTGTCAGATAAAGGTTTTTAGCAAGCTGTTGCGTGATGGTGCTGGCACCTTGTGCCATAAGGTCTCCAACTTGTATATTATGGATTACCGAACCAACTATCCTTCTTATATCAATACCTGGATGCTCTTCAAAGCGATGGTCCTCTATAGCAATAAAAGCATCTGTCAGATAATCAGGCATTTCTTCTATTGAAATAATCTTCCTATCTTCGGTGCTCTGGATCATTTCAATGACATTGCCTTTATCGTCGACTATAGTCGAGCTTTCTGATAACATGGAAAGTATGATGGTGGGATCAATTTCAGGCGCATTTCTAACAGATGCCACAACGATTCCAACAACGGCTCCACCGACAGTGAAAATACCGATAACTATCAATAAAAGAATAAATCTCAATAGGCTGAATTTTCTTTTCTTTTTGGCTCTTATTTTCCGTTTGGTGCTATTATTGTCATTATTTTTAGCCGTATTTTTTTCAGTATGATTGCTTGTCATTAACAACCTCCAAAGTTATTATTCAACATTACATTATACCATAATTACATTAATAAATTATTAAGATAATTTTATATTAGCTTCTTGTCATTGAAAAAACTCTATGATAACATAAGTTGAACAAATTTAGATGAATCTGGGATTTTTTGAATTATAGCATATTTATAGAATAATAACAATCAAAGGAGATTGAGTTGATAGAGAAATGTGTAATTGCAGGCGTTAAGATAAAACAGTCAAGAACTGATATCGATTATGAGATGGAGGAACTGAAGCAATTGGTGGAAGCCTCCGGAGGAATCGTAGAGTATTCTGTTGTTCAGGAGAAGGACAACTACACCGCTTCTACCTACCTTGGTAAAGGTAAGGTGGAAGAGATCAGGGTGTTATGCGAAGAGGTGGAGGCGACACTTGTTGTTGTAAATGACGAACTGACCGGTTCTCAGATCAATAATCTCGAGAAGATGCTGAACGTCAGGGTTATTGATCGGACCATGCTGATACTGGATATTTTCGCTCTTAGAGCTAAAACAAAAGAAAGCAAGCTGCAGGTCGAGCTGGCTCAGTTGAAATACACCATGCCAAGGCTTAAAGGCAAGGGTATTGAGATGTCAAAGCTTGGTGGTGGGATCGGTACACGAGGTCCCGGCGAAAAAAAGCTTGAGACAGATAGAAGACATATAGAAAACAATATCCACGAGATAGAGAAACAACTGAAGAAGGCCAAGACTGTCAGGGAAGTGAACCGAAAAAGCAGGCTCAAGAACAATGTGCCCGTCATAGCGGTAGTCGGATATACAAACGCCGGTAAATCCACCCTGATAAACAGTCTCCTTAATCTATACGGCGTTGAGAAAGATAAAGAAGTGTTTGTTTATGACATGCTGTTTGCAACGCTGACCACGGAGAACCGCAAGCTTAGAATTCTAGACAAGTACGAAGCTGTCATTACTGATACTGTAGGGTTTATCAGCAAATTGCCAACAAAATTGGTCGAGTCATTTAAAAGCACACTTGAAGAGATCAATTATTCTGATATAATAATACATCTTATGGATGTCACCAACAAAGATCTGAATGTGCAGAAGGACACAACAGACGAAATCCTGAAAGAAATCAAAGCAACTGATATACCGGTGATTGAGGTATACAATAAAATTGACAAAACAGATATCAGTTTTGATGACTCTCAGGGCATATACATATCCGCAAAGACAGGTCTCAATATAGGGAAGCTGGTGGAAAGGATATTGCTGCTGCTATATGGAGCGTCAAAGACTTACACCGCAAGATTAAGCTATTCAGACCATGCCAAATTAAGTTTTCTGGAGAACAACACCAATATCATTGAAAGAGAATATCTGGAAGCTGGTATAAATGTCGTGTTTGAAACCAGGGAAAAAATGTATGAAAAATTATAAAACAGTTTTAAAAAATGGCCAGAAAGAGGTTAACATCAACAAATCTAGATTTATTGGATATTGTGCCCGTGTCCTCAATGACGAGGAAGCGAACAATTTTATACAGGGAATAAAAGACATCAATAGGGATGCGACCCATAATGTTTATGCTTATGTAATCGGTCTGGAGAGTGAGATACAAAGATACTCTGACGACAGAGAACCGAATGGCACAGCAGGAATTCCAATCATCAATTATCTTAAGAATGCAGGATTGACCAATATCGCAGTAGTAGTAACGCGCTACTTTGGAGGGATTAAGCTCGGCACCGGAGGACTCGCGAGAGCTTATTCGGGGACAGCCAGAGAGGCGATTGGGAAAGGGAAAATTGTCGAAGCGAAGCAATTTATCCAAACACAGCTGGTATTTGATTATGGCTTGATTGGAAAGATTGAAAACACACTTATCCATCAGAATATTGTGATAGCTGACAAGGTGTATAAGGAGAAGGTTGTATTTAATATATTGGTCGAGCAAAAAGACTCTGATGAGATTTCAGAGAGTCTAGTCAATCTGACAGCCGGCCAGATAACCATCACTGAGCTGGGAAGCCGATACTATCTGCAGGATGGCGCTCAGTTACATGAAATATAATCAATAATATAGGTTTAAACAGGAGGAATCAAAATGTCTGGACATTCAAAATGGGCTAATACCAAACATAGAAAAGGCAGACAGGATGCCAAAAAAGCAAAAATATTCACCAAACTGACAAGAGCGATTACTGTCGCCGCAAGAGAGGGTGGGGGTGATCCTTCTTACAATACTGCGCTGGCCAATGCCATCGACAATGCCAAAGCGGAGAACATGCCAAACGACAATATTGACAGAGCTATCAAAAAAGGTTCCAGCAACGAAGCCATGGAACGATTTGAGAGTATAACATACGAGGGTTATGGGCCCAATGGCACGGCGTTTATTGTCAATTGTCTGACTGACAACAAGAATAGAACAGCTGCGGATGTGAGGCATTATTTCTCAAAGTACGACGGTAATCTGGGATCGTCCAATTGTGTGTCTTATCTATTCGACAGGGTTGGGATTATAGCTATCGAAAAGATAGAGGTAGCAGATGAGGATGAGCTTACCATGTATGTTCTGGAAGCAGGTGCAGAAGACCTTAAAGTGAGTGACGAGATCTACGAAATCATTACCTCACTGGAAAACCATTTTGAGGTGCTTAAATCCGTTAGAGAGAAATACACTGTTCTGGGATCAGAAATCAGCATGATACCACAGATTGAAGTTGAAATAACCGACGAGCCTGTTGCCAGAAAAATTCTGAAGCTTATAGATGCACTGGAAGACAATGATGATGTTCAGGAGATTTTCCATAACTGCAATCTGCCTGAAAATGTAGAGCTGTGAGGTCTCATAATGAAGGATTACAATGAATATTTAAAAATTAGCAACCTGGTACAAGAAGCGCTTGACAACAACCAACCAATTGTTGCACTTGAATCAACCATCATAGCCCATGGCATGCCCTATCCGGATAATATTGAGACTGCCTTGGAGGTTGAAAGGATTATAGCCTCATATGGAGTCATACCGGCAACCATTGGAATCATAAACGGCAAAATAGTGGTGGGGCTTGACAGAGATGAAATTGAATACCTGGGAAAGAGCAAAAATGTTTTGAAAGCCAGTAGGAGAGATTTGCCAGTCATATTATCAAAGGGATATGATGCTGCCACAACGGTATCAGCAACCATGATCTGTGCTGAATTGGCTGGGATTAAGATATTCGTCACTGGAGGAATCGGTGGGGTTCATAGGGGTGGTGAAGACACGCTGGATGTGTCAGCCGACCTGACGGAGCTTGCACAAACCAATGTAGCTGTGGTATGTGCTGGAGCTAAATCCATATTGGACATTGGTCTGACTTTGGAAAAACTTGAAACTTTGGGAGTGCCTGTTCTGGGTTACAAAACAATCAACTTTCCTGCATTTTACAATAAAAACAGTGGTTTCAGATGCGATTACGAAATGGATACTACTGAGGAGATAGCTAAGGCTATGATTGTTAAGTGGAATCTAGGGCTAAAGGGAGGTATCGTGATTGCGAATCCGATTCCCAATGAACATGAAATCGACTCAGATTACATCAACGAAGCTATAAAAACCGCGCTGCTGGAAGCCAGCAAATTAAATATTAAGGGAAAAGAAACTACACCTTATCTGCTTGGAAAAATCAAATCGATTACAGGAAACAGAAGTCTTGTAGCCAATATCGAGCTTGTCTACAACAATGCGAGGATAGGGGCTGAGATCTCGCGAGACTATAACAGGCTCCGCTAATCATTATGGATTCTGTTTCTTTTATTGATTAAAGGTTCCATTTAGAATATACTAAACCTAAAGTGTCCAGGAAACTGGAGGTAATGATGAAAATAATCGGAATAGATCCCGGCTATGCCATATCGGGATTTGGTGTGATAGACTATATCGGCAATAGCTTCAAGACAATCGATTATGGTGTTGTCAGAACACCCAGTCAGATGGACATGCCAAACAGATTGAAGATTTTATATGATTCCTACATGGAAATATTTGCCATGCATAAACCGGATGCGGTTGCAATTGAAGAGCTGTTCTTCAACACAAACAGCAAAACGATCATCACTGTGGGACAGGCAAGGGGTATTCACATCCTGGCAGCTGTCAATCAGCAGCTGGAGATCTATGAATATACACCGTTGCAGGTCAAGCAAGGTATTGTCGGTTATGGAAGGGCAGACAAAAATCAGATGCAGGAAATGGTGAAGGTTATCCTTAATCTTGAAAAAATTCCAAAACCGGATGATGCGGCTGACGCACTGGCTGTAGCGATATGTCATGCACATTCGTCCAAATTCAAAGAATCATTTAGGCTTTAGGAGGCTATATGTATAGTTATATCAAAGGTATCGTCAAATCCATCAGGGAAAATCATCTGATTGTCGACAATAACAATATCGGCTATAGCGTCAACACTTCCGCCAATACGCTGAAGGATTGCTCCATCAATGATGAGGTGACAATCTATACATACCTTTACGTTCGTGAAGATATCATCAGTCTATATGGATTCGGTTCACCGGAAGAGTTGGTGCTTTATGAGAAACTGATCAGGATAAGCGGGGTAGGGCCAAAAGCCGCCCTGTCAATTCTGTCTCTTGCGGATGTCAGTACGCTTAAGTATTCGATTTTCACCGGCGATCACAAATTTATATCCAAGGCATCAGGTATCGGGAAAAGAACTGCAGAGAAAATAATATTGGAACTAAAGGATAAGATAAAGGATGAATTTGCCGGTATTACCATGGATAATGGTCTTACAGACGCTATCACCAGTTATGATACCGTGACAGATGCTTTGGTATCATTGGGTTTTGCATTGGGTGAGGCTAGAAACGTTTTGAAAAACATAGATAAGACCGACAAGACAGAGGATGAGATTATCAGGCTGGCTCTGAAAAAAATTGGGAATTAGGGTGAATGATGATAGAAAGAGAAAACGAGATAATAAAATCCAGCATCCTAAAGGGTGAAGAGGAAGCTGAAAAAACACTTAGACCTGAAACGCTTGATCAATACATCGGGCAGGAAAGGGTTAAAGAGCAATTAAACATCTTTATTCAGGCTGCCAAAATGAGAGATGAACCTTTGGACCATGTTCTTTTATATGGTCCTCCGGGTCTGGGGAAAACGACCTTATCCACAATCATTTCACATGAAATGAATGTCAACATTCGCATCACCTCCGGTCCTGCCATTGAAAGACCGGGGGATCTTGCAGCTATTCTGACCAATCTCAATCCCAATGATGTTCTATTTATCGATGAGATCCATCGCTTGAATAGAAGTGTAGAAGAGATACTCTATCCTGCGATGGAAGATTATGCCCTCGATATTATAATTGGAAAGGGACCATCTGCTAGATCCATCAGACTTGAATTGTCCAAGTTCACTCTTATCGGTGCCACTACCCGGGCAGGTTCGTTGACATCGCCTTTGAGAGATCGATTTGGCGTTGTCTGCAAGCTCGACTATTATTCAGATAAGGAGCTGATTGACATTATCAAGCGATCCGCTGATATACTTAAAATCCAGATCAATCAGGAAGGTGCGGAAGAGATATCCAAACGATCAAGGGGAACACCAAGGATAGCCAATAGGATACTGAAAAGGGTACGGGATTATGCTCTGGTGAAAGCTGATGGCATCATAGACAGCTCTGTAGCCCATTATGCCCTTGAAATGCTGGAAATAGATCAAAACGGATTGGATCAGGTAGACAGAAAACTATTGAAAACCATCATTGATTTCTACAATGGGGGACCTGTAGGAGTAGATACTTTAGCGGCCTCCATTGGTGAGGAAAGCATCACAATTGAGGATGTCTGCGAACCCTATCTGATGCAAAAGGGGTTTCTGAGTAGAACCCCAAGGGGAAGAGTAGCAACTGAAAAAGCCTATCGTTACTTCAATCTGGCATTTAATAAAAGCAAACAAATATCATTTAATGGTGAGGAATAATATGAGAAGAACAATAAAAACCATCCTATTGACTTTAACAATATTGTCCATATTTACCCTTACGTCTTTCGCTGATGAGATCAGGGTGCGCATAAGATCTCCAAGACAAGAAAATGAATATTTTAGCCTATCCGCAGATGAGGAACTCGAACTGTATTATAATATAGATGGGGAGGATCAAAAGCTATTTTCTTTAGATTCTAATTTTTTACAAGCTCGAATCAATGGATACTATAGTAGCCACGAGAATTATAGATTTTATGACTCATCGCAGCTTTCGACAGATGTGGGTCCTTATTCTATGAGGTTAATTGATTATAGTGCTAGGCAATACGATGATATTTTAACAATTAGAAACGATCTGAATAGCCAATACAACATCAAATCCTATATCTACACCGATGGAATCAATTATCAGCTTTGGACTGGTCAGTACCTAAGCCAGGTTGACGCGCACAACGCCCGTGACAAATTAAAATCCGATTACAATATCAATGCCAGCTTGAATGACTTGGATCACTTCATCTACCTTTATGACAAAAGCAATCGGATTATCGTCTGTCTTTCAAACGACTATCGATTTTTCACCTACAATTCGAGCAACGAAAAAAATTATGTAAACATAGATGGAAAACCCTATAGAGGTTCAGTTGGATTTTATGTGATAGAAGGCAATAAACTATTGTCCATCAATAAGGCAGATGTGGAGGACTATTTAAAGGGTGTTGTTCCTAGTGAGATGCCTGCTTCTTGGCCATTGGAAGCGTTAAAGGTGCAAGCCCTAGCTGCCAGGTCCTATGCTGTTTCTTATATAGACGTAAGCTACAAGACCCCATATGATGTGGTGGACAATCAAAACAGTCAGGTCCATAGTGGGATATCAGGTGAAAGAGAGTCAACCAACAGGGCAGTAGAAGAAACCAGTGGTCAGATGATTTATTACAATAATAGTGTAATAACGGCATTCTATCACTCCACATCTGGTGGTTCGACGGACAACTCAGAGAATGTCTGGCGTTATGCGTTGCCTTATCTAAGAGGTGTAGATGACCCCTATTCTAATATATCACCATATACAGACTGGAATATCACGTTAACAGAACAGGAATTGATCCTTTCACTAAACAATAGTGGATATAATGTGAAGACAATTTATGATATTTATGTGAAGCGTATCTCAGAATTCAACAGAGTTCTTGAACTATCCATACTGACAGACATAGGAGAAATCATTCTTGAAAAAGAAGAGACAAGGACTGTCATCGGATACGGCAAACTTAGAAGCACTTGGTATACGTTCGAGGGAAATAACATGGCACAAGTACTGACGGCCGATGGACTGACAAGCTCAAACATCGGTGGAATGAAAGTAAAAAGTGCCAGTCAACAAAATGTCATTCTCTACAAATCCAACAGTGAAGTGTTAACATCAACTGGCAGATACTCGATTCCCACATCAGCTGATTCGTATCTGGTGGTAGGAAGGGGATTTGGTCATAGTCTTGGAATGAGCCAGTATGGTGCAAAAGGTATGGCAGAGGCAGGATTTAACTACGTCGATATAATCAAATATTATTACACAGGAGTAGAAGTGAAGTGACTAAAAGCCAATTGACAACAAAAGATTTCGATTTTTTTCTACCGGAGGAGCAGATAGCGCAAAAGCCAATCAAAGACCGTGAAAAATCTCGACTCATGGTATTGAGCAAAGAAAAGAGATCCATCACACATCAATATTTCTATAACATACTGGACTATTTGGAAGCGGGCGATTGCTTGGTTCTAAATGATACCAGAGTCATACCGGCAAGACTTTTCGGCAAGAAAAAAACAGGTGCAATCATTGAACTGTTGCTGCTAAAAAGATTATCAATCAACAGATGGGAATGCCTTGTAAAGCCTGGGAAAAGAGCTAGAATGGGTACGGTGATAGATTTTGGCGATAGATTAAAGGCAGCGGTAACCGAAGACTTGGAAGATGGTTTGAAGATTCTCGAATTTACCTATGATGGGCTATTTGAGGCTATTCTGGATGAACTGGGCGAGATGCCTTTACCACCATACATCAAGGAAAAACTTCAGGAAAAAGACAGATATCAAACAGTTTACGCTAGACAGAACGGATCATCGGCTGCACCAACAGCGGGACTGCACTTTACCCCTGACCTGCTTCAATCCATTCGGGATAAAGGGGTGCATATTGCGTTTCTAACACTGCATGTCGGGTTAGGGACATTCCGCCCAGTAAAGGTTGATAAAATAGACGACCATATCATGCACTCTGAATATTATGAACTTACAGAAGAAAATGCCGGTCTTATCAACCGGGTTCGAGAAAACAAAGGTAGAATCATTTCAGTTGGAACAACTTCAACCAGAACACTGGAATCCATCTTCAAAAAGCACGGTCAGGTTATCGAGGACAGTGGATGGACTGATATTTTCATCTATCCGGGATATGAATTCCAGGTAATAGATGGACTAATCACCAATTTTCATCTTCCTGAGTCCACTTTATTGATGTTGGTCAGTGCTTTTTCTGACAGAGAGCTGATCCTGGATTCTTACAAAGAGGCAATACTAAACGGGTATCGTTTCTTCAGCTTTGGGGATGCGATGTACATATACTAAGGAGAGCTTATGGCATTAGGATTTAAACTGTTATATGAGTCAAAGGAATGCAAAGCTAGGTTGGGAGAGATTATAACCCCTCATGGCGTCATAGAGACACCGATTTTTATGCCTGTTGGCACCAAAGCAACCGTTAAGACAATGACACCCGAAGAGCTAAAAGATATCAATACTCAGATAATCCTAAGCAATACCTATCATTTGTATTTAAGACCGGGGCATGATATCATCAGAGAAGCTGGTGGATTGCATAAATTCATGAACTGGGACAGACCTATCCTCACTGATAGCGGTGGTTTTCAGGTCTTTAGCCTTGGAAATCTGAGGAAAATAACCGAGGAAGGGGTCCGGTTCAAATCCTACATAGATGGATCAGATCACTTCATATCACCAGAAAAAGCGATTGAAATCCAGAATGATCTGGGTTCGGATATTATTATGGCATTTGATGAATGCACACCATATCCTTCGACCTATGAGTATGCCAAAAATTCTATGGAAAGAACAACCAGGTGGGCACAGAGATGCAAAGAAGCCCACAACAACACAGACAACCAGGCTCTTTTCGGGATTGTTCAAGGTAGCATGTTTAAGGATCTCAGGATGGAAAGCCTGAAACAATTAATCGATTTGGATTTACCGGGCTATGCCTTAGGCGGCCTTAGTGTTGGTGAACCGGCGGAGATCATGAATGATGTGCTGGATTACACCGTAGAGGCTATGCCAAGGAATAAACCAAGATACCTGATGGGTGTTGGGAGTCCTGATTATATCTTTGAAGCAGTGACCAGAGGCATAGACATGGCGGACTGTGTATTGCCGACCAGAATGGCTAGAAATGGTGGTTTTCTAACCAGCCAAGGCAGGTTGACCATCAAGAATGCAGTCCATCGAAATGACTTTTCTCCAATCGATCCGGAATGTGGGTGCTACACCTGTAAAAACTATTCCAGAGCCTACATCCGTCATCTTTTCAATGAAAACGAGATATTAGGAGGCCGGCTGGCAACGATTCATAATCTTTTTTTCTTGATAAATCTAATGAAAAATATTAGAATAGCAATTAGGGAAGAAAACTTTCTTCAATTCAAGAGGGAGTTTTATAAAAAATACGGTTATCTTACAGATAATCCAACGGAGGTTTAAATGGGAACACTAGCAAGTATGAACATACTATTGGCAGGTGGACAAGGCAGTTCCAGTTTAATATTTATGGTAGCTATGTTTGCGATATTCTATTTTATGCTGATCAGACCTCAGCGTAAAAAAGACAAGCAAGTAAGGGATATGAGAGCTTCTCTTAAAAGAGGAGATGAAATTATCACCATCGGCGGTCTCCATGGAAAAATTGTCAAAATAACAGATGATTTTATTGTCATTGAAATGGAGCATGCGAAGCAAAGAATAAAAATACAAAAATGGGCAGTTCATAGCGTGATTAATCCATCTGACTACGTTGAGGAAACAGTCGAATTAACAAAAGAGACACCTGAAGAACCTGAAATAGTTGAAGTGGTAGAAGATGAAGGTGATGAATCAAAATAGAAAAGGCCGAAAGGCTTTTTTTATTTGCAAAATTTTCTTTGATTTTAATTATTGTTATGCTATAATATTTAAGCAATAATAAGACAGGAGGGTTCGATGAAACACATAAAAAGCATCAATAAAAAAAGTCTTTCAAGCAACCTGGCTTCAAGGGGTTGTGGAGAATGTCAAACTTCATGTCAGTCAGCATGCAAAACTTCATGTACTGTAGGAAATCAAAAATGCGAAAAGTAAAACAGTAGTGGATAGCCACTGCTTTTTTATTGAAGGAGTAACAATGGTTCATCTTTTTGAATTGGACAACAAGAAATTTGCCGTAGACGTCAACAGTGGTATTATCCATGAGCTGGACGATGTGGCGTATGATCTGCTGGGTATGGATTATTACAAGGGAAAAGACAATCTGGAAATACTCTTGACAAAATACCCCAAAAGCATTATCGATGAAGTTGATGCTGAGCTTGAAGAACTTGAAAAGCAGGGTGTCCTCTATTCAATGGATAATGATATAGCACTCAAAATAAAGCCCACACTCAAGGCGATATGTCTCAATGTAGCCCACGACTGCAATTTGACATGTCGGTATTGCTTCGCTTCACAGGGAGATTACAAAGCAAAACGATCTCTGATGTCTTTTGATATAGGGAAGAAAGCCTTGGATTTTTTGCTACAAAACTCTGGGACTAGAAATAATCTGGAAGTCGATTTTTTTGGAGGCGAGCCTTTGATGAATTTTGATGTGGTCAGAGATCTTGTGCATTACGGAAGACAAGAAGAAATAAAGTACGGCAAGAACTTCCGATTCACCATCACAACAAATGGTGTTTTATTGAACGAAGAGAAGATGGCATTTATCAACAGTCATTTTGATAATATCGTCCTAAGTCTGGACGGTAGAAAAACGGTCAACGACAAGATTAGAAAGACCCTGAATGGAAAAGGTAGCTATGATCTGATCATACCAAAAATGAAGCAAGCTGTGGAAAGCAGAAAAGACAAGTCCTATTTCATCAGAGGCACATTCACAGGTGAGAATCTTGACTTCACCGAAGATGTGGCTCATATGAGAGAGCTTGGTTTTACAAAACTATCAATGGAGCCGGTAGTGACCGAACCGGGTAATCCTCTAGAAATCAAGGCAATAGATCTGGAAACAGTAAAAAAGGAATATGAGAATCTGTATTATTTCTACAAAAACAGCATGGGAAGCGATAAGGAATTCAATTTTTTCCATTTCGAGATGGACCTGGAAAACGGGCCTTGTCTCTATAAAAGAATATCGGGGTGTGGTGCGGGAAACGAGTATGTTGCCATCACTCCTGAAGGACAAATCTACCCCTGCCATCAATTTGTAGGGGATAAAGATTTTATATTGGGAGATTTGGAGACAGGAATACTGCGAAAGGATATCCAGAATATGTTCTATAGCAGTAATGTTATGGAGAAAGAGGACTGCAGACAATGCTGGGCAAAATATTTTTGTAGTGGTGGATGTCACGCGAATGCCTATAATTTCAACAAAGATTTTCTTAAACCATATAAAATCGGTTGTGAAATGGAAAAAAAAAGAATTGAATGCGCTATTAGATTAAAAAGTGAAAGGATTGAAAGAGATGATAGTCAAAATTGACGGATTTGAAACCAAGATTCATGAAGAGACAAAAATAATGGAAACCGCTGTTGTGATAGGCAGCGTTGAAATGAAAAGAAAATCCAGCGTCTGGTTCAACGCTGTTGTGAGGGGAGACAGGGACAAGATAGTAATTGGTGAATACTCAATTATTCAGGATTGCAGTGTTGTCCATACGGCTATAGGCTATCCAACAATAGTAGGGGATTATGTGCTTGTCGGTCATAATGCAAATCTGCACGGCTGCACTGTAGGCAATAATTGCATGATTGGCATCGGTGCCATACTGCTGGATGGATGTACCATTGGTGATAACTGCATCATATCAGCAGGTGCGTTGATACCCCCAGGAAAGGTAGTACCTGATCATTCAATGGTGATAGGCAATCCCTATCGCATCGTCAGAAAAGTGACCGATGAAGAGCTTGAGGATATAAAAAGAACCGCTATACGTTATTTTGAATTAGTTGCACAATATTATTGATTTAATCACACTATAAAGGTATAATTTTTTCTAGAGTAAAATTAGGAGGAAAGTATGAAGAATAGAAACAGAATCATATTTGCAATCATAGTCCTATTAGTTATTATGTCGGCTTATCTGGCTGCTTTTGGACTTGACTTAGATAGATACATAATCAGTCCCTATAGAGATGAAATAAAGCTTGGTCTTGATCTTTCGGGAGGTGTCTATGTGGTCTTAGAGGCAGTGACCGACTTGACAGGAGCAGAGCTTGATGAAAAGATATCCCAAGCCAAAGCTATCATAGAGCAAAGAGTAGATGGATTGGGCGTTGCAGAGCCTAACATAACAGTAGAAAACGGAAACAGAATCAGGATTGAACTGGCAGGGCTTACCAATCCACAGGATGCTATCGAGTTAATTGGAAAAACAGCATTGCTTCAATTCAGAGAACTGAAGGACGGAACCATCATCTTGACAGGAAAAAATGTACAGGATTCACAGGTGACTTATAATGAGAGAAATGAAATCGGTGTGTCCTTGGAATTTGACGGCGAAGGGGCAGCTGCATTTGCAGAAGCAACCGGAAGACTTCTAAAAGAGCCAGAAGAAATCGACAGAATTATTGAGATTGTACTGGATGGAGATGTCATTTCAGCACCGATTGTATCAGCGGAAATCAGGGACGGGAAAAGCTTCATTTCAGGAGGATTTACCATTGAATCAGCCAGCAATCTTGCCAATCTGATAAAGGCAGGTGCATTACCTATTGAAATGAGAGAAGTGGAGGTATCTGCCATTGGTCCGACCTTGGGACTTGAATCACTGGAAAAAAGTATTTTTGCGGGAATCATCGGTTTAGCCGCAATATTTGTGTTTATGATTCTATTCTATAAAATACCAGGCTTGGTAGCTGATGTGGCTCTAACTATCTATATTTTGATAGTCCTGGGTATTATTATTCAACTTAAAGCGAATCTGACTCTACCCGGTATCGCTGGTCTGATTCTATCCATTGGTATGGCAGTTGACTCCAACGTTGTCATATTTGAAAGGATCAAAGAAGAATTGCGAGTAGGAAAGACGGTCAGAACAGCAGTGGACGCAGGCTTCAAGAAAGGTATGACAACAATAGTAGATGCCAATGTTACGACGTTGATTGCCGGTGCGGTGTTATTCTACTTTGGAACAGGAACCATCAAAGGATTTGCAGTTACATTGCTTATTGGTTTGTTCACCTCACTGTTTACAGCTATTGTCATTACTAGAATATTACTTAAGATTGCAGTTAAAATGGAAATTACCAAAGATCCAAAAATGTTTGGCTTAACGGGGGTGAATAAATGAGTATCAAAGTGATCAGCAAACGAAATATCTATTTTATCATATCACTTGCATTCATCCTGATTGGGCTTATATTGATCCCTATTAGAGGATTGAATGTAGGAATCGATTTTTCAGGCGGTACACTTCTTCAGATAGAATTGGGCCGCAATGTGGAAGTCAGTGAGATCAGAGAACTGACAGACAGCTTTGACACTGGAGCCAGTATAGTACATGCTGGAGAAGATAAAACCCAGGTCATTATAAGAACGACAAGAGACTTGACCAATCAAGAAAGATACGAAGTTTTTTCGACATTCCAGGAAAAATACGATCTGTCAGATGATGACTTCATCTATCAACAGAAGTTTGAACCATCAATCGGAAGTGAGATACAAAGCAAAGCTGTCTTATCAGTCATCATAGCCTCTATAGGAATATTGATTTATATCACATTCAGATTCGAGCTACTGTTTGGTATAGCAGCTGTTGCAGCACTGATGCATGATGTTCTGATTGGTGTATCTGTTTATTCGAT
>LDZT01005571.1_pt1 | contig 16244 bp, 14 predicted proteins | sample 615521 | NCBI WGS metagenome assembly LDZT01 (sample SAMN03408292, study PRJNA278302) | terrestrial metagenome | isolation source: oil reservoir sample SB1 | place: USA: Alaska, North Slope, Schrader Bluff formation | collected 2011-09
GATCAGGTGGTGGGCAGGCAGCTCTCCGAGGGCCATAAAGGATGATGCGCGCAAGGCTGAAATTTCAGGGCGAGATGGCAGGAGTGGTCGCCAGTTCCCTGGACCCCGACAACCTTCCGGGGATGAAAGTCGAGGTGGGGGACGAGGAGTTTGAGGTCGAGTTTTCTGCCGAGAAGGTGGGGACGCTTCTTGCCACCGCCGACGACCTGATCATGAACATCAAGATCGCTGAGGATATGCTGAATAGAGAGGTGGGGTTTTGAAGTTTCATTTGGAGGGGAGCTTCAGGCTGAGTGCCGAAGCCGGCGATGCCGTGAAGGACCTCGAAGAGTTTTTCGGCGGCGCGGCTGAGATTCTGAAGAAGGGAGCTGCCGACGGCAAGGGTGCCGAGATCACGAGCTGGAAGCTTGGCAATACAGACATATCCGTCGTCATCGATAGCGACCGTTACGTGAGGGCCCACGACGCCGTCCTGAGGCTCCGAAGGCCTCTGGCCGATCTTCTCGGCAAGAAGTACAGGGTCGGGGTCAGAGGCATCGAGATCTCGAAGTACGAGATCGAGGTCGCATCCGAGCGGTCCATAGATCACAAGATCCCCCACGTCAAGGAGATGAAGCACGAGGGCGGGGTCTTGACCCTCTCTCTGGAAGTCGACGAGTCGGATTTGAAGAACCAGGTCCCAGACAGGATCGTGAGCCTCCTGGACGAGAAGCTCGCAGCAGAGGATTACGGCGGCAAGGCCGAGCACTGGGAGCTTTTATGGGAGAGCGAGCCGAGGGTGCCGAAGTTCGAGCGTGACCCCACCGAGGAGCTTGTCAACCGAGGCTGGATCAAGCACGGCGCCAGCCGCGGTCAGTGGATCTACGGGCCCGAGGGGACCCATCTCTTTCGGGTTCTGGAGAGGATCGTCCTCGAGGAGATCATCGAGCCTTTGGGCTATCGAGAGATGATCTTTCCGAAGCTCGTCACCTGGGACGTATGGAAGAAGAGCGGCCACGCTCTCGGCGTCTACCCCGAGATCTACTACGTCTGCCCCCCAAAGACCCGGGACCCCGAGTTCTGGGAAGAGGTGATGGACTACTACAAGGTGACGCGAGAGGTTCCCGTGGAGCTCGTCAAGGAGAAGATCGATAACCCGATCGGCGGGATGTGCTACGCCCAGTGTCCCCCCTCCTGGGTCTTCTTCCAGGGCAGGACACTTCCCAATGAGGATCTCCCCATCAGGATCTTCGACCGGTCCGGGACGAGCCATCGCTACGAGAGCGGCGGGATTCACGGGATCGAGAGGGTCGACGAGTTCCACCGGATCGAGATAGTCTGGATGGGATCTCAGGATCAGGTGAAGGAAGAGGCCGAGAAGCTGAAGGAGTGCTACACGAGGATCTTCGAGGAGATCCTGGAGCTTCGGTGGCGGATGGCCTGGGTCACCCCCTGGTTCATGGCCCAGGAGGGCAAATCCGGATTATCGGAGATGACCGGAGCCGGGACCGTCGACTACGAGGCGATCCTCCCCTACAACGGCGACTGGATCGAGTTTCAAAACCTCTCCATCAACGGCGACAAGTACCCCCGGGGCTTCAACGTCAAGGCCCAGTCCGGCGAGCAGCTCTGGAGCGGCTGCTCCGGCGTGGGGCTGGAGCGGTGGACGAGCGCCTTCCTCGGCCAGAAGGGGCTCGATCCCGAGAACTGGCCCGAGGCCTTCCGGGAGCGGTTTGGCGAGATGCCGAAGGGGATCAGGTTCCTCTGATCCCCCTATTTTTTATATCATCAATCCATCGCGGGCCCCCTCGTCCATCTCCTCCAGCTCAGGTGTCATCGTCTCCAGGATCGCGCGCATCTCGTCCTCCAGAAACTCGACGCCCCTGAAGTCGCGGTACATCGGGAAAGCTCGATGAAGAGGTCTTTCGAGGGCTTAAGGGATTTCTGCCTTATGTCACGCAGCTCTGCTACGGGGTGCGTCGGCTCAACTTAACTTTTATAGTAAATCTTTCAAAGATTCAAACTCATTTCCAACAAGCAATCACCGCCCATGGGTCTTGATCCCACAATGTAGCCCTTCTTGCTCTACGAAAGTTTTTAATAGTTATGATTAGATATTTATGTGGTGGAGGACTGCTGTATATGAGACTCCGTATGCTAATCGTGGTCGCATTTATCATGCTGGCGGGAACCGCCCTTGCAGAGAATGCGGATATAGGTGACGTCGAGGCTTTTCGACAGGCTTTAGAGCAAGATGGTTTCACCGTACAAGAAGGCGATCTGGGTTTCTTTGATCTCATCAAGTTATATGATCTGGGAGTGTTGCCTTCTGCATATGGCAATAATCCCTCCACCCGATATTTGGCATATTTTGTGCCACCGGCCCCTGGTTATCAGGTGGACGAACGTGTCTCTCAAATAGCTGGATTGCTTGGAAAGAGTTTGAACTCTGCTGCCATCTGGAAAATCCGTCCTGATGAAGCCGTTGTTTTCGTAGGAAGAACCCCCCCGGAGTGCAGATACTTCAGTTACGATCATTATCTGCTCTCCAGGACTTACGGAAATGAGACCCGATGGCTATTCGCCAACTTGGCCGATACGGTGAACAACCTGGTCGTCAGAACTGAAGGTACACCAGATTGGCAGTCTGGAGATCCTTATAACCAAACGACGGTGGTGGTAACTACGGCCGACAAAGGCATTGACCAACGCATCCGCGCTGCAGCCCAGTCGGTGGGATATTCCGACGACATAATCAATACCCAGGTGCTCCCCTCATCGATGTTGAATATGGGTTTGGAGGACGACTCCGATTCGTTCGCCATATTTATCCGGCCAGCCCTATACAACGACAAGCAAGCTGGTGACGGTTACCTCAATAACACACCTGCGACCGTTTTCCGGGTTACTCCCAACGAATCCGCGGAGCTGGATCCGTACGATTATCCGGAGTTAAGGGTCCGTGGAACGGGAACAACGGAGTTTGATCTTATAGACGATCTTGAAGAGCTGAGGATCGCGATTCTTGACAAATACAGCGGATTGAACGCCACAGAGCTTCCAACCAGCATGGCTGTCCCCGTGGGGAGCGATGCCATCCAGAGAGGAATCGACGCCGTAGGACCCGACAACGACGCATGCTATCTATGGTCAGCAGACCAAACCGTCTCTTCCAAGACCCCTCCTTTCCCTGATCTTTCGCAGTACTACGGTTTCTTGCGAGATCCTGAGGTCACCTTGGGCAACGACGCCAACGAATTCATAATCGTCTATGGGGTCAACCATGTAGCCACAGGAAAGGCGACGTATTCTAACTTCGTTCCCTACGGAGCAGATGCATGGAACGGCGTTACAGCAATCACCGACGCGGATTTCACGGGATCCGCTGACGAATACCTCCCCGACGATCCCAATGCGAAATACCTCTATGTCTACAAGCTCTCCAGGAGTTGCGAAGGCGAACCGTACTGCTACGAGGTTCCATACGGCGTCGGTGGCTACGGCATAGACCTGGATCAGCCGCTCTTCATCGCCTGGAGGATTTACTTGGAGGAGTCTACAAAGACCGGGCCATCCTACACAGAGATCGTATATGATCGAGCTGTAAAGTTCGAGTAAGGTATCAGGACAAAATCGGCAGAGATGAATGAGGGCACCCTGTCGATGCCCTCATCTAATTTAATTTTATTACCCTCGTCACAATTTGCTTCAACGTCACAATTGCATCAAAGCATGGAATATAAATTCCCCTGGAAGGTACTGGGGATATTCAGGAGCGGATGGATCGCCAGGGCGTCAAATAGAGCTACACACCTTTTAGAGCTCCTCAGCTACAGATACTTCTCCACCGGCTCGTACATGAAGCTCTTCAGGACCGAATCGTCCTTCTCGTAAATCTCCTGGATCTCTCTCATCAATCCATCGCGGGTCCCCTCGTCCATCCCCTCCAGCTCGGGCGCGATCGTCTTCAGGATCGCGTACATCTCGCCCTCCAGAAATTCGACGCCCCCGAAGTCGTAGTACATGTGGTAAAGCTCGATGAAGAGGTCTTTCAAGAGCGCGAGGGATTCCGGCTTTTCGAATAGCATGATCAGCCGTCTCATGGAGGCGACCTTCTCCACGAATAGGTCGGGGTCAGCATCGAGGAACCCTTCTTTCAGTCCTCGAACCTCTCTATTGAGGTCACTGACGTCTCCGGTCAGAAGATGTCTGAACTTCGGCTCCGCTCGCATGATGCTGTTGAGAAGGGCGACGAGCTCCTTCTTGGACTTCCTTTCGAGGATTCTTCTTGTCTCGTCGAGGGACTCGACCTCGGGGTCATCGGCGAGCTTGTAGAGGAGAGCCGCCAGGTGTTTGCAGTTGCCGTAAGTGTCAAAGTAGGGGCAAGAGCAGCGAAACATCATATTCTCCGGGTCGACCTCGACGCTGTAGGTGGCGGTGCCGTGAACCTTCGCCAGGACGACGCCGTCTACGATGATGGGGTCGTCCACCCGATCCTCTTCGAAGTACCTTCGTCCCCTCTCCAGGATCTCGTCTTTGAAACTGCCTTCAAACTCCTCTCTCTTGAGTGGTCTAGTCTTCATGATCATCTCTCTTATCGTTTTTCGATCTGACCTGTATTTGACGTATCACCTATGATGCGATCCTGATTTCTAACTTTCTTATGGCAAGGCGGGAGGATGACTCTCTTTCTGCTGGACGCTAAAAGCCAAATTTGAGGTTTTAGGGCCATCAACAGACCACCACCAAAAGTATTTACCATCAGGGATGAGATCATTTTGAGATCCATTTTTGAGGTGATTCCCCTTGGCGAGCTACAACCATATGCCCTCGGAGATCTTGCGGGAGAGGGCGGAGATCGCCCTCTCGCACCTTGAAAGCTGCGACTTGTGCCCCCGAGCTTGCGGGGCCGATCGGCTTACGGGCGAGCTCGGGTACTGCAGGAGTGAGAACTACGAGATCAGCCAGCTAGGCGAGGGAAGGGAGGTCTTGCCGACGAAGCTCGCTGAGATGATGATCTGCCTTCAGGAGGCCGGATGCCACAACATCAACTTCGTCACCCCCACCCATGTCATCCCCCAGATCCTGGAGGCCCTCGTCGAGGCGAGGGAGATGGGCCTTTCAGTCCCCCTCGTCTACAACTCCGGAGGCTACGACTCCGTCGAGACCCTCCGGCTCTTGGACGGGATCTTCGACATCTTCATGCCCGACGCCAAGTACGGGACCGAAGCTGCGGCGAAGAAGTACTCCGACGCCCCCGACTACACAATGGTGATGAAGGCGGCGATCCTCGAGATGCACCGGCAGGTCGGCCCCCTGGAGATCGACGATGACGGGGTCGCCGTCCGGGGGCTTCTCGTCCGCCACCTGGTCCTGCCGGAGGGCCTGGCGGGGACCAGTGAAGTGGTCCGCTTCCTCGCCGAGGAGGTCTCTCCGGAGACTTATCTGAACGTCATGGCACAGTACCGTCCCTGCTACAAGGCCCGCAGCTATCCGGAGCTCTCTCGGCCCATCACCCTCCGGGAGTATGCCGAGGCCGTCGGCCTCGCCCGAGCGGCGGGGCTGGACCGGGGTATTGGGATATGACTATCGTTACGCGGCCAAATCGTTCAAGAGGTCAAATACCCAGACCACAATCGAAATGGCAGACAAAATAAAAAAAATTTAAATAATAGGATGGATCCTACCCTTATCTCTCCGACTCCAACCACTTCCTGATCTCTTCTGAGGCCACCTCCTTTCCGCCCAGGCCGAAGGCCAATGCCACGGCTATCGCTATGGCTCCCAAGAGCAGCCCAAACGCCAGGTTGATGATCTCGTTGGCGAGCCCCATCTGTCTCAAGGCCATGGCACCGGCGAAGACGAGAATCGATATCCGAGCGGCGTTGGCGGCCAGCTTCGCCGATCTCATGCCGCTGGACGTAACCGCATTGTAGGCTATGTTCGCAAGATAAACGCCGATGGCGAAGATGATCAATCCCATGAGGACATGGCCAGCGAAGACGGTGAAATCGCGGATGATCTCGGCCAGGAGCGCAAATTTGAGGATCTGGGAAGCTTCGATGAGGGCGAAGAGCATTATAGATGCCAGCACCAGATAGCCCGCCATCGCGGATGGGGTCTTCGTCCCCTCTGCAGGCTCCCAGGTGCAGCCCAGCCGTCTAGGCAGGGTGTCAAATCCCATCCCCTCCAGAAGCCTGGAGGCCAGCTCGGCGACGACCTTTCCCAGGATATACGCGACGGCCAGAACCAGAGCCGCCCCAAAGAGGGCCGGCAGCATCCCAAGACCCTGGTTCAGCATATTGGATAGGGGGACGGTGACGGCGTCTATCGCCAGGGCGTCCAGGGCGGCGATGAGGACCGGGATGAGGATCAATATATACACCGCCAGGCCGATCAGACCCGATAGACCCTGCTCGCCGAGGGTCTTGGATAGCCCCACCCTCTCGCTCAGCCTCTCGACCCCCAGGGCTCTGAGAAGGTTTGTGACTATCTTCTGCAGAATGCGGGCGATGAACCATCCGATGATGAGGATGATCGCGGCCGCGAAGAGGTGGGGTATGAATCCCAGGATCTTGCCGACCATCAGCTGCAGAGGCACCAGAAGTCCCGCCAGATCGAGGGCGTTCAAGATCAGGGGCAGGAAGAGAAGAAGCACCAGGTAGAAGACTATCTCCGCCGCCGCCTGGCTCAAGGGCATCTCCCCTTCGCCGAGGCCCGCTCTCGCGCCCAGCCTCTCATCCGCCTTAGCGGTCGTGAAGATTCGGTGAACCACCTTCCTGCAGACCGTCGCAACGATCCACGCGACGAGGACCAGCACCAGCGCCGCAAAGAGCTTTGGAATGTACGAGAAGACTATGTTCAACAGCTGATTAAGCGGCTGGGCGACCATGGTGAGCCCCAGGACTTGGAAGAAGGCGATCAGCACGAAGAAGAGGAGGACGTAATATATTATCCTGGAGATCCATCGATGGGGCTCCATCGTCTCGGCCTTCTCCTCTCCTGTGACCATCCCCGCTATTCTTCTATCTAAGCCGGTTTTGTGCAGCGCCTTCCCGACGAGGCGGGAAACTATAAGGGCGATCAGCCATCCGACGACGAGAACGGCAACTGCACCGACGAGATTGGGACCGTAGGGTCCAAATGCTCCAAATATCTGGTTCATCAACGGCATAATACCTCAACCTCCAGTAGACGATTAAGTTTTAGTTTAATTTTGTTCATATTTATAGATTATAATAATTAATATTAGCTCATATGAACACAATTGACGATCTGCTGGGTCGAGATATACAAAAAAATCTTTTATGTTAAAACCAAATTTACGATCTTTTGAGGTTCCTTCTCACCAAATTTTCGAAGACTCTGGAAGCCAATGGAAGCCCCTCTCGAAGAAGCTCCTCTTCCGTCCGTTCCTCCTTCAGGAGAGGTTCAAACCCCGCGTTGGAGTCAGCTCGGCTTCGCCCTCCCCTCCACAGGAGCAGGGCGCAATCTCTTACAGCCCATCGGAAGGTCTGGTGGGAACTCCATCACCCTCAATTTAGGCTCTGCGGAGTAAACATATCCTCGTATCCGGTCGTTTGGCCCGGTAAGCAAAGATCATTTATATCTCATCGGGTTTTATGATTTTCTGATCTAGGGGTAAATCCGGGCGGCGATGAAGATATGGGCGACTTTAAGACCTATCTCGCAGAGGTGAAGCGGGAGTTTGGGACTGGAGAGGCGACCGAGCACACCCACCGGGCGGCGCTGAAGGGTCTGGTGGAGTCCTTCGCCCCCGACATCGTCGCCATCAACGAGCCGAAGCACGTCGAGTGTGGAGCCCCCGACTACGTCGTCAAGCGGGGCGACCTCTCGGTCGGGTACATCGAGGCGAAGGACGTCGGAAAGTCCCTGGACGAGGCCGAGAGGTCCGAGCAGCTGGACCGCTACCTGCGATCCCTGGAGAACCTGGTCCTCACCGACTACCTGGAGTTTCGCTGGTACCATCGGGGCGAGTTTCGGGAGAGCGCCCGCCTCGCAAGGCTCACACGAGACGGAAAGATCGTATCGGAGAAGAAGGGCGAGGCGGAGGTGGCGCAGCTCTTCGAGAGCTTCCTCGACCAGACCCCTGCCCCCATCACCTCCTCGAAGGAGCTATCCGAGAGGCTGGCGAGGCTCGCCCACCTGATCCGGGACGCCGTCGTCAGGGCCTTCGAGCAGGTGTTGGCCTCGGACCACCTCTCGAACCTCCGGCGGGCCTTCGCCGAGGTTCTGATCCCCGACCTGGACCTCCCGGAGAAGACCGCCGAGTTTGCGGACATGTACTCCCAGACGATCGTATACGGCCTCTTCGCCGCCCGGTGTAACCACCAGGGCCCAGCGCCCTTCCGCCGCCTCGGCGCAGCGCGGGAGATCCCCAGGACGAACCCCTTCCTCCGCCAGCTATTCGAGACGATCACGGGGACGGCCCTCGACGACGAGCCCTACGTCGGCTACGTCGACGACGTCGTCGCCATTCTCGACCACACCGACCTTGACTCGGTCCTGGCAGATTTCGGAAAGAGGACGAAGCAGGAGGACCCGGTCGTCCACTTCTACGAGACGTTCCTCGCGGCCTACGACCCCAAGCTCCGGGAGAGGCGGGGCGTCTACTACACCCCCGAGCCGGTCGTCTCCTACATCGTCCGGTCCGTCGATTCGATCCTTAAGACCCATTTTGGCCTCGGCGGAGGGCTGATGGACTCATCCACCGTCGAGTATGAAGAGGAGTCGGCAGCCTTGGACTCCCGAGGACGACCGGACCGGGGAAAGCTCCCAGTGAGGGCGAAGAAGACCGGCCCACGGGTTTTGATCCTGGACCCCGCTTGCGGGACGGGGACCTTCCTCTACGCCGTCATCGACCAAATCCGGCGGGACTTCATGGAACACGGGAACGCAGGGTTCTGGTCGGCTTACGTGAGAGACCACCTCCTCCCCCGGATCTTCGGCTTTGAGCTTCTGATGGCCCCTTACGCCGTCGCCCACTTTAAGCTCGGGATGGAATTGGCGGGCCAGGACCTCAAAGAGGACGAAAGAAGGGACTGGGTCTACGACTTCAAAAGCGACGAGCGGCTTGGGGTCTACCTAACCAACACCCTGGAAGAGGCAGAGAACCCTTGGAAGAACCTCTGGGGCTACGAGGCAATCGGTGAAGAGGCCCGCTCGGCCTCAGTGGTGAAGAGAGACAAGCCGATAATGGTAGTGATCGGAAATCCTCCTTACTCCGGCCACTCGTCCAATCGCAGCTGGGAGATGGTCAACGGGAAGAGAACTCCAACCTTCATCGGAAATATCCTCCAAGATTATTACCAGGTGGACGGAAAGCCCCTCGGAGAGCGAACTCCGAAGTGGCTCCAGGATGATTACGTCAAGTTCATTCGCTGGGGTCAGTGGCGGATTGAACAAACTGGTGGGGGTATTTTGGCCTTTATAACCAACCACGGTTATCTTGACAACCCTACCTTCCGAGGAATGCGCCAACAGCTCATGGAAACCTACAGCGAGATCTACATCTTGGATCTTCACGGCAACGCCAAGAAGAAGGAGAGCGCCCCCGACGGCTCGAAGGACGAGAACGTCTTTGACATCCAGCAGGGCGTTGCCATCGGGATCTTCGTCAAGACGCCAGAGAAAAAAGGCACTGCCAAAGTCTACCATGCAGAGCTTTGGGGGTTGCGTGAGGATAAGTATCAGAAATTGCTCGATATGAACACCATAACTACTAATTTTACGCAGCTATCCCCTCAGTCGCCATTTTATCTTTTCATTCCACAGAATATAAAATTATTAGATGAATATGAACGAGGTTGGAAAGTTACAGAGATAATGCCTTTAAACGGCGTTGGAATGACAACCGCAAGGGATCGTGTTGTAGTAGATTTTGAAACGACACCGTTGATTGAACGGGCTCAAATATTCAGAGATTCCCATCTTTCAGATAAGGATGTTTGCCACCAACTGAATATTCCCCTTAAAATGGGTTGGAATATAGCGAACGCTCGAAAGATGATAAGACAAGTTACAGATCTATCTGCCTGTGTCAAACCCGTCTTATACAGACCGTTTGATTCTCGGCTCATCTTTTATCATGATTCACTTGTTTGGAGGACTGTAAAACAAGTTATGAACCATATGATAGCAGGCGAAAATTTATAATCGTGCGTTTTACAGCAATAAAGGAATAATGAGCCTTGCACCCCTCTACCTCTACCCCGCCCCCACCGAGAATTCCTCCCGCCAAAAATCCCTCTCCAGCGCCGACTGGCCGCCGGGTAAAGACGGCCGCGTCCCGAACCTTTCCCCCGAGTTCGTCGCCGAGATGGAGGAGAGGCTCGGCCTCGAATTCGTCACCGACGGGAGGGGAGACCGTGAGTCGACCTTCGGGCCGGAGGACGTCTTCAAAAGTCAGTACTTCGAGGGCGTCCCTCCCCAGGTCTGGGAGTTTCAGGTCGGCGGCTACCAGGTCTGCGACAAGTGGCTAAAGGACCGGAGGGGACGGCAGCTCTCCTACGACGACCTCACCGCCTACCAGAAGATGATCGTCGCCCTCAAAGAGACGATCCGGCTGATGGAGGAGGTCGATTCGACGGTGGGGGAGTGGCCCCTGGAGTGAAACCGAGGGGGGGCTCCGGAAGAGGATTCCGGGCCCGCGTCGAGTTCGTCGAGCTCGTCGAGCCCGCCGACGGCTCACCGCCAGAACTGCCTCACCGCTTTCTGCTCTTCATGGCGATCATGAGAAAATAGGCGAGGCCCCCGTAGAGGACCAGAAAGCCGAAGACCGTCATCAAGACGCTCTCTTGAGATAGCATCTCATCTCACCCCCCTCTTCACCATCGAGAGGAGTATCGAGACGATGATCCCCGCCGCCATCAGGGCCATCCCGAGATAGACCGCCGTCGGTGGGTGGCCTCCGTAGGGGGCCGCCAGGTTCGAGGCCGTCTCCTCTGCGATGAGGGCGACGAGGACGACCGGGACTATCAGCTTGACGCTCAGGTCCCACCAAGCCCCGGCCCTGACGTCGGAGCGGGCGTTAACCCAATCCTTGATCCTACCGGCCCCAAATATCCAGCCGATGGCGATCGCCTCCATCGTCCCCACCACCAGAAGGCCGTAGACCATGATGAAATGGTCGACGATGTCCAGCCAGTAGAGGCCGCCCCTGGTGGCGTAGAGGAGGCTTCCCAGGAGCCCAAAAAGGACGGTGAAGTTGACGGCCCTCCCCCTCTCCATATCGAACTTGTCCATCAGGGAGGCGACGAACCCCTCCACCAGAGATATCAGGGAGGAGAGGCCCGCCACCACCAGGCAGGCGAAGAAAACCACCGACGGGAGGCTCTTCAAGCCCGGAAGGAGGCTCAGGGCCGTGGGGAAGGCCACGAAGGCGAGGCCGATCCCCTCGGCCACCACCTGGTCCACCCCCTGGCCGGTGGTGGTGGCCATGTATCCGAGGGTCCCAAAGACCGCAAACCCCATCAGGAAGCTGAAGGCTCCGTTGGCTAGGCTGACGATGAAGGCGTTGTTGACGATGTCGCTATCATCGGGAAGGTAGCTTGCGTAGGCGATCATTATCGCCATGCCGATCCCCAGGGTGTAGAAGATCTGGCCGTAGGCGGCGAGCCAGACCTGGCGGTCGAAGAGCCTATCGAAGTCGGGCTTCAGGTACCAGTCGACCCCGGTGAGTGCCCCCTCCAGGGTCAGGGCTCTCGCCACCAGAACCACAGCCAGGACCCAGAGAAGGGGCATGAATATCCTGTTGGCCCTCTCGATCCCCCCCTGGACTCCCCTCGACTCCCCTCGACTCCACCAGCCAGGTCGTGGCCCAGACGACGGCGGTTGCCGCGAGGACCGGGATTGGAAAGCCCCCCAGGTCCCAGGCCGAGCCCGTCGTTTGAAGGACCGTCCCGAAGAAGTAGCCGTTGGCGTCATCTCCCCATCGGAGGGAGAAGGCCTTCTCGAGGTATATCAGGGCCCAGCCGACGATCACCACGTAGTACATCGTTATTATGAAGCCGGTGAGGGCCGCCCACCACCCGATCCACTCGAATCTCTTGCCGGCCCTCTTCAGGGCGATGGGCGCTGCGCCCTTGAACCTGCTCCCCAAGGCTAGCTCCAGGATGATGAGAGATATCCCCGCCGAAAAGAGGGCCGCGAAGTAGGGAATGAGGAAGGCACCTCCCCCGTTCTCGTAGGTGAGATAGTTGAACCTCCAGATGTTTCCCAGCCCCACGGCTGAGCCGATCGTCGCAAGGATGAACCCCGTTCTGCAGCTCCAAGTCTCTCTCGTCATGCAGTCGCTGCCCCGCAAAAAAGATCTTAGTTTCCAGGTCTTTATAAGATATTTGTTCTCGGCGAAGCTGCTGGCTCCGGCAGAGGGAAAAGGTAAAATCCCCCCTGGTCGTCGATTTCGATATGAAGGGGCGGAGTAGATAGTGATTTCAGTGCCACAAGTATCGACGGAGGCGAAGAGGTTTTGAACTATGACGAGCACGTCCTGGCGGGAATATTGACCTACCCGATAGCGATTCTGATCCTATCATCTCTCAACTTCTACCTGGGCCTTCCGCTGGACGTCACCTTCCTGGCCATGGCCCTCGGCTACGTCTTCTACGTCATCGGCTCGGACCTCCCGGACATGGATCACCCCGAGGCCCTCATCCACAGGACGACGAAGCCCTTCGTATCGGTGGCCTTCGGCATATCCGCCTTCCGGAACCTGGGCCACCATCTCATCCTCACCTCCTACCCCGTCGTCAACCTCGCCCTAGCCTGGTTCGTGGCGGCCCTGGTGGCTGTCGTCGCTTGGAACCTCTTCAAGGTCCTGATGCCGAACCACCGGGGTGTCGTCCACTCCTCGGTCTTTGCCGCTGTCTACGCCCTCCTCGCCTTCACCATCGTCCGGTTCGGCTTCAATATGGCCCCGGGGGAGGCGCTCTTCGTTGCCTTCGCCTCTTTCCTTGGCTACAACCTTCATCTGCTCCTTGACGGGAGTTTCAGGTCGGCGAGATAATCGGGCCTGTTGCATCTTCTGCTCCATGGCGACGCAACAGAGGCGCCTTGGCCGGGGAAAGTGACAGCTGATAACTCGACCAGGATCTCTGCATCGGTCCGCTGCAGCGTATGCAAAACGGTCTGATCAATGCAGCTAGTGGCTAACGTGATCACCGGCGAGTCTGACTTGGATAGAGCGCAGCCGGTGCGTCGGGGCCTGCCCCGAGGGCGTCCTCAGCTTCTGAACCGGCGGATGGATGGCACTGCGAGCGGATTTTGACGTGCCTGATTGGACCGGCAGAAAGCTCGAAAAGAAGGAGGTCAGGCACGCCTGGAAGATTTGGCGAACCTGAAAGAATTTGATTGGAAGCTGGTCCGGTTCTGGATCCGGAAGGGTCAGGGGATCATTTGCCCATCAGTGGAACTCTGCATTCTGGACACTTTATCGAACGGCAGTTGATGCCGGGGGTTCTCTCAATCTCGAAGCCGCACCGAGGGCAGACGCAGGCGCTGGGGTTCTGATTCTTATTGCGTTTGTTTCCCCTGCCTCTCCCCGATCCCTGAGTCGATTGGTCAGGCATATCGACTATCCTCCTGAAATTGGTGGCATGTTGGCGTCATCGATATAAAATCTTATTCTCGTTCTCCTTATCGTTCATGAAATGAGGTCTTTTTGCCAATTGGGAAGAGCTTTTAGCTCCCTTTGAACTTTTTGCTGCCAAGGCTTCCCCGTCAGGGGGAAAATTTCATCAGAGCAGTCTGTCCTAAAGCCGTCGCATGAAGGCGATTTGGTCTATTGTCACTTGATCTTCGCCCGACCCGGTTTTTTAGTATGGGTCGTGGGACTGGATTTCCAAATCGAGGATGATGGACTATTTTGGCGTCGCCGTCTTTTGTGAGCGAATTAGGGAATCGCAAACTCTGGTGATATGTCGTAACGCTTGACTCCGTTATGTATCCTTCTTATGTGTAGTCTGTCTGCGTGTGTTATTGACTAAAAAAAATCATACATCTAAGTCCCGTGAGGCAGCCGGATGGATCAGTGTTGCTTTCCCCATCAAAGACGATTTCGATCTTCGGTCCGTCAGAGTCGAGAAAGAAAAGTTCATCTGGGGTATGTGAGATATTTAAGAAGCATGAAGACCACTTGTCTTTTTGGACTGTTGCTCATGGCAATCTCGGTCGCGGGCATCTGTGCCGCAGAGATCCCGAACCTTGTGGGGAGCTGGGCGGGCACAGGTGTCGGGTACGGTGAGGAAGAAGGATACGTTGATGAGGCGAATTACGGCATCCTCACCATGAACATCACAGAGCAGAGGGGCCGCCTTTTCAACGGGGAGATGACCTTCCGGGAGGACGGGGCTGCCGTCGTCGAGGGTTTCGCTGGGGCGATCGGCTCGGATAACAAGACCTTCTACGTCGCCGAGTTCGGCTCGGGGTACGACGTGGGGACGATCTCATCCGAGGACGAGATCGGGTTCTTATATCTCCAGGACGGCGAAGGAGGTTGGGTATTTATAGATACGCTCCGCCGCGTTCTGGAGTGAACGTTGATCTCTGGACGGTGGCGTGGAGACGGGCGGGTCGGTCCACGCCCGCCTGGCCGGTTTTTTTCGCACTATTTGATGATCATTTAACAAAAAAAATACAATATCAAAAGATTCATCTGGGATATGTGCTTTTGACGGAGCATGAAAACTATCTGGTTTTTTGGACTGTTGGCCTTCGTCCTGGCGGCGACGGCCTCCGCAGCGGAGATCCCCAGCCTTGTGGGGAGCTGGGCAGGCGCCGGGCCTGGATATAACGCGGCTGCAGGTTACATTGATGAGGGGGTGTACTGCAACCTGACCTTCAATGTTACAGAGCAGAATGGCCGCCTCTTCAATGGCGAGATGACCTACCAGCTGGATGGTGTTGACATAGTCGAAGGCTTCGCCGGGGCCATCGCCTCTGACGGCGAGACCTTCTACGTTGCCGAGTTCATCTCCGGCTACGACGTGGGGACGATAATCTCGGAGGACGAGATCGAGGTGATATACTTCCAGGAAGGTGAGGCTGGCGAGATCTTCGTCAAGACCCTTCGACGCGTGGCGGAGTGAATGTCGGTCTCCGGGAGGCTTGACGGGGCGGGGTGAGGCGATCCCCCCCTTCGGCCCACGCGCCTCCCTCGGCTTTTTTTGACATATGCCTTGAATATATGGATTTATTTCGTCGAAGTTCCAAATGTTTATATTGTCCTCCTTCATCCTGCCGTCTGGTGGGAAGGGATGGTATCACTGACGGTCTATGATGGGGCCCAGGGCATAGGCGGAAACAAGCTGTACCTGGAAGACGGGGGTCGCGGTCTATTCTTGGATTTCGGAAAGAACTTCGGGAATTATGGCGTCTTCTACGAGGAGTTCTTACGGAATCGTGATACTCGGGGCATTCACGACCTTATTCACCTCGGCCTTCTGCCCAAGCTCAACATCTATCGGACAGATCTGATCCCCAGAGATCTCGACGTCAGCCAGTATCCTGCCCTTGACGTATCTTGCGTTCTTCTCAGCCACGCCCACATGGACCATTGTGGAAACATCGGAGCCCTCAGAGCCGACGTGCCGATAGTCGCCTCCCCCGAGAGCATCGTCATAATGAAGGGTATGCAGGATACTGCCAACGCATCGATCGAGGGCGATGCCACATATTTTTCTATCAGGCGTCCTGCGGACGAGGCGGGGCTTTACCTCTCTTCGGATCGCAAAGTGAACTGTCGGGGGAGAGATTTCTGCTGTACCGAAAGTCCTGTGGAGGCTTTGATCTCCTTTCTATCGAAAAAGCCTGGCCAGGAGGGGAGAAACGCAAAGAAGTTGGAGCCCGGAAATTGTTGCTGTTTTGATGAGGCCTCTTTCCCCTTTGATATCTCAGCCCATCCCGTGGACCATTCCATCTTCGGGGCGACGGCTTACATCCTGGAAGGAGACGTCGCTGTGGCTTACACCGGAGATTTCCGGCTGCATGGCAAGAATGGTGATTCAACAAGAGAGTTCGTTAAGCTCGCAAAAGGGGCGGCGGTCCTGATCACCGAAGGGACTCGAGCAGGTCGAAGCGATTTGCCGGATGGAGAGGCGACGACTGAACAGTCCGTCTGTGATGTGTGCAGGGGAACGGTGGAGGCCTCGTTGGGCCTCGTCATCGCCGACTTCTCCGCCCGGAACTTCGAGCGGCTCGAATCGTTCCAGGAGATCGCCGAGAGGACGGATAGAGAGCTCGTCGTC
>LDZT01010990.1_pt1 | contig 16234 bp, 12 predicted proteins | sample 615521 | NCBI WGS metagenome assembly LDZT01 (sample SAMN03408292, study PRJNA278302) | terrestrial metagenome | isolation source: oil reservoir sample SB1 | place: USA: Alaska, North Slope, Schrader Bluff formation | collected 2011-09
AAACCGGATAATTCTCCCGGTAAATCAATACCTGTTTTTTCTCCCAGACCAAACATAGTTGCATAATGATTCAGCTTGTCAATGCCCAGTCTGTTACCCATGGTGTAAAAAAACACATTACAGGAATTGCTAATTGCCTCCAGAAAAGTCTGATTGCCATGACCGGCTTCTTTCCAGCATTTGAAGGTTAAATTCCCTAACTCATAATAACCCGGGCAATATATCTTTTCATTTAATCCAACTACTCCTTCTTCTAGAGCAGCGATAGCAGTAATTAATTTAAAAACCGACCCTGGAGGATAAACCCCCTGGATACTGCGATTGCAGAGGATATTCTCTTTGCTTTGTGCTATTTCATTCCATTGTTCTAATGATATTTGTTGTGTAAATAGATTAGGATCATAACTAGGCTGACTAACCATTGCCAGAATTTTACCAGTGCCTGCTTCGCTAACTATAACTGCTCCTTTTAAACCTAGCATTGCTTCCTGAATATACTGTTGTAATTCACTATCAATTGTTAAATAAATATCATTTCCAGCAACTGGTTCCTCATGTTTTAATGTTAAAACTTCCCTCCCCAAAGCATCAACCTCTACTTCTTTAGTGCCTTTTTTCCCACGCAGGTAAGCATCATAATATTTTTCAATACCGCTTTTTCCTACAATATCTCCCCCCGATAAATTAACATTCTCAGCTGTCTTTAACTCTTCTTCACTAACCTCATTAACATAACCTGTTATATGTGCTGCTAATACACTATATAGATATTTTCTTTCAGGTTGTACGGTAAGAAGTGTCCCTTTAAATCTATATTTCTGCTCTTCAACTGCAATTATCTGTTTTTTTTCAAGATCCCTTACTATAGTCTGTGCCTGGAAAGGCCTCTGTCGTAGCTGTTCAAATTTATCCGTTAGATATGATTCTTCCAATGATATAATCGAACTCAACTGATTTGATAATGACTTGTAGTCATCAATTTCCGCAGGAATAACTGTAAAATTTACCGCAGGACGATTTGTTATTAATAATTTATCATTTGTATCAAAAATTTCTCCCCTGGGGGCTTCCTCCACTAGAGAACGAATACAATTATTGATTGCCCTTTGTTCGTATTCTTGACCTTTTATTATCTGTAAATACCAAAGGTTTACCAATAACACCGAAAAACAAATAATTATTAATATAAAAAGGTCATTTAGCCTTTTTTTTATAAAATCTCCAGTTATTTTGGTGTTTTTATGATTAAACATATCCTATTTACTCCATCGACCTATAATGGCAAATACTTTTTTTATTCCAATAAAAATAAAAGGAGATAATATAGTATTAATTATTGCCTGACTAAAGACGAAATTTTTTAGTATTATGGCAAAATCATAACCGGTATGAAGGGCATTTAAGAGGTAATAAATTATAAAATTATTTATAAATGTAAAAATAAATGTTGCTATAGCAACTATCCAGATAATGTGCTGGGAAAATATTTTATCTTTAATTACACCGGCAATATAACCAATTAAGGTTTTAACCAGGGCGTTAATCCCTAAAAAATGAGCAGAAAAGACATCTTTTATAAGCCCTCCTGCAAAACCAGCTATTGTACCCTCTTCTGTACCTGAAATAAATGCCATACAAATTACCACAATCAATAACAAGTCTGGTTTCACACTATTTAAACCTAATATATTGGATAAACCCAGTTCTATTACCAGGGCTAGAGCAACGATCCCCACTTTTGCCCATAACTTCATTCTTTTTCTATCCTTTAAACTTTTTAGCTGCAAAATTGCAAGGACGGAATATTGCAATATTGGGTATTTCAGTATAATGTTATTAACTTTTTTCCAATCTTGCATCATTGCAGCAATTTTTGTTTTTGCATATCACTTTTTAAAAATTATAGCTAAACTAGCTATTTAATTCCATTATCAATCTTATTTATAGCACATAATATAATTAAAAATTAAATATATATTTTTGGTTATTAAAATATTATCATTGATAAAACAAAAGGCGGCACAGGTAGTATATGAATTAATGTTGGCTTTTATTAATGAAATAGTTTCAAGTATGACATATCTTTTAAATAACTATAGATATGTTCTGCATGCATCTCAGGTAATTATTTACCCTCGGTTCGGAAAAACAATTCAATCTTTCCCAAAAATATAAGCCACATAAAATAAGGCAAAGCTATAACACGCTTTAATCTTTTTGGTTCCTTGATTAATCTAAATATCCATTCCATACCGTGATTTTGCATCCATAACGGAGCCCTGGGTATTTTCCCTGAGAGAACATCAAAACTCCCTCCAATGCCGATACACACCGGGACACCCAATTTATCCTTATGTTTTGCAATCCATAGCTCTTGTTTCGGAACACCCAACCCTACTAATAAGAAATCCGGTTTCTTTTCTTTTATTTCCTTAATAATATCCTTTTCACTTTTTGCGATTTTGTCGCCATTGGGAGCAAGTTTATCAAAATAGCCATGATAATATCCAACTATATTAATCCCTGGAAAATTATCTTTTAAATTTCTCACAGCTTTATCAATTACCTCATTTTTGGAACCCAAAAGATAAAGCTTATAATCCTTTTCAACAGCTGCTGTACAAATCTTATTTATTAAATCAATCCCGGTAATACGTTCAATCAATGGCACGTCTAAAGTAACAGTAGCCCAGAGTATACCTGCACCATCTGGTGTCACTAAATCTGCTTTTTTGGTAATATCTAAGTATTTCTTATCTTTGCGTGCCCGTAAGATTGCAAGAGTATCAGGAGTTACCACAAAAGTAGGTTTTCTCTGAGAAACAAACTTATCAAACCTTTCTATAACATTCTGACAACTAATTCTATCAATAGGCACACCAAACAAGTTTACTTTTTGCCTCTTTTCGTCAATATAAATAATATTTTTCCCCTGCACAACCTGCTGTTTTAACCAATAAAAAGTCAGATAACCCATCCCAATCATTATGGTAAATAGAGAAACATCTTCCCATATTGATATTACAATTGCGATAAGACTCAGATAAATACAGGTGGAAACGATAATCATGTTTGCCCCTCTTAAGGAAAACCCCTGATTTATCAGTTGCTGTCTTAATTTACTCTCATTCACTGTTCCCAAATAATCTTCTCTGAGATAACCAGCAATAAAAGAATATGAAGTATCAATAATCGGTAATCCCAAAATTAAAAATGGTGTCAGCAAGGTCAAAGCAGCTGTACTCTTTAATACTCCTACAATTGCAATAATCGCTAACATGAAACCAAAAAACATATAATAAACTGAAAAATAATTATATTTACTTTTAAATTTTACCTTCTTTTTTCTTAAGTAAATGATGACTAAAGAAAAAATTGCCAGACCAACGGATAATATTTCAGCCAGAAGAAGACCCTGTCGCTGGAAGATTGATACAAATAAAAATGTTATGGAGGCAATAAACACTATGATTGGGGTAATATCACTTAATTCATCAGTCTGACCTACAGAATTGGTAATTATTAACAGCCATACAATTGTGATAGGAATTGATAAATTTGCCAAATACCAATAAGTACCTGAAGAACCTCTTAAAAATTCAATTCGGACTCCAACAAGTATAACCAATAAAGCAATAATTGCTTGTAATGACAATTTTATATAGGGAGCAAGCTTTTTCTTTTGGTCTAATTTCCCTAATAATACCATCAATAAACCAGCAACAAATATTCCTGCTATCTTAACCATTGTACTATCCCAATTAGCCAAAGATGCCTCCCAAAATACACTATAAAAACATATTGTAAGTTATCATTCCACGTTTTTTTATATTTGGTATAATTAATTTTAAATAATTACTCTAATATAATTATTTTACACTCTAGAAATACATTCAAGCAATATTCTTTTTTTTAGTTTTATTATTTTCACTAAATATTAATTATATTTCTGTTATTCTTAGTCTAAAAACAAAAAACTAAAAAAATAAACATTAATACTTTTTTTATCTATTTTCACTTGCAAACCATTCGACAGTTTTTCGTAAGCCACTTTTAATGTTATCCTGTGCTTCCCAATTTAAAAATTCCTTTGCCAATCTACTATCAAGTATATTTTTTCTCACATCACCCGGCCGAGGAGGTCCATAATTGGCCTGCATAGAAAAATTAACTATCTCCCTTAAGTAGGAAAACAATTGATTCACAGATATACCATCACCTGTACCAATATTATAAGAATTAAAGGTATTTTTCAAACTATTTTTCTGATATAACTTTGCTAATTTTAGCATATTTTTTATACTGAGTAAACATGCATTTGCTACATCTGCAACATAAACATAATCTCTAACATACTCACCATCACCGTTAATAGTTGGTATCTCTCCATTTAGCATCTTACGAATGAAGATAGCAATGACACCCGCTTCACCATAGGAATCTTGTCTTGGACCATAGACATTTCCATATCGCAGAGCAATATAATTTAAATTATAATAATCGCAAAAAAACCTCAGATAATATTCTGAGGACATTTTGGCAATGCCATAAGGAGAAGTTGGGTTAAAGGGAGTTTTTTCGTTTATAGGGAAACAATCTGGCTCTCCATATACTGTTCCCCCGCTAGAAGCAAACACTATCCCTTTTACCTTAATATCAGAGGCACATTTCAGCAAATTTAAGATACCCATAATGTTTCGTTGAGCGTCTTTTAAAGGGTCTCTAACAGAATAAGATACGCTTATCTGAGCTGCTTGATGACAGATATAGTCAGGATTTTCTCTGTCAATGATAGTTTTCAATCTGGAATCATTGATATCAATCTGATAGAATTTTGCCTTTTTCTTAATATTTTCCTTATTTCCACTGGATAAATCATCAATTACTATTACTTCATAATGCTTTTTAATTAACAAATCTACAATATGTGAACCTATGAATCCAGCCCCACCTGTGACAAGAACCTTTTCTTTTATTTTTTGATTCATATTATATATTTTCCATTGCTTAAAATCTAAAATGATTTTATCATTTAATTTAACTATACACAATATATTATCTCAGAAAACCTTATTAATTAGTTAATTGGTTTATTAGTTAATTGGTTTATTAGTTAATTAGTTCAAATGGATAGCTACTGCATTTACTAACTCGATACTGTTTGCTGTTTCCAATCAGTGAATTGGGTAATTGTATTTTCTAGAACCTTGTATCTTGTATCTTGCACCTTAATAATCGGCAAACTGGTCAATTGTATTTTCACTTTATACTCTATACGGTCTGACAATAAACTATTTCGTCATTGCGCGGAGCAAAGCGACAAAGCAATCTCATCCACTGTTGCCCACCTGATCTGCCTGAAAAATTGGTTTTTTATTACGATATCTTCTGAAAATTGCAAAAAGTGTATCTCCTACTGGAAGAGCCAGTATAATCAATGGCACTAATAAAAATAAAATATTTCCAGATACCATTACCCATAAAGCTCCAATTGATGACAGCATATAACCAGCAAAGGTGCTTCCTGAATCACCCAAAAACATTGTTGCTGGATAAAAATTATAACGGAAAAAAGCCAGCATACTTCCCAGAAGGGCTATATTTAAAAGGTTATATAATTCAAAATCAACATCAATAATAACCCCTAATACAAAAAATGTAATAAGAGAGATAATCGAAACTCCACTAGCCAAACCATCCAGTCCATCAATTAGATTAATAGAATTTGTTACCCCGGTAATCCAGAAAAGCAAAATGGGATAAAAAATATAACCTATAATGCCTAAGAATGACAATTGGACAGTAATAAATTGATTAATAATCTGATAATGATAACCTATGACCAGCAAAGCAGGAATCATCTGAATCAAGAATTTATAGCAAGGCCTTATATCTACAATATCATCAATGATTCCCAAAAGAAGAATAATAACACTGCCTGCTAATAACCCTTTTACTTCACCCTCAATAGGAATAACAAACAATATGCTGAGAATAAAACCGAAAAATATGACAATTCCCCCTAGATTTGGGATTGAATCAGTATGTATTTTCCGATAACCAGGCCTATCAACAAGATTTTGCTTTTTACCTACCTGAGCAATAAATGGAGTAATGATATATGAAACAAAAAAAGCAATTCCTGCAACAAAAATATAATTCACTCTTTATAGGTTCCTTTCTAAAATATTCCAGTAAACTCATATGTTTATATACCTACTAAAATCACCGATTCATATCCTCTTCACAATATGGGTAGGTATTTCTGCTAAATACACAATACTAAGACTATATTCGTAATAGGTATACGATTTTAATTGGTAAATTGGTCAACCGGTAAATTAGTCAATTGCCTTAACTCACAACCTGCAACTTTTATCACCTTTTATCTTAATATTTTGTTCATTTCTGTATTAATTACCCAATCCCGATTCTTTTTCTTCCATTACTTGGAGCACTTTTCTCTTTTGTCTATGCTTGAATTTTTTCTCTTTTGTCATTGCGAGGAGCACAGCGACAAAGCAATCTCATACACTTAAACCCTCAGTATTTTACTGAAAACTGAAAACCGACAACCGAAAACTGTATTATATTATACTATTGAAAAAATAATTTCATAGCATTATCATGATAGATTTTGCGAAGTGTTTCGTCATCCAGATTTAAGCCTCGATATATTCTATCTTCATCTACTTTTTTTCTCGCATTGCTGGACATCATATTATAGATACTCTTCGGTAATGTAAATTCATCCTTTTCCAATAAATCCATATAAGCAAGGTGTACATCATCAATATAAGCCCTTGTTTTTGCTTTATAAGTAGTCACCACCAGATCTGTACCGTAAGTTATTCGGTCTTGATACTTTTTCATAAAATCTCTGAATGCAAGATAATTGTTGGATATTCTTCCAAACCCAGCTATTAGAAAATCAGGATGGCCAAAACTAATATCAGTATAGAGTTGTGGATAAGTATCCATTAATCTTGTCAATCTTGATAAATTACTGGATGATAGCATAAAATGAGGAACAATCTGAACTAAGTCAGGAAATTCCTGACAAATATGTTCCATTTCTTCTAGAAAGCGCCCAGTATTAATATGATACAGGATAGGAATTCCTTCTTGCTCACAATACTCGTATACTTCCATCATCACCGGGTCATTTAGTGGCATCTTGAAAAACAGATCATAAAAACTACCATGCCCATTGTATAATTTAACTCCAGCTGCCCCTTCTTCCATATACTTTTTTAATTTCTCCAGCTTATCTTCATCCCTGGGGTCCATTGTTACCAATGCGGCAAATTCATCTGGATTTTCCTTACTTATTTTAACAATAGTATTATTATTCTCATCATATCCAGTAAAACCATATTCAGGATCCAGGTAAAATGTAAAATCCGAGGTTCCCAGCATAACCATCTTCTCTACCTGGCAATCTTGTATTGCCTTCCTTAATGTAGGTAGATTCTCTTCACTTCGAACATGTTCATGGGCATTGATAATATGAAATCCAGCCCTTTTCTCTTGAACTTCTTCTGATATTTCTGCAATCTGTGATGATGGCAGATTATCAATCCATAAAGGTAACCACCCTCTTTGTCTCAAACCGATAAAAAGTAAAACCAGGATAACTATCACAGTTATACTGTAAAATAAAATATCAAAGAATTTCTTTTTCTTTTTAGGAGAATCTTTTCTATTATCTTGCTTTTTCGCTACCAAAATTTACCTCCGCAATATTTACTAAATTCCTTTTAATTATACCTAATATAAATCAGGTTTCCAAGACAAACTATTTTTTTATTTGTTTTTATTGTAAGGAATTGCAAAAAACGTTATAGTAATTAATATAAGCAAAAATTCGGGGTACTATAATACAGAAATGGTTAATTTCATAAAAAATAACAAATCTATTTTGATATACTTCTTCACAATGCTATTACTGATACAAATAATTTTTTTTACTATATCAAGATCTACCCAAGCAAGAATATATGACCCTTCTTTGGATTGGCAGACAACAGAGAGTGAACATTTCTTGGTTATCTTCCCCGGGAAAAGTCCGGTACAACAATCATTCGGTTACCAAATTACTGCCTTAAATGTTTTAAATATAGCTGAAGAAACCTATCAACAGGTAACCCCCCATTTCGGGGAACCTTTTCATAAAAATCAAAAAATAGCAATTATCCTGGAGGACTTCAGTGATTCTGTTTATGGTTTTGCTTCAGTCCTCCCACATCATTCAATCCGAATAAATCTTACCGCCCCTGGTTTTAAAAACTTTGATACCAGATTTGAAAATTGGTTAAAAATTTTAATAACTCATGAATATACCCATTTAGCCCATTTTGATATGACCCGCAATGGAACTACCTTTCTAAGATTTTTCCTGGGACAGGTCATTGCTCCCAATGCCCTCCAGCCAATGTGGGCTACAGAAGGATTGGCAATCTATAATGAGAGCAAATGGACTACTGGTGGCAGAATGATAGACAATAGATACGATATGTACCTACGTTCTGATTTTTTAGATGGTACACCAAAAAAATTAAACCTGCTGCAAAGCTCCTATCTCACTTCCTGGCCAGGAGGTAATACGCCATATATTTATGGACAATCCCTGGTTCATTATATTGTACAAAAATTTGGTGAAGAAAAATTAATAGCAATCAGTGAAAAATTTTGTTCTAATCCACTATTAGGAATGAATTGGACATTAAAAAAAGTTCTGGGAATTAATCAAAATGAACTTTATGAGAACTGGCAGGAAGAACAATTTAAACAATATCAAAACCAGCTGGAGGAAATATATCGATATAGCCCACTTACAGAATCTAAACAGATAACAGACCATCAATACTGGGTTGATAATCCCCTCTGGTGGTCAAAAAACAGCAATAACTCATCATCAATACTTTATAAGGTAAACAGTACAAAATTATATCCTACTATTCGGTCATATAATCCTGTAAAAAAAGTAGAAAACATTATAATCAACAGAACTAATGGCCATGGTAGTTCCTATTCCTTATCACCAGATGGCAAACACCTTCTTTATAGTAAGCTTTTATATTATAATGAGTTTTACCAATATTATGATCTTTTTTTATACCACCTGGAAAGTAGTAAACAAATAAAACTAACTGAAGGAATGCGTATCAAGGACCCAAGCTGGCATCCTGATAATGACAACAATAGCATTGTCGCAGTAATTAACCAAGCAGGAACTAACAATCTTGTCCTGTTTAAACTCGAAAAACAATTTCTGGAATTTCTCAATACAAATAACAAAGATAATAAAAGCAATTCTACTGCACCGGAATTATTAACCAATAAAAACCTGGTATTCCTTACTAACTTCGATGACGGAACACAAATTACACAACCTGTTTGGTCACCTGATGGTAAACATATAGCTTTCTCCATGTGGGAAAATGGCTTCCAGGATATTTATGTCTTAAAATTAGGTAAAAGTAACCAGGTAGAAACAATCAACTCTATTACAAGAGACAGACATACTAACATTAGTCCAGACTGGTCTCTAAATGGAGAATACCTATACTTTTCTTCAGATAGAAGCGGAATCTTTAATTTATATGCCTATAATTTAAAAGACGAACAATTTTTTAGATTAACAAATGTCATAACAGGTGCCTTCGAACCAGCCATTTCTCCGGATGGCGAAGAACTGGCTTTTATTAAATATCATACCTCAGGATATGAGCTGCATTTGGCAAAAACCAATGATTTACTCTGGAAACCGGTAGAGCTTGACACAGGGGACGGTTCTCTGTATCAAAAAACCGTTTACCAGGCAAAAAAGGCAAACAGAGAACCATTCCCTGAGTTAGATTATTCTCCCTGGGATAGTATTTGGCCAACTTATTGGACTCCATATCTAACCTTAACTTCAGATGAACTCTATCTTGGTTTTTCCAGCCTGGCGCAGGATTATTTAAAATTTTATAATTTATCCTACAAATTAGCATGGGGATTTTTTACCCCTTCTCTTTATTATGATATTAATTTTACTGATTATTCACGAAAACCGTTGTTTACAATCTCCTGGCAAGGGGAAACCCTCCTGGCTGATAATAAATTAAGTAACTTTTTTGATGCAGAGTATAGTAATGCTATGTTGCAGGCAAAATTTGTTTTTCCCAGAGAGGGATACACTTCTCAACAGGACTCGGCTCGCTATTTTTCTGAAAACTTCTCTCTTGGATTTCAGAATGAATTATACAGTTTTAGTGAAAAAGATGATGACAACAGTGAACCTTGTTGCAATAAAATAAATTCTCTTATTCTCAGCTATAATTATAGTAACACCGAAAGTTACAAATCTTCTATCAGTCCTGAAATTGGCTCTTCTTTTTCTTTAAGTTACCAGTATGCCAACAAAATGCTTGGAAGTGACTCAAATTTTCACAAAATAGTATTTGATGGTAGAAAATACTTTCCCTTACCAGCCAAAAATCAGGTTATGGCATTTCGCCTTGTTGCAGGATCTTCAACAGAAGATTTAAATCAAAAAGAGAAGTTTTACCTTGGAGGTAATTCAAATAACACTAAATATAGTACTGTTAATACTAGCTATTTTCCACTCAGAGGCTTCTCTTCTTCTCATTTTAGCGGAAACAATCTTCTAGCAAGTAGTTTGGAATATCGCTTTCCAATTAAGGAAGTAGAGAAAAAAATTGGATTTGATTGGGCTTCAATTTTTTTAGAAAGAATTTCCGGTGCCTTATTTTTTGATGTTGGACAGAGCTGGGAGGGTAAAATAGTGCAGTTGCCTTTTCAAATCAATGCAGCTATCGGAGCAGAGTTGTATTTAAAATTCAACCAAGCCCAAAACAATCCTTTCATCGTAACTATAGGGACCGGGAAGGCTATTTCCGAGCCTTCCCAATTCCGTTTTTACTTTCAAACAGGCATTTCTTTCTAATTATATATAACAAAAATTTTCTAAATACAACTACAATACTATATTAGTCTTACTTTGCTATCATCTGATAGAACAAATTCATAGATTCTGGGCATTCTTTCTGAACTGTAAATGTGTACATCCTCTCCAATCAAACAATTTTGCATTCTGCACCTGATATTATCAAGATGAGTATTGGACATAATAACACTGTATTCAACTTCACTATTTTCAATACTCACCCCGGCAGATAACGAAGTAAATGGTCCAACATAAGAATTGATAATCTTTGCATTTTCGCCAATTATTACCGGACCCAATATAGTTGAATTAATTATTTCTGCATTTTTCCCTAACTTAACTCTACCAAAAACCTTGGATTCGGTATCAATAATTGCATCCCCTAAATCTCTATGTATGTCTTCTAATATCAAGCGGTTTGCCTCAATTATATCTCCTGGTTTACCGGTATCTTTCCACCATCCTTCAATAACTTCTACTTCAACATCATATTTATTATCTACTAGCCACTGGATGGCATCGGTAATTTCGTATTCTCCCCTAGCTGAAGGTTTAATATTATCTATGGCCTTATGAATAGCCTTATCAAAAAAGTAAACACCTATTAAAGCCAAATCAGTAGGCGGATCTTTAGGTTTTTCCACCATACGTACAATTTTTTTATCTTTAAGTTCAACAATACCAAATGCTTGTGGATTTTCAACATGAGTCAACAGTACGAAAGCCTGTTTCTTCCCTTCCTCAAATTTCTGTCGATATTGCATTATACTATTTTTTAGAAGATTATCACCTAAATACATCAAGAAAGCCTCATCCTGTAAAAAATCCCTGGCTACTTTTACGGCATGGGCTAATCCTAATGGTTCTTCCTGCATGATGTAAGTAATATTAACTCCCCACTTTTCTCCATTCCCTATCTCATGCTTAATATCCTCTCCTGTTTCTTCGCCTATAATAATACCAATATCACTTATTCCACATTCTTTTATCTTCTCAACCCCGTATTCAAGAGCAGGTTTATTTGCCAGTGGAATAAGATGCTTTGCGCTGGTATAGGTTAGTGGCCTCAATCTTGTTCCTTTACCCGCACATAGAATAATTGCTTTCATAAAATTTCCCTCCTATATATAACATCTTGGCTTTACTTAAATTAAATTAATCAAAATCTATAAATCTATTTTAACATCTCTTCTAAATAAAATCTTAAAAGTTTTCCTGCATGCATCAATAATTGAGGATTTTTAAATGCCTCCTCGAACAATTTGGAATGATTATCAAATTCAACTGACTGCTCAATAAAGTCAGAATTTTTTTTAAATAAAAGAAAGACCTGTTCTCTTTTTCTACTATCTAGATTTTCATAAATTTTTCTTGCTTTTAATCCAAATTTTATTTCTTTCCCAAATTTCTTTTTCCATCTCTGGTCATATTCTTCCAATTTATTTTCTGCTATACAATCAGCAAGAATTCGAGCCGATTGGATGCCAAAAGACAACCCGCCACCAGTCAATGGTTTTACCTGACAGGCTGCATCTCCTACCAGGGCAATGTTATTATTGTAGCTTGGAATATAACCCAGGGATATTTTGCCAGTAATAATATCAATAATTTCTCCTTTTATATTCTTTCTAGTAAGATATTCATCCAATATTTCTTTAGCATTTTTACCAACTTCTGCAACTACTCCTATGCGCACTGTTCCCATGTTTTCATAAATAACCCAAAGAAAGAAAGGAATATCATTATCAAAAAACCCTGAATTGAATCACTATTAATTTTCTGATAAATTGCATCTAATTTAATCTGGTATTGCATTCCAAAATAACATTTTATTTTCACACTATTAATATTTTTAGTTTGACTAACACTATCATTTAGTATGAAATCACGGACAATTGAATCAGGACCGTCAGCCCCAATTAAAATATCTGACCTTAACTTTTCACCAATGTGGGTGGTTACACAATAACCACTATCTTCTTTTTCTATTTTTGCAACACGTCTTTTTAAACGGATATCTAGCCCTCTCCCCAGATCTAAATCAAATTGTTCCCTATTTACAATACAGGCAATTCCAGGAATATCAACAGAAAACTCTTCCGTCCAAGGAGTATTTATTACAAATCTATTAATCTTATTTACAATTGCTTGCTGGGAAATAAATGGTTTAATGCTAGTGATTAGTTTTGAGGATACAATGCCTGCACATTGCACTGGCTTCCCCACACTGGAATGTTCTTCCAATAATACAGTCTCATAACCTTTTTGCTTTAATAACTGAGCAGTATAACAACCAACCGGTCCGGCACCAACAATAATTATTTTCATTATATTTATCGCCTTGAAAGATTTTTATGATGCAATGATTAAATCAATTATATCAGTTTACAACCATAGGAGTATTAATTCAACTTTTAAGAAAAAACACGAACCATCCCCCCCCCATTAAGAGTAGCCTCCCTTTTACCGTCATTGTAAGGACCCGTTCTTTTTTAACTCACTACTTTTTTACTAGTTAGTGCAGATTGGACTGGATACTTGATACTTGTGACTGATTACTATTTTTATATGCTACGAACCAAGGATTTCGTAAATTCTCTTTATTATATATTAGTGGGATTTTTTCATAAAAATCTAGAATCTCTCCACCAGATTCCTCTAATATTATCTGCCCTGCAGCAATATCCCACTCCATCGTAGGAGCTAATCGAGGGTAAATATCTGCTTTTTCTTCAGCTAAGTAAGCAATCTTCATGGCACTACCAACTGATATCAGTTGCACTTTAGAAAATTGTTTCTCAATTTCCTCTACAAAATGTTGTGTCTCTTCGGTATAGTGTGACCTTGAAATAATAATCCGTTTTGGACTATCAGCAATTTGTTTATATTCTTTACCTTTTTTATTATTTAGTAACCTTGTCAATCTACCGTTATTATCTCTTTTATAAGCACCATAACTTTTGGCTGCATAATATAAAATATCTTTTACCGGTAGATAGAGTATTCCAAAAATAGGAATACCATTTTTGATCAAAGCCAGGTTGATAGAAAACTCTCCGTTTTTCTTAATAAACTCTTTAGTGCCATCCAATGGGTCTACTATCCAGAAGTGTTCCCATTCCTTCCTTATCTGAAATGGTGTTTTTTTGCTTTCTTCCGATAAAATTGGTATCTCAGGGAATATTAAACTTAAGCCATTTACTATTACATCATTGGATTTTTTATCAGCAATGGTTAGAGGGGTTTTATCGCTTTTTATTTCCACTTGAAAGTCATTACCTGAATATACCTTTAATATCTCATCCCCTGCTTTTCTTATAATCTCGAAAATATCTTCCCTTTTTTTGTAGACTTTTTCTAACATTATTGTAGCACCTCTGCTATATTGATAATTATATTTTTCCAAATATCGTCAAGTTCTTAGAATTATTAATAATTTTCGCTTAAAAATGTTTTTTTTGAAATTCCAATATTTCCTGAATAACCATTCTTAATTTTAAAACTAGTTCTTTCTCCATTTTCCAAACCACTTGGGCAATTTCCCCTTAGAAATTATTTGTTGCTTTTAACATTATCAAAAGTATACTTACTAACCAAAATAATTGTTTAAAGCATTATAATATTTACCACATTCTAGCTACTCAATACAATTTTAAGGTTTATTATCTAAATGCTCCTGGTATGTTCTGGAAAAAATGTGCTCCCCTTCTTCTCCTAACACGAAATACATATATTCTTCTTCGGCTGGTTGTACGGCTGCCAATATTGAATTTAGTCCTGGATTACCAATTGCTTCTGGTGGCAGTCCCGAGTTTAAGTATGTGTTAAAAGGAGATTCTATCTCTAAATCCTGTTGAGTTAGTCTTTCCTGTGGTTTATCCAGAAGATATTGAATAGTAGCGCAGGACTGGAGACGCATTCCTTTTTCTAAACGATTATAAAAAACCGAGGCTATCTTTGGCTTATCCTGATCCCCCTGCGCTTCTTTCTCAATTATTGAAGCAAGAATTATTATTTCATGAAGATTCAACCCACCCGGAAAATCCTGTTTAGGGTCTATTTTTTCATAAACAACTTGTTGAAAATTATTATAAATTTTTTTTAAAACATTCGCAGCACCAAAATTGCGGGGGAAAACATAGGTATCCGGAAACAAATAACCCTCACGAAATTCATTTTTCTCCTGAACTAATTGCATTATTTCCTCAAACTCTGCAATTTCATTATCATCTAATAACCTCGCAATTTGCTTTACTTGATATCCCTCAGGAATTGTAACTTTATGTAAAACAACTTTACCTTTTACTAATTTGTCAATAATCTGTAATAAATTTTCGGAGGAACTAAATTGATATTCACCAGATTGTAGTTTTTCATCAATTTTCATTACTCTGGTTAATAATTGGAACATTATATTACCGGATCTAATAATACCCTCATCTTCCAATAAATATCTAATGCGAGCACTATTATATTCATATGGTATATTAAGGGTCTTTTCAATGGGGTTAGTTATATCCAATGGTACTAAAACCCAGGTTGCTGACAGAATTAACAATAATAGAATTATTGCTAGTGGGAATATCAAAAAATGAAAAAATTTAATCATGACTGGCCTTTACTTTTTTTGGAGCCTTTGCGATCAAGATAAGATTGCAAAATAATAACTGCAGATAGCATATCAATTGACTTTTTTCTTTTTTTTCTACTCTGGTCAGCCAGTAAAAGCACTTGTTCTGCACTCACGGAACTCAATCTTTCATCCTCAAAATCTACGGGTATATTTGTAAGCATCTTTAATTTACTGGCATATTCTTGTACTTTTTTTGCCTGTGGTCCCATGCTTCCGTTCATATTTATTGGTAAACCAAAAACAAGCTTCTCAACTTTTTTTTCATTGATAACTACTATTAGCTTGTCGCATACCTCATCAGGGTTATTAATTTGAATTGTTTTTAACCCCTGAGCAGTATAGCCTAATGGATCGCTTAAGGCTAACCCGATTCTTCTTTCACCCATATCAATACCTAATATTCTCAAATAGATTTTCTCCTAATCAATCGACAAAAAATATTAAATCTGAAATATTATAATTTATTATACTATTATAAGGTAAAAGTAAAATCAAGTAAATATCGCACCCGCATAGTGGGTGGCTTTAAGAACCTCTTAAAGAGGTTTACTTTTTAGCTCTTTTTCTTTCGATTTTTTATTTATACTTTAGCTATAATATTTCTAAGTGATATGACTTCCAACTTTGGACTTCAGGTGAAAAATTGT
>LDZT01003549.1_pt1 | contig 16225 bp, 16 predicted proteins | sample 615521 | NCBI WGS metagenome assembly LDZT01 (sample SAMN03408292, study PRJNA278302) | terrestrial metagenome | isolation source: oil reservoir sample SB1 | place: USA: Alaska, North Slope, Schrader Bluff formation | collected 2011-09
CTATTGGTGGCAAAAGGATAGTGGGAATGCTAAGTGGTGAGCAACTTCCCAGAATATGTTAAAATTTTCCCAAGAGTAAAATTAATAAAATTGATAAAAGATAAAAACGTTCAAATAGAAGGTGTTTATTCCCATTTTGCCAATGCAGATGAAAAAGACGATTTTACCAGAGTTCAATTTGAAAAATATAAGAGTTTATTGGATTATATAATTAGTTCAGGCATAGATGTTGAAAAAAAACATATATCTAATAGTGCGGCTGCTCTTTTTTTCCCCGAATACTCCTTAGATTATGTGAGACCAGGAATCGCCACTTATGGTTTACAACCATCCACAACTCATAAAATTGATCAATTAAAGCCTATTTTAGAACTAAAAAGCATTGTCGCGAGCATTCATACCCTCCAACCCCACGATACTATTGGTTATGGGCGAACTTACGAAGTACAAAAAAAGATGAAAACAGCCGTTGTTCCTATAGGGTATGCGGACGGTTATTTCAGGGTTCTATCCAACAAAGGGGAAGTTTTAATTAACGGGAAGAGATGTAAAATATTAGGTAGAGTATCTATGGATCAAATAGTAGTGGACGTTACTGATAATAACGGATCAATCGGTGATGAAGTTGTAATCATTGGGAAGCAAAAGTACGATGAAATAAGCGCAGAAGAAGTAGCTGAAAGTGCTTTTACTATAAATTATGAAGTAACCTCAAGAATATCTCAAAGAGTTCGACGTATTTACATCAGGGGAGGAAAATATTTTGAATGAAGAATATTCTTTAAGAGATATAATAAAAGATAATCTGTTTCAATCAAAGACAAATGAGGAAAGTATTACGTTAATATCTGATTTAAAACCAACTGAAGAAGCACAAGTAGAAGGTAAAGTCGTAAGCAAAAAGCTACAAAAAACAAAAAATGACAAAACGTTTTTATTGTTCACAATAGCCGATAAAAGTCAATCCATTAGAGCTATTGATTGGTATAACGCAGAAACCAACAATAACAAGATTCAAATTGGAGACATTATAAAAGTAAAAGGCAAAATAGTTTATTTTGAAAATAGGCTTCAAATTAATATTAGTAACGAAACCAACTCGGTGCAAAAGATTAACATAATGAATATCAATCCTGAAAAGTACCTCCAATTTTCAAATAATGATCTATCAAAGTTAAAAGCAAAACTCGAACATTACATAGAAACCGTTAAAGATGAAGGTATCAAGTCTTTGCTAAAACAGATCTTTTTGGTTAATTCAAAATTAACAGAATCCTTTCTTTTTTCACCTGCAGCAATAGAAGTACATCATGCCTATCCCGGTGGCTTATTGGAGCATACCGTAATGGTTACTGAACTATCTTTAAGATTATACGATCTTTACAATGAAGATAGTGAAATATGCATCAATAAAGATATTATAATCGCCGGATCACTTTTACACGATATAGGAAAAACAGAAGAATACGTTATAACACCCAGTGGAATAGAAAAAACGGAACAGGGAGAATTAATTGGACACATACATCTGGGAACAAAAATAGTGTACGAGGCGTCAAAAAATATAACTCCAAAAATAAAGGAATCAGATCTTAACCATTTAATACACATCATACTCTCCCATCACGGAGAAATAGAATATGGAAGTCCGGTCGTTCCAAAAACTATCGAATCATTTATTATTGGGTTAAGTGATAACATGGATTCAAAAATCGCTCAAGTTAAAGACAATATTAGAAACACTTTACAAATAAACAAAAATCAAAGTTGGAGTGAATACGATAAGAGACTGGCCCGCAAGATAAAAATAGAACAATACTAGCAGGAGGTAATTTAATTAATGCCCCAAAAAAGCACTAAATCCAACAACAATAACAAGGAAAATAAATACGTAGTGATCGTCGAATCCCCATCAAAGGCGAAAACAATAGAAAGATATTTAGGAAAGGAATATAAAGTAATAGCTTCAAAAGGTCACGTTCGTGATTTACCTAAAAAAGAGTTTGGAGTAGACATTGAACACGACTTTGAGCCAATCTTTCAGGTAATTCCTGGTAAAGAAAAGGTTATAAAAGAAATTAAGAAAGAAACAAAAGGTAAAAGAGTATTACTAGCGTCGGATATGGACAGAGAGGGAGAAGCTATAGCATGGCATCTTTCCCAGCTTTTAGATCTTGATCCAAAAGAGAAAAATCGAATCATATTCTCAGAAATAACAAAAAATGCAATAAAAAATTCAATAAGTAACCCCCAAAGTTTAGACTTAAAAAAAGTGGATGCCCAAATAGCCAGAAGAATCTTGGACCGATTGGTAGGATATAAAATTTCACCTTTGGTTTGGAAAGTATTAAAGGATTACAAAACAAGTGCGGGAAGGGTTCAATCTGCAGCATTGAAATTGATAGTAGATAAAGAAAGAAAAATTTTTACCTTCAAACCAAAAAAATACTACAATATCTATCTCGAGTACAAAGGTCAAAATATACCTTTAACAAAAGAAGACGGTAAAAAAATAAAACCCGAAAGAATAACAAAAACAAAAAAAGATCAAATCTTTGAATATTTGAAAGACAAGGATTTTAAACTGGTGAATGTAGAAGAAAAGGAAACAACAAGAAAACCTCCACTACCATTTATTACTAGTACTTTACAACAAACAGCGGTTTCAACCTTTAACTGGAGTTCATCTAAAGTAATGAAAATTGCGCAAGATTTATACGAAGGTATGGAAACCCGTGAGGGAAGTATTGCGTTTATTACTTACATGAGGACTGACTCTACAAGAGTTTCAAACGAGGCCCAACAAGCAGCTATTAGCTATTTGGAAAAAAATTACGGTAAAGATTATGTAGGACATTATCTGTCTAAAAACAAAAAAACGAACGTTCAAGATGCCCATGAAGCAATAAGGCCTACTGATATCTACATGGATGTTAACAATGCAAAAAGGTTAATTTCCTCAGACCATTTAAAATTGTATGCGCTTATTTGGAATAGATTCATGGCGTCTCAGTCATCTCCGTCAAGATACTTAGAAAAAACATATACCATTGAAGACAACACCAACAAATACGCATTTGAAATAACGTCCAAAAAATGCATCTTTGATGGATTTGAAAAATTCTGGAATTCTAACAATAAAGAAGTGGATTTTGAAATAGGCAAAAATGATAAGATCACATACGACCAATTAAAATTTGAAGAGAAAGAAACCAATCCTCCAAATAGGTATACAGAGGCAACGTTGATAAAAGAATTAGAATCCAAAGGAATTGGAAGGCCATCGACATACGCAACAATAATCTCTACACTTTTGCAACGGAAATACGTTTCTAAAATAGCGAAAAGTACGCTGAGACCAACTACTACTGGATTTGTAGTAACCGACTTTTTGGAAACATATTTTCCAGAAATAGTTGATGTAAAATTCACTGCGAACATGGAAGAAGACCTTGATAAGATAGAAGACGGAAAAAACAAAAGTAAAGTGGTTCTAGAGCAGTTTTACAAAGAGTTTGAAAAGTTCCTTACCACAGCATCTAACAACATCAAAAATAAACAAGAAATTTTACATTACGAAAGCGATGTACCTTGTGAAAAATGTGAAAAAAACATGAAATTAAATTTTGGGCGATACGGTCTATATTTATCCTGTGAAAAATGCAAGGAAACTCAGAAAATCCCAGCTGAATCATTTGGAGTAACAATTAAGGACAAATTATTCATAAAAGAATACCTACAAGAAACTTTAAAAATAGACAAAGAAGAGAATAAAATAGATGAAAAGTGCCCCGTCTGTGGTGGAGACCTCATATTGAAACACGGGAAATTCGGAGAATTTATAGCATGTAGTAACTACCCTGATTGTAAATACACTCGCAATGTAAAAGCACGAGGAAAGTGCCCCAACTGTGGGGGTGACATCGTAAAATTAAAAAGCAAAAAAGGAAAAACTTATTTCAAATGTGATTCTTGCGGAACCATGTATTGGAACGAACCTTCAGAGTACAGTTGCCCAAACTGTAGTGAAACATTATTCTACAAAACCTCAAAAGGAAAGGAAAAGTTATACTGTGAAAAAGACAAAACATACTTTGAAATTGAAGAAATCAAACAATTAACAAAGTCAACGTAAAAAGTAAAAAAAGGAGAAAGAAATGGACATCCCAATCATTACAGGCGGGAAATCTATAGAGAGAGAAATTGCCTTAAGAAGTGCAAAAAATGTTTTTAATTCTATAAACAATTTAGGCCATAAACCACTAATAATAGATTTAATAGATGATGAATTTATAAATAAAATTCAAAATTATAAATTTGCTTTCAACGTGGTGCATGGAGATTACGGAGAAGATGGAAGGCTATCTTCCTTACTAGACATCTTAAGAATAGACTATACATGCTCAAGCCCTGAAACATGTGTAGCCACATACGATAAATTTATATTCTATAACCTATTTAAAAATTATGTACAAATGCCTCAGACAATTCTAACCAATAAATTGATATCACCGCCTTTCCAGTTCCCCTTTATCATCAAACCTAGAAAAAGCGGATCAAGTAAAGGTGTATACATCATCCACAACAAAAATGAATTCAAATTCTATTTAGAGAAAGATTTGAAAGAATTTCAAGAAGTTCTGGTTCAAGAATATATAAAAGGCCAGGAAATAACGATATCTTATATTCAAAAAAATGATGAGTTCATCTTACTACCAATCCTTGAAATTATTCCAAAAAAAGAATTCTATGATTATGAAGCAAAATATACAAACGGGTTAACTGAACTCAGGCCACAGCTTAATTCATCTGAAAAAATCATACAAAAAATAAATGAAATAGGGAATCAGTTTATGAAAATACTCTCTTTTAAAGACATGTTTAGAATCGATGCCATCTTAAAAGGCGATGAAATTTACGTTTTGGAAATAAATACTGTACCTGGTTTAACAGAATTAAGTGATCTTCCAACATCTGCAATAGCTGCAGGAATTAGCTTTGATGATTTAATAAATATAATAATCAAAAATCATGTTGCGCGGGTTGCAGGGTGAAAGAGTAAAAAGCTTCTTTCCTTATGGCTCGTTGTATTATGCAAAGTAGGTCTTTAAATGATTTTGACCTCGAATTTGGGGATCTTAAGGGGCTTTCCCCTTAACGCTTTGGTGAAGGGACGTTGTCTATAAAGTTTTAAAGTTTCTTAAGATACAAAAAAATGTGACTGCAAGGAGGAAAAATAATTCATGGATTTTCACGGGACAACAATATTAGGAGTAAAAAGAAATGGAAAAACTGTGATATGTGGAGATGGACAAGTAACAATGGGAGAAACAGTTTTTAAAGGCAACGCCAAAAAAGTGAGAAGATTGGGCGAAGGAAAAGTAATATCAGGTTTTGCTGGATCCGTAGCCGATGCCCTTGCCTTGTATGAACGATTTGAAGGAAAGTATAAGTCTGCACATGGTAATCTTATGAAAGCAGCTGTGGAACTGACTAAAGAATGGCGTATGGACAAAGCACTTAGAAGACTTGAGGCATTATTACTGGTCGCCGACAAAGAAAATATATTTTTAATTTCAGGTAATGGCGAAGTTATGGAACCACAAGAAGATGCAATTGCAATTGGGTCGGGTGGACCTTATGCCTACGCTGCAGCAATGGCCTTGCTAAGAAACACGGACTTAGATGCTGAAGAAATTGCTAAAAAAGCCATAGAAATTGCCGGTGAAATATGTATTTATACGAATGACAACATCACCATGGAGATCATAGAATGAGTGAGCAGATTTTAGCTATTCCCACAAAAAAAATTTTAGAAAAAATATCTTCGAACAATGAGAATTTTTTTAATATAAAATTCTGCGATTTTGTGGAAATATTGGAAAGTGGTAATTTCTACGAAAGAGATGCAATCGAAAACGATTATAATTACAAACAAATCATACCTTATGTAGTGTTCAAAAACTACGAAGACAAAATTTTAGTTTTGAAAAGAACACAAAATCAAGGTGAAAAAAGACTTCATAACAAGTTATCAATAGGGATAGGGGGCCACATAAACAAGGGGGATAAGGGTATTACTATGGAACAAACCTTTTTCAACGGAATGGATCGTGAAATAAACGAAGAATTATGGATTAATAATTCATACAAATATATTTATAAGGGAATAATCAACGATAACCATGAAGATGTATCTAAAGTTCATATAGGTGTCCTTTTTATCGGATTCATCGACTCTGCTAAGATAAAAGAAGAAAATAACTTTGAAAGCACATGGATGAAAAAAGAAGAAATCGTAAATTTAAAGGATGTGAATTTCGAAGGTTGGACAAAAATTGCTTTAACTAACTTGTAAAAATTCTCATTAGACCAATTGTATTGAAAGTGTAAATAAAGGAGGCATAAATTTATTTTATGAACAATATTTACGGAGAAGATTCGGGTAAAGGTTTTATCAAAGAAGTACCTTTATCCACATTTGCAAAAGCAATAGAAAGTGGTATTTATAAAGCACCACTAAGAGAAAACAACAAAATTTGGTTAAGCGACTTATGGCTCATCACTTCTTTACCAGAAGATTTGATTAAAGAAGCTATTTCCAAATATATCGAAGAAATTGACCTACCCGACGATGTTGAAGAGATATACGACGATGAAAAAAACAAAGTTCTTTGGAAAAAATAAATTAGCACCAACTGTGGGGTGAGCTGCGAGGCAAAGGGGCGCTAAAACAAGTTTTAGAGTTTTTAAAGACAGTAACTCTAATTAAAATTGGAGGAAAAAAGTGAAAGTTGATTTTCATACTCATTCTACAGGATCCGACGGGACTGATACTCCTTATGAATTATTGAATCTAGCCTTAGAAAATGATATAGAATATCTATCTATCACCGATCATGATACCCTTGATGGAATCAAAGCCCTTGAAAATTTTACAAATTTAAAAAAATTAAAGTTTGTTCCTGGAATAGAGATAAGCGCAAAATTCCCAACCACTCTTCACCTTTTAGGATATGGCTTTGATATCAAAAACGAGAGGCTAAATAAGGTTTTAGAAGATCTTCAAGAGTACAGAAAAAAAAGAAACGTTTTAATGATCGAAAACATGCAAAAATTTGGGTTTCAAATTACCCTTGAAGAATTAAAACAAGAAGCAGGTGGAGAATTGATTGGTAGGCCCCATTTTGCTTCTTTAATGGTGAAAAAAAATTATGTAATTAACAAACAAGAGGCTTTCGATAAGTATTTAAATAAAGGTGCACCTCTTTACTTAGATAAAAAAAGGTTGGAGCCAAAAGAAGCAATATTGTTAATTAAGGAAGCTGGTGGTGTAGTTGTCTTGGCGCACCCTTATCAAACAAAAGTTGATGAACAAAACCTAGATAATCTGATCAAAGAGTTAGTAGATTATGGGTTAGATGGTATAGAAGCTTACTACTCATTGCACACCAAAGAAATGATCAAAAGGTATAAAGCACTTGCCAAAAAGTATGATTTGTTTATAACCGCGGGTTCGGATTATCATGGAACAAACAAAACAGGGATAGAAATGGGGATTAACATCAACAAAGAAGGATTAGAACCATTTTTAAATATTTTAAGGATGCTTTAAGATTCTTTGCATATAATAGTTTTAGAAGACAATAACCCCCAATAAAATCCCCAACTTATCCCGCTTTATGCGGGTTTTTTTATAATGAAATTTATTGAATGGAGGTATTTATGAAGAAAAAAAATCTTTTAATTCCGTTGTATGGTGTTTTCATGGGTATTTCTGATTCTATCCCCGGGGTTTCAGGGGCTACAATAGCTTTGATACTCGGCATTTATCAGAATTTCATATCTGCATGGTCTTTTGTTTTTTCCAATCTATTCAAATTCGAAACTTTAACAAAAAGTCGGGAACTTAGATTTCTAATCATGTTGTACATAGGCGTTTTTCTTGGAATATTCACAACCTTAGGATTTATAAACTTTTTAATAAACAACTATCAAACAAGTGTCTTTTCATTCTTTTCAGGTTTAATTATCGGTAGTATCTTTTTTTTAGGTTCGGATCTTTTTAAAAATGTTGATTTCAAAAATATGCAAAAATCTAAATACGTTTCCTTTTTCATTTCAGCCGCTATTGGTTTTTTAGTTGCCTTCTATATTTCAGGGGCAAAGTTTTTATTAGAGCAACACGGTTTTTTAATAATTTTTTCTTCAGGATTTTTGGCTATTTCTGCCATGATCCTTCCGGGAATTTCCGGCGCCTACGTTCTATTACTTTTGAATCAGTATTCATACATAGTAAAAGCAGTTAATGATTTTGATTTCTCTGTGCTGATAATCTTTGTTTTAGGTATTGTGCTGGGATTGGGTTCTATGAGCAAACTACTGAAATGGGTGTTAGATAAGTTCTACCTCGCTACAATGTTTTTTTTGATAGGACTGATGGTTGGAGGATTGAGGGCTCCCATTTCAAAAATAGATAACTTTGTTAGCTTTTTAATATTTGGTTTAATTGGAGCTTTTGTAATTGTAATTATCGAGAAGTCTGGCAGAATTAATAAATAATTTTACTTTTTCCTTTTGCGCCTTTTCGGGATTCCAAAAGTTTCGTCAATTTCTACCTCTTTCCCTAATTCTCTGTGAACAAGGGAAAGAGATTCCAACTTTATTTGAAACTTTAACTTTTTATCAGACAAATAGCTTGTAACTTGTCCAACGTTTTCCTTATTAATATCTTCTACAGCTAAAGTTATATGTGGAAACCAATTATCTGGGGAATAATATTCGTTTAACTTTGACTCATTTACGTTGACCAAATTCCAAAGGTATTCGTGAAAGTTTAAGATTTCCTTTGTCGGTTTTACAGGGATGTACAAGGTTAATTTTTTGCCGGTAAATAAGGCTACACCTTCCGTTTTTATGGTTAAGGAATCCAATTCTTTGGTTGCCTTTTTGAGTAACTTGTTTAAATCGTTAACTTTATACTCTTCAGCAACACTCCAAGTTATATGGGGAAAGGGAACGTTATTTTTTACCCAATTAACATTAAAATTCTTTTCCAATTCATTCCAAAGTTTTGTTATTTTATTGTAAAAAGGCTGAGGTAGAATGCTTAAAAGAGACTCCACTTTTTCATCACCCTTTTTATTAGGAGGTTTAAACATGAATGATAATAAAAAACGAATCGTTAGGTTTCTTATTTATTATTTTTTCATTTCTGTTGGAGTACTTTTATTTTTCTTTTTTTGGTTTACAAAACTCTTTTGGTTTTCTCTAGTTACCTGGCTTTTTGCCACTTTTGGTGTTATTTCAATTTCATTCTTCACATTTATGAACTTGAGAATCGATGAACTTAAGAATGAATCAAAAGATGTAGATGCAAATAATAAAGATGATTAAAATATTTATCATTAATCAACTTAAGTTCAATTCATCTTTTATTTGAATCATCCCATCTATGGCTATTTTGAAGAAATTGTCCAATTCGATATTAAGTCTACTTATTTCTTTTATTTTTTCTCTATCAGCTCCTCTTGCAAAAGCATTATCTTTGAACTTCTTTTTCAACGATTTAACTGTTAATTCAGTTATATCTTTATTTGGCCTTACTAAGACTGCCGCAACGATAAGCCCAGAAAGTTGATCCGCAGCGTATAAGGCTATCTCAATATCTTTTTCCAACTCTTTTTTTTCATTATGTGCCAATATAGCATTTTTTACATCTTGATCAACTTTGTCTCCAAGCATTTCAACAGTTTTTAACGCATGGTTATCTGGGTCATCTTTCGTTTCTTCGTAATCCAAATCGTGTAGTAAACCGGTAATTTCCCATTTTCCCTCATCTTTGTTTAGATTTTTTGCTAACACCTTCATAATAGCCCCTACAGCAAGGGAATGAGTGTACAAATTATCCGTTTTAAGGTTTTGTTTTAGTAACTCAAGGGCTTCTTCTCTAGTCAAAAAAATCACTCCTTATTCAAACTTATTAAAAGCAAATTTAAAGTAAAAATAAAAGACTAATACAGTAAACAAAATAACTCCAAAGATGATCCATAAACCGATTACCACGGGTGGTGTTGTGGTAAAAATTAATATCAAACAAGAAACTAAACCAAAAGATAACCAAAACATGATCTTCAAATTATGCCATATTTTATTTAATTTTTCTTTCATTTTGGAATTTTGAAAAAGTAGATCATCCAAAGTTTCTCTGTTTTCTTTATTTTGTTCTTCTAATAGTTTTATTCTCTGCTCTAAGTCTTCAACATTATTCGTAGCCATTATTCTTAATTACCTCCTTTGGAAAAAAAGGTGTTTTTTAAATCTTTTTAAGTATTATAACACAATCTTATTGAGTTCAAAGGTGTTTCGTGCAATTAATAAGCTTTGCTCAAACTTATTAACCGATCAATTAGTTGATTGGTGCATTTCTCAAATATACAAATTACTTGTCCTGTATTTTTAATAATTAAATAACTAGAAAAAATATGGTATAATTTAACTACAAAAAGATAAAGAACTTTTATAGTTCTAGTTTGCTGTATTATGCAAAGTAGGTCTTTAAATGATTTTGACTTTGAAATTGATTATAGGGTTCTTAAGGGGTTTACCCCTTAACGTCCGGGCGAAAGGGCGATAAATCTAGTTTTAGAGTTTCTAAAGTCATTATAAATACTACATTTAAGAGGTAGAAAGATTTATCTCTTCACTTAAAGAAAGCCTATCTAATAAGAATTGATCTTTTATTTCAAAATTATGTAATTTTTTCATCTTATTTTAAAACTTTCATGTAATAATTTACTTTAGATCGTGCATTTAAAACATTTGAGAATTTCGAAAGATAGCAATAATTTTAATTAAGGGGGTAGATAACGTTGGTAGAAAGACAAATGACCAGGCAGTTTTTGGAGGATGCATTTTGTGGTGAATCCAAAGCTCATATGAAGTATTTGATTTTTTCTGTTGAGGCGGAAGAAAAAGGGTTTAAAAACCTTGCAAGAATGTGGAAAGCTATTGCTCACGCAGAGTTTGTTCATGCGAGAAACCACTACAGAGCCTTGGGTTATCTTGGATCAACAGAAGATAACCTTCAACAATGTATAGATGGTGAAACATTTGAAGTTGAAGAAATGTATCCTGTATACAACAACGCAGCTAACTTTCAAGAAGAAAACGAGGCAATAAGGACAACTTATTTTGCCTTGGAAGCGGAAAAAATACACGCTGAGTGGTATAAAAACGCAAAGAAGGTTGCAGATCAGGGTAAAGATGTTGAAGTCGATAAAATCTTCATATGTGATGTCTGTGGATATACTGTAGAAGGAGAAGCACCAGAAAAATGTCCTGTTTGCGGAGCCCCGAGAAGCAAATTTGTAGAATTCTAAATTGATTTTTTAGAAAGGAGATGATTCTTTGTGTTAGGTGATGTTATTAAGATTAATGATTTCAAAAATGAAAAACATGTCCCTACAATCGATTGTCCAGACAAAGTCCAACCTAACGAAGAGTTTGAAGTAGATGTACAAATTGGTAAAGAGATTAAACATCCAAACACTGTAGAGCACCATATTGAATGGATAGATCTCTTTTTACAATACAATGATGATCCAAATACTGTACATGTAGGCAGATATATCTTCGGTCCTGTAGTGGGGGAACCTCACGTAAAAGCAAAAATTAAGTTAACTAAATCAGGAACATTGATTGCCCTCTCTCATTGCAATATTCATGGTCTTTGGGAAAACACTAAAAAGGTTTCTATAGGCTGATTTTTGAAAATACTAAATAGGAGCTGATAAGAAATGAAAAAATACAGGTGTATGATTTGCGGATATATATACGATCCAGAAGCAGGTGATCCTGATAACGACATAAAATCAGGAACCTCATTTGAAGATTTGCCCGATGATTGGACTTGCCCAGTTTGTGGCGCTGCTAAAGAGGATTTTGAACTACTCGAAGAATAAAAATGCGGGATGTTAATCCCGCTTTTTTAATAATTCTCCTCCAGCTTTTCTTATTTCTAAATTTTCACCATCTTTTGAGTCAACTATAACCGTATCTCCTTCTTTAATAGTATCTTCAATGATCATAGTTGCCAAAGGAGACTCTATTTTTCTTTCTATAACTCTTCTCAAAGGTCTAGCTCCATAAACCGGATCGAATCCTTCTTTGGCTATAACGTCCTTCGCTGCTTCCGTTATTTGAATACTTATATGCTTTTCTTTCAACCTTTCTTCTAATCTTGAAATCATTATATCGACTATTCTCTTTATTTGAGAAATACTCAAAGGTTTGAATACTATGATATCGTCCAACCTGTTAATAAACTCGGGTTTAAATACCATTTTTACCTGGCCCATTATATCATTCTTCATATTTTTATAAGATTCTTCTTCTGTATCTCCTACAAAACCAACATTTTTCTTGGTTTTATTTAAGAACTCTGAACCTAAGTTAGAGGTTAGTATTATGATGGTATTACTGAAATTGACGGTTCTACCTTGAGAATCGGTTAACCTACCGTCGTCTAAGATCTGTAACAATATGTTGAATACATCGGGATGAGCTTTTTCAACTTCATCGAATAATACAACAGAATAGGGTCGTCTTCTGATCATCTCTGTTAGTTGTCCACCTTGTTCGTAACCAACATAACCTGGTGCTGCACCTACTAACCTAGAAACATTGAATTTTTCCATATATTCGCTCATGTCTATTCTCACGAGTGCGTCTTCTGTTCCAAAGAGTATTTCAGCTAATGTTCGGGCTAATTCGGTTTTTCCAACACCGGTTGGGCCAAGAAACAAGAAAGAACCAACTGGCTTCTTAGGATCCTTCAATCCTGCTCTAGCCTTTTTAATATGATCTGCAACAGTTTTAACCGCTTCATCTTGGTCAACGAGTCTTTTGTGTATTTCGTTTTCAAGGTTGGCAAGTCTTTTCTTTTCATCTTCAACCATTCGTGTAACAGGGATTCCAGTCCATTCTTGTACCAAAGAGGCTATTATATCTTCATCTACTACATTGCTTATTTCACTTTGTACGTGCTTTGCAGCTTTTTGTGCTTTTTCTAATTCCTTTTGAAGGTCAAAATACTCCGCCTTTTTTTGGGAGGCCTCTTCATATTTTTCCTCTAAAGTTAGCTTATTGATCTCTTCCTCTAGTTTTGACATTTTCTTTTCCAGTTCTCTAACTTTTTCAGGTTTTGCCGAGTTTCTCAACTTTACTCTTGCGCAAGCTTCATCTATTAGATCGATAGCTTTATCTGGCAAGAATCTGTCGTTAATATATCTATGGGAAAGTTTTACTGCTGCAATTAAAGCTTCATCCAAAATTTCAACCTTATGATGTTTTTCATAAGTTTCTTTTATGCCTCTAAGTATTTCAATAGCCTGCTCAGGGGTAGGTTCTTGCACATACACTGGTTGAAACCTTCTCGCCAAGGCTTTGTCTTTTTCAATGTACTTTTTATATTCTTCATAAGTTGTTGCTCCAATAACCTTTATTTCTCCTCTAGCTAAAGCAGGTTTTAAAATATTTGCGGCGTCCATCGCATTTCCTTCAGCCACTCCAGCACCTATTATATTGTGCATTTCATCGATAAATAAAATAATTTCATCGCTTTTTTCCTTTACTGTATCGATGACTGATTTAAGTCTCTCTTCAAACTCACCTCTAAATTTTGACCCTGCCAGCAAAGCAGCCATGTCTAATTGTAAAATTTTCTTATTTTTTAGATAGGAAGAAGGATTTTCTTCCACTATCAACTGTGCCAAACCTTCTACTACAGCGGTTTTCCCAACTCCAGCGTCTCCTACTAAAACTGGATTATTCTTGGACTTTCGAGATAATATTTCAATCATTCTGTTTATCTCTTTTTCCCTTCCTATGACGGGTGTAAGCTTTCCTTTTTTAGCCTCTTTAGTTAAATCAACAGTAAACTTTTTCAAAGGATCTCCCACACCTGATTCTATTTCTTCGTCTCCGTTTTCTAACATTTCTTGTAGACGTTTTCTAATTAAAGCCTCTGAAGTATAAGCGGACAATAATTTTGATGCGTAAGATGTACCCTCCATCAAAACTCCTAATAATAGAGCTAATAAAGGAATTTTTTTAAATCCCATACTATTGGCTTCGGATTTAGCTATTTGTAAAGCGTTTGCCAAACTAGTTGATAAATATATGCCTTGTTGTCTACCATAAGACATGGAGTAATAGACTCCCATTTCTTCAGATAAAGCTTCTTCGAGTTTTATTTTTACTGAATTAATATTTGCACCTTCAAAAATTTTTTTCACATTTTCATCGTCAACATTTAAAATTGCCAATAGTAAATGCTCGGGTTTAAGAATATTCCCACCTGAATAAGCTAGAACATTCTGGGCTTCTTGAAATGCTTTCAAAGATTTTTCAGTGAAATCATTAGGATTGAATCTCATAATGCCACCTCCATCCATAGATCCCTTCTAGGGAATTTGTTCTTTACGTAATAAAGTATTTTATCACTCGTTACCATTATTTGCTAATTCTATTTTCATTATATCTTTTTCAATGTAAAATATCAAGAAAAAATTTTAAATTTATGTTTTAATTCAATTTCTTTTATAAAATTGCCTAATACATAGATGACTTATCATTAGGCAATTATTCCATTATTGAATTCACAATATATTTTTATCCCATTTTTTAGCATTTTAGTGTTATAATTAAATTGAAAAATATAAAACATCGGAGCGTGGATGGAATGATGAACAATATTTTAAATATTATATATAACGATGACCCTCAAAATATTTTAAAATCAACTTTTAAAGAAGTCTCTTCCCAATTAAAAGAAACAACTGGGAAAGACAACATTATGTTTATCTATCAATCAAGCAGAGAGGTTTTTAAAGCTTTAGCTTCAACAATTGATAAGTTAGAGAAGGTAAAAATATATATACGTGGAAACGAAGAGTTGAAAAGTAAGATTTTTTCAAATGAAGTCGTACCTGTAAATCTGAAAGACGATACTTTACCCGGAAGTTCAAATGGAAACGAAAAAAAAATATTATTTTTGTATCCAATATTTTCTGAAGAATCCCTAATTGGAGCAGTTGGATTATTTGATAATAAAATCGATAAAGATACTTTCGACCAACAATTTTATTATTACGTGGCATTGATTAACTTGATTATAGAAAAACTAAGAATTAAGGATTTGGAAGACAAAGTAATTTTGATGGAAGAACTCACCGACGTTATAGAAGAAATTACACAAAAAGAGGTAATAATAGAAAATGTTTTAAACCTTTTAAAAGATTCACTTCATGCAGAAAGTATAGTTTTCTGGGAACTTCAAGGGGATAATCTTGAAATCAAATACATGCTGGGAATAGACGAGAAATTAATCATAAATCAGAAGATTTCTTTAGAAAATACTCTTGAAGGTAAAACTATAAAAGAGAGAAGAAGTTTTATGGTTATTGGACGAGAAAATTTTCAAAATTATTTTATCCCTTTTAATTTAGATCTCAAATCTTCTATTTATGCTGTTATAGAACAAAATAATGAAGTTTATGGTGTTTTAAGTGTTTATAACAGAGAAGAAAAAGACTCATTTAGAACTTACAAAAACTTTGACGAAGCAGACTTCCACGTTTTCTCAGATGCCGCCAAAAGATTAGCTTTTTCTATTCACAGAATAAACCTATACAATAAGCTTCAAAATGAAGTCAGTAAGTTGACTGAATTGAAAGAGAATTATGAGCAACTTATTGAAAAACAAAAAGAACACTTAGATATGCTGAATGCATTGGATAAGATATCTCAGGCCGTTAGGTCCGTTTACGATAAAAATTCAGCAATAAAAATAATGCTCTTAGGATTAACTTCTGGAAGAGGTCTTAAATTTAACAGAGCTCTTTATTTAGAAAAAGACAAGGTTAGGGGTTTTCTTGTTCCGAAAATATGGGTTGGTCCCGATACAGAAGAAGATGCTAACGAAATCTGGAAAGAAGCTAACATTAGGGCTTTAAAATACGGAAATGTTGTTCAATACCTGAAAGAGGAAGCCATAAAAATACCCACTAATAATAAACTAATTCTTAGTTTACAAAACAAAGTTTTAGCCTATAAAGGGCACCCTATATTAGAAAGAGTTGTTGAAAAAAAACAGGTGTTACATATCGTTCCTCAAATGTTGGAAATTAAATGGGAAGATTTGGAGGATATTTATGATATAGTA
>LDZT01005287.1_pt1 | contig 16215 bp, 16 predicted proteins | sample 615521 | NCBI WGS metagenome assembly LDZT01 (sample SAMN03408292, study PRJNA278302) | terrestrial metagenome | isolation source: oil reservoir sample SB1 | place: USA: Alaska, North Slope, Schrader Bluff formation | collected 2011-09
AGCCGGCACGGCTGCCGCTCCTTCAAATAACGCTGTCCCGGCTGTGCCTAGTCCTAAATACTTTAAAAAATCACGACGGCTAATATCTTTTTTCATTTTGATTTGTGCATTAAACCTCCTTTTTGAAAAGATAATTACTTTATTTTTATTATTCTTTCTAAGGACATATATTCCTCTTATAGTAGCAATAGAATATAATTATTGTTAGTGTTTTAGACAATTAATTTTATTGATGCCATAAGGGGATTAGCAGGTCTGCAAACCGATACCATCCAAGAATTTTCTCTGTAATGTATCTATAACCTGCCGCAAAGATGGCGCTAATAGATTCTAAAGGATGTCAACACAAAGGTTGTTTATTTGAGAAAAATGGAAGTTTAACGCCCGTTCTTTTTTGATATAAACGGCTATTCCCTTTTGAACTTCCGCAGCGTGAGAAACATGCTATTGGAGCATATTGCTTTTCGGCAGAGCCTTATCCTCCTGGCGGGAAAGAGCCATTTTTAGTTTAACTTTTCATTTAAGGAATTAATCCATTTACACGTAATTATTTATACTACCCAAGCCAAATAAAAAACCCCACTTTTTGTGGGGCAATAACCCAATTGCAGTAAATTCCTCTTTTTAAAAAACCTTCAATTCCTGAAACCCCTGACACTACTGGTGGGCGGGATTGGAATTGAACCAACCACCTCTTGCGTGTCAAGCAAGCGTTCTCCCACTGAACTACCCGCCCATGTACATCACTTATTATTACGAAAATTGGCGGGAATGTCAATAGGTTAACTTTGGTTGCCGAATATCTTTTCGTATAACCGGGCGCCGAGGCCTTTGCGCGGGACCTGTTTTTCGGCTACAAGGTTGATGCTGGCAAGTTTTCTGTCTCCGAGGTAGAAAGACTCTTTGCCCAGCTTTTGCCTGCAGGATACAGGCGCTGAGATGCCTGGAACGAGGTCCAGATTTCTTTTTAGCATGGGGAGGTCACTGCGCAGCAGGTCGAATGTATAATTTTTCTCTCCTACAAGCGCTACGCGGGATTCCTTCCCGTCACGGACCGGCAAGTATGCGGAAGGGTGATCAACACTGCATAGATCTAGTGAGACAATCTGGTTAAATCCGTAGTCAAGAATAGCCATGGTATCCCGGTAACGGTCGTAACAGTCTAGGACAACGGTGATCAAACTGCGGCCGTCACTGTTGGCCAATACAATCAGGCAGTTGCCGGCAGCGGAAGTCGAGCCTGTTTTTACACCTTCTATGCCGGGATAGCCTCTCTCAAGCAGCCGGTTGGTGCTGTATATTTTTTCACTTTTCTTTGGTTCGACCCACTCAACATCCGCCTCATTGCAGCGGACATATTTTCTGAACGCCGGGTTATCCAGGGCATATCTGGTAATCAGGGCAAGGTCGTAGGCGGTTGAGTAGTGGTTGGGGTGCGTATAACCGTTTGTATTAACAAAGTGCGTATTGATAGCCCCGATAAGCTTGGCTTTTTCGTTCATCATTCCAAGAAATATTTTTTCCGAGTCCGCCACATGCTCTGCAATAGCCACGGTGCTGTCATTGGCTGAGTAAATCAAGGCTGCCTTCAATAAGTTGTGCAGAGTGATTTTGTCGCCGGCGTGCAGGTTGATTATCTGTCCTTCATAAACAGAAGCGGCGTTTTTTGATATGGTGACGAGATCGCTTGGATTGCTGTTTTCCAGGGCAATTATTGCGGTCATAATTTTGGTCAGGCTGGCGGGCGCCCGCTGCTTGTAAGGGTTTTTTACGAAAAATACCTGCCCGGTTTTTGCATCCATCATTACAGCGGCGTCTGCGCTTATTGAAGGAAGTTTGGCATGGGCAGCCGGCGGGACTGCAAAGGATAGAAGCAGAATAATTAAAACGGTCCTTAAAAGCATAAAAAATTCATCCCCTTCAAAGTTATTGTCGACTTTGGCCAGCAGTTTTATGAAAGGAATGATTTGTGAAAAACAATAAATTAAGGATAAAAGAGAAGAAAGAAGGGGTAAAACAGAGGAATGCCGATAAGACGCAGAATATCAGGCTCTTTTCTTTCTTTGGTAGTAAATAATAGCCAGAATGACAATTGCTGCAACAACGACTACGTCCAGGCGGTGGAACCAGTACTTCAAGTCTTCCCAGTGCTGGCCCATTTTCAGCCCGAGGTAAGTTAAGAAAAAACACCATGGCAGGGAGCCGATGAAAGAATAAAAAACAAAGCGCCAAAAATTCATCCCCGAAATCCCGGCTGGAAGGGAGATAAAAGTGCGGACTATCGGCATCAGACGGGTGAAAAAAACAGTAGCCTCTCCATAACGCAAAAACCAGCTTTCAGCCTGATCAAAATGTTTTCGTGAGATTCCTATATATCGCCCATATTTCAAAAGAAACGGGCGCCCGCCCCAGTATCCTAAAAAGTAGGACAAAATGGAACCTGCAATTCCCCCCAGGGTACCGGCCAGCGCCGCCTGAACAAATTGCAGCTTTCCTATTGATACAAGATAACCGCCGAAAGGAAGGATTACTTCACTGGGCAAAGGGACATTAGCGCTTTCTATTGCCATTCCGATAAAGAGTCCCCAATACCCGAGTGACGAGATATATTCTACAGTACTTCCGGCAATTGTGTCCATCAGGCTGGCAAAAGATAAATCAGACAAATATTTACCTCCTTAGTTAATTATTGTTACAGGCTAAAATGGGGTTGAAATTTAGATCTTGATATTTTTCCAGATTCTGGCCAGCAAGGAATAATCGACATTTAAATCTGGAATAGCCGGTTTATGAGTGGAGTAATGGTTGTCAAAATCCGGCAGTTCAAGGGTGAGGCATAGTTTACGAAAATTACTTGAGATTGTTGAAGGCGCGATTCCATACCTTTCAGCCAGTTTCTGCCGGTTAACCTTGCGGTCAAGTTCAAGTCTGGCCATAGCATAGATTATTGTGGCTACCCAAACATTAGATTTGCGGATAGCGGGGCGTTCTGTCCAACAGAAATCGTGCCAGAGGCGCAGGGCGGAATTAAGCTGGTTCCGGCTGCAGCCCCGCGTCGTTAAATCCTCCAGGACTTTAAGGGCAACTTGAGCATAATTGGGGTACGGCCATTGGTAGTTACCGGGATTATGATACAAATTAACCGTGTCGGACTCATTTTTAACCAGGTAGAGCGTGGCGCCGCACTTGTTGGGTTTTTCCCTGGCCAGGCCAAGTTTTTGCCAAACCTTGCGGAAGTCATAAGACGGTTCACCGTTACACTCACGTTCTATTTCTACCTGTTCAAGTTCATGGAGCATTTCCTTAAGAAACTTTCTTCCTTCGGAACTGCGGCAGGCCTGTTTTGGAGTAAGGCCGTTCAACGCGGATATCGGGCAGTTGATCCAGCGATCATAATACTCATCGAATAAGACATTTGTTATTTCACGGGCAATCTCGCTTGAAAATGATTCTTTTTCAGGTTCCTGAATGCCTTTGTCGCTTTCTTCATCAATTGTAAAAGAAGCCGGATAGTTCAGATTCATTTCGATCACCCAGGAGTTAAGCAAACATGCGTTATCCTTCAGGTATGTGTTTATCCCCTCGTCGAGGACGGGGATGTTTTTCTTTGAACAATATAATTCCAAATCATTTTTTATTCTTTCCAGAAGCAAATCTTTGCAGGCAGCCGGCAGGGCCAGGCCACTGGTTGAAAACTCATATTCGTCTCCAACTTTTAACACGCGCATAAGAAGAACCATCCCCCGATCCAGTTCCTGCGCGGCGTTCAGATCATAAACGGTCATTCGCTTCCTGCCGATCAGGTCGTGCAGGGTTAAACAATTCTTGGAAGAAATGCTTTCTACCTCGTAAAGGGAAATCCTGGATTGGGCCCACTCCCGCAAGAGCTGCTGTTCCTGTCTGGTCAGATCCGGGTTTCTTTGGAACATTTCAATAATCGTTTCACCGGTCATCAGTATGTAATCGAAGATCAGCCATTCAAAACAGCGCTCCAGAATAAATTCGTCAAAGCGGTCAATCATTTCGTTATTAATCTTATCCAGGTAAATTTTTTGAGCCCGCGTGACTTCCCGGGCCAAAAACGGCTGATCGGCAAACGTACCAAGCTTGCGCCGGAGCTGCTGGCCCGTTCTTCTGAACCCGAATTGCTCTATCGAAACTACTTTTGCCAACCTGCCGCAGCCGCACGGGCAGGTTTCCTTGTCTTTCTTTTTCATTCTTAAACCCCCTGACGCGCCGTAAATGCAGTTAAGCGTCTAAAGGATTTTATCTTCCTCAAGTACTATTTCGGTACCGGTTTTGAAGATTTTAATATTGAACGCCTTTAATAATTCTATATTAAGATATGTTCGTCCTTCTCTGGTCAATATCGCTCCGTCCAAATCAACCTGAATGTTGTTAATAAGAGTATTGCCTCCATTTTTCAAGGGCAATACCAAAATATTACTCCTGCCCTTAACAAGCAGGCTTTCATTGCTGGTCTGGTATTCTACGGAGTAGCCAAAGGCTTCCAGTATGAGGCGGAGGGGGAGGTAGTCCCTTCCTTCGTCCGTCAGGGGCGCCAGATATACTCCAGTTTTTTCCTTGTTTACCGACATGCTTTTTTCTTTCAAATTAAGGGTTACTTCCTGCTTGCCGGAAGGGTTTAAAATCTTCAGTGCGGCAACAAGCTGGAGTTCCGGAGTGGAAACCAGCCTGTCCGGCATAAGGCCTTTTTTATCTATTGAATATCCATCGGGAGTATGGTATTTGGCTGCAGTGATTTTTAAGTAGCCGCCGTCTCGGAGGGGAATCACGTCCTGGACTACTCCCTTGCCATATGTCCGAACTCCTGCCAGAACCGCTTTTTCATAATCCTTGAGGGCTCCTGCCAGAACCTCGGAGGCGCTGGCGGTATATTCATTAACCAGGATCACTACCGGCAGTTCCCATTTTTCGCTTTCTCCGGAGGTATAATATTTATCCTTATGCCCGTCACGGTAAAAAGTTGTTACAACAAGGCTTTTATCCGGCAGAAAATTATCCGCCAGTTCGACGGCCGCCTGCAGGTAGCCGCCGGGATTGCTGCGCAGGTCCAAAACCAGGCCATTAACCTTTTGCTCCTTCAATTGTCTTAATGCTGCGCTAAATTCCTCTGCAGTACGGCTTCCGAAAGTAAGGACAGAGATATAGCCTGTGTTGCCTGCTAAAACTTTCCATTGGCATGTCGGACCGTTTATTGAATTTCTTTCTATGGTCACGTTGAAATCGTTTTCACCGGAGCGCCTTATTCCAAGGTTCACTGTTGTTCCTTCCAGGCCGCGGATCTTGTCTATTACATCCCAGAGGGACTGATTAACAGTACCTACCCCGTTTACAGTGATAACTAAATCGTCCTTTTTCAGGCCGGCTTTTTGGGCCGGGGAATCCGCAATTACGTTTGTGATAACCGGATAGGGCGGCCTGATTTCAAGCTCGACGCCTATTCCTGTATACTGATTTTCTAAAGAACTGGAGAATTGTTCGAGCATTTCCGGGCTCAGGTACTCTGTGTACGGATCATTTAAAGAATCAATGATCCCTTTTATGGCGCCCCGGGTCAAGTCGTCGATATTAATGGGGGTAATATAATTTTTATTAATATACTCCATGATTTCCTGAATAGTCGATACTCCCTGGCCGGTGTCGTCAGCGGCCAGCGCCGGCAGCACAGGGAAAAGCATTAGGAAAATCACGAGGATTAAAGTAATCAGCTTTTTAGGCAAATCAATCACTCCGTTATTGTTCGTAATTCGCCTTGAAAGTCTTTTTTCCTTCTAAGCGGGACGTGATTTGTTTTAACACGGATGATAAAAAGGATTTTTAAAGCCCTGCGGTGAAATACTTATTTATAAATTTTCAGTTGTTTAAAACACAGCCTTTGAGGGATTTGAAAAACATTAGGGGTGTTGGATTTTGAACTCCGGTTTGTTTTTAATTATCGACGGGAACAGTCTGGCTCACAGGGCTTTCCATGCCCTGCCGCTGCTTACCACCAGCCAGGGAATTTTTACAAACGCAGTTTATGGATTTGCCAACATGCTTCTTCGAATCCTTTCCGACCGTAAGCCGCAGTTTGTCGCGGTATGTTTTGATAAGGGAAAGATTACCTTCAGGCACAGCGATTACGGGGAATATAAGGCTAAACGAAAGCCTACCGCCGAGGAGCTTCGTCCGCAATTTCCGTTGATCAAGGAATTTTTGCAGGCAATGTGCATCAGGGTTTCCGAATATGACAACTACGAGGCTGATGATTTAATCGGTACGCTGGCGGTCCTTTCGGAAAAGGACGGCATGAATAACCTCATCCTGACAGGCGACCAGGATGCGCTTCAGCTGGTTTCGCCGCTGACCAGGGTTTTGCTTACTAAAAAAGGGATTACGGAACTCGAAGAATATACCGAGGAAAAGGTTCGGGAGCGTTATGGAGTGCTTCCGGCCTTCTTCGTCGATCTTAAAGGCTTAACCGGCGACCAATCGGACAATATACCCGGCGTGCCGGGAATAGGGCTTAAAACGGCTTCCGGGCTTTTGCAAAAATACGGGACCCTTGAAAACATACTCGGCAATCTGGCTGAACTCCCCGAAAAACAAAGGGGAAAAATCGAGCCGTTTGCTTCACAGGCTGTCTTATCAAAACAGCTGGCTGTGTTGTTTAAAGATGTGCCTTTACAGGAGAAAATCAGTGATTATATATGGCTGGGGGCCGATTACAACAAGCTGATCGAATTTTGCGGCAAATACGAGTTTAAAAGCTTGATCCGCTCGCTTACACAGACCGATCAAAAACCTAAAAACAAAAAGCAGTTAAGGGATACGGACAGTCTGTTCAAGGAAGCGGAGTATGCCAAAACAACCAGTGACAATTTGTATCCGGTTGAAAAACCGGAAGATCCGGAAGCGCTGGTTGAAAAAGTGCGGCAGGCCGGATGTGCCGCCCTGGCTGTAAGCGGCAGTTTTGACGGCGGGGCTGAAAGGGCTGTGCTTGCTTTTCCTGCTGCCGGGGAAGATCAAGAAGGGGCGCCGGAAATTCAGGCTGCCGGACTTTCTTTAACCGGGCGGGGCCTGAAAGCTTTAAAGACAATTTGCACAGACAGCAGCATAGAATTAATCGCCCACGACGGCAAAAAGCTGATCCGCATTCTAAAGACTAATGGAATACCGGTTGAGAACCTGTCCTTTGACACGATGATCGCCGCCTATATTTTAAACCCCGGACTATCCGGCTACCGGCTCAGGGACCTTGTCATGGAACACCTGAAAGAAATTATACCCGGCGATGAGGATAGGTCCATGCTCACAGGCGCCCGGGCGACCTACCGGCTGGCGGGTATTCTGAAAGACAAACTGCGCCTGCAGGAAGCCGACGAGCTTTTCTACAAGTTAGAAATGCCCCTTGTTCACGTCCTGGCGGATATGGAGTCCGCCGGCGTGGCGGTGGATAAAGAACAGCTGGCCGGCTTATCAAACGAAATGGCCCGAAAAATAGAAGATCTTACCCGAGAAATCTACGTTCTTGCTGGTTGCGAGTTTAATATAAATTCGACCAAGCAGCTTTCCCAGATTTTGTTTGAAAAATTGCAGCTGCCCGTGATCAGACGCACAAAAACGGGATACTCCACTGATGCGGGCGTTTTGGAAGAACTTGCCGATTCACACCCGATTGTGAATAAGATACTTGATCACAGGCTGTTGGCCAAACTGAAGTCCACTTATGTAGACGGGCTGGTCTCCCTGATTAATCCGGGGACAGGCAGGCTGCACACCACTTTTCACCAGGCCGTGACCGCTACAGGCCGACTGAGCAGTTCGGACCCGAATTTGCAGAATATACCCATCCGTGTGGAAGAGGGAAGAAAAATAAGGCAGGTATTCATACCCCGTCAAAAAGGGAACCTGATTCTTACCGCCGACTATTCCCAGATTGAGCTGCGCCTGCTAGCCCATCTGAGCAACGACAAAAATCTCAAGGAAGCCTTTTTGCAGGGGGAGGATATCCATACCAAAACGGCGGCTGAAGTGTTCAGCATCACGGCAGTGGAAGTCACCGACCAGATGCGCAGCCGGGCTAAAGCCGTCAACTTTGGAATCATCTATGGAATCAGCGATTATGGCCTGGCCCGGAACACGAATATCTCGCGCCAGGAAGCCAAACAGTACATTAAAAATTATTTCGAACGCTATTCGGGCGTTCAGGACTATATAAAGCGTACTATTGAAGAGGCGCGCAGTAAAGGGTACGCGTCTACGATTATGAACCGGCGACGCTACCTGCCCGATCTTTTCAGCTCAAACAGGACGGTGAGGAATTTCGGTGAACGAACCGCCGTGAACACGCCGATTCAGGGAAGCGCAGCGGATTTGATCAAACTGGCGATGATCCGCATTCACCGGGAACTGAAAAAACGGCGGCTCCAAACCAAGATGATCCTCCAGGTTCATGACGAACTTATCTTTGATGTTCCGGTTGAGGAGATGAAGGAAGTCCGGGAACTTGTTAAGGAATACATGGAAAACAGCCTCGTTTTGGATGTTCCCCTGCTTGTTGATCTGAAAGCCGGCTCCAACTGGTATGAAGTAAGAGAAATATAGGATTTATAGGAGGGCGCTATGCCTGAACTGCCAGAAGTAGAAACCATTAAGCGAACCCTCGAGGCCAGGATTAAGGGCCTGTCGGTGGTTTCCGCAGAAATATTTCTTCCCAAGCTGATCAGGATGCCCGGTTTGGATGAATTTAAAACACTTTTAACAGGGCGGAAATTTCAAGGGCTGGATCGAAGGGGTAAATACCTTTTGCTGCATCTTTCCCAAGGTTTAGTCATGGTAATACACCTGCGGATGACCGGGAGGCTGGTTTATCTGCCCGCCTCTTGCGAGGTCGCTCCGCATACCCATTTAATCATTAACCTGGATGACGGCTGCCAGTTGCGTTATTCAGACATCCGGCGCTTTGGTAATGTTTCCTTGGTCCCCGCCGCCGACCTGAACAAACTCCCAGGTTTATGCAGTTTAGGCAGGGAACCGTTTGATCTCGAATTTACACGCGGCTATCTTCTTAAACAACTGCACAGCCGCCGGGTCATCTTAAAAACCCTCCTCCTGGACCAGAGCTTTATTGCAGGGCTGGGCAATATTTACGCCGACGAAGTTTTGTTCCGGGCCAGGATTTACCCCCAGCAGCGTTCGAATGCTCTTACGCAGCGTCAAGTAGCGAGGCTCTTTCACGCTATCCGTGATGTGCTTAGTGAGGGAATTAAGAACCGCGGGACAACCTTACGGGATTATGTTGATGGGGAAGGCATGGCCGGCAATTACCAAAACCTGCTTAAAGTTCATAACCGTGAAAACCAGCCGTGCGCGATATGCTCAACGAACATTGTCAGACTGCGGATAAGCGGGCGAAGCACATACTTCTGCCCTTACTGCCAGAGGATGTAGGAATTAACAGGCGGTTTTTAAATCCGGGGTGGTGTGCTTTTGTCAAGGCGGATCCTTTTTGCGCTGATATTATTATTGATAATTATCAATCTGGACCATATCGGACGTTTTTTTTACCCGTTTTCCCACCACGATTTGATTGTGCGGAATGCAAAGAAGTATAATTTGGATTCCTGCCTGCTGGCTGCGGTAATCAAGACCGAAAGCAATTTTAACGCACGCGCCCTTTCTGATCAGGGCGCCATGGGATTAATGCAGATAATGCCGGAAACGGGAAAATGGGTTGCTGATCAAATTGGTCTAAAAGGATACTCCGCCGATAAGCTTTATGATCCCGAAACCAATATCCTGATCGGCGCGTGGTATTTGTCCAGTTTAAACGAAGAGTTTGGCGGCAATAAGGTTCTTGTCCTGGCAGCCTATAACGGCGGCAGCGGGAATGTTAAAAAATGGCTGCAAAGCGAGAAGCTGTCCGGCAGTCAGACAGACATAACTTTTCTGCCCTACCCGGAAACAAGGCATTTTGTCCGCAAGGTAATCAGGAACCATAAGATATACAGCCTTCTTTACGGCAGTCAGGAGAAGCCTGAAACAACGGCAGTCAGGCAAACGGGCGGAGTAAAAAGATGACAGAGTTTTTAAAGCAGTACGGTTTGAGGATTTAACGAGGCAGGAGTTATTTAATTATAAGGAGGAGTTTAAATGGCAGGACAACAAACAATATCGCTTAAGGTATCGGGGATGAGCTCTATGCATTGCAGGGCTGCGGTTCAGGATGCGCTTACGGGTATTGCCGGGGTCAAATTTGCGGAGGTAAACCTTGATCAAGGTAAAGCAACCGTTGTTTTCGACCCGGAAGTTGCCACAGTGGATAAAATGCGCGAGGCAATAAAACAGTCGGGTTTTGAAGTAGTCTAGCCCGTAGAAAAAACTCCCCGACAGGGAGATTGAGGATCTAAAATGTAATTTACAGTACTTTATTAAAAGTCTAATTTCCAGGCATTTTGGGCAGTTTCCCCGCCAGGTTGCTCATATCTGTTACCTTCACACCCTGGGGAAGCGTAAATAATTCGGACGGCTGTTTTTCGACCTTGATATTGGTATAGTCAATTACCGTCTTGTTCCCGCTTTCATCCGATGACTCTACTCTGACGGGTATTCCATATTGACTGTGAATCCACATTTTTGTCTCTGTTTTTATCTGTGCGCTTGATACGGAAATGATCCGGCAGGTTACTCCGTTGCAGACACCGGTTCCGAGATCTTTAATTTTTGATGCGTCCACATTTTTTGTATAGTCTACGGGGGTTTCCACTTCTTCGCTGTTACCGGCTGAGAATTTTACAGCCGTATTTTGTGCCGGGTAGTAAGAATAAAGAGTTTTGCCATCCATAATGGTTATAGTTTCAACGCCGTTTTGTTTAGATTCTGACCTGAGCTTGTTTTGCTGCAGAAAAACCCGACCGCTCATTTTCAGGTTTCCGGAGGTTAGCGTATAGTTGTAGGACATGCCCTCCAACTTTTGGCCCTTGGCGAGAAGATCTGCGGGTGATTCTGCTTTTTTCTGCCCGGTGCCTTCTTCCGTGCTGACCTGCGCCGGGGTGTTGGCTTCTTTTTTGCTCCCTAAGCAGCCAGTCAGGCCGAAACAGACAAAAATAAATGCCGTAATTAAGATAAGCCACAATGCTTTTCTAATTTTTTAACACACCTCCATTCCATGAATCCTTCACGTCTTCAGAAATTTACTTGAATTCTATACTCGGCTATCAAAGCTCTTTTTTAAAAGCGCCTGGGATATATTGCTAAAAAGCTTAACATATGGAAGAAAAACAGGGTTAAAGATATTTATCTTTATTAGCTTCAACTATTTTATTGGCGTAGGCAGCGCAATCATCGTCGTCTGTTTCAAAGATTACCGGCTCACCTTCCGGAGCCATTCCCTGGCCGTCAAAAAACAAAATAATGATACAGGAAGGAGAACCCGGATAAAATTGAAAGCTTGCAACGCTATATTTCTTTACTTCAATCAGTTCTCTTAATCTTTCCAGATCAGACATTTCGGACTCCTTTTCTTTTTATTGTCTTTTTTAAAGTCATGATATTAATATACCGTAAAAAATAATACTCTTCAATATTATCACCGGATTAGTTTTTGGCGCCGCAGTCTTTTTCCAAAAGAATAGCCCGGTTGTTTTCTAAAACGTTGAATTATTCCAGGCAAACCATTATTATAGAAATATCGCTGAAAGCCTGCATTATAATGGAGAGGTTATATTTTTTAAGAAGGGGAATTGGCATTGAAAATTGCATTTGAAGAAATAGTGGATATCAATGCTTTTGGCAGGGAAAACACAAGGAAGCTGAACGATTTTCTGCCGCTTGCCGCAAGCGCGGATATCAGCCCTGCCGCTGATGACAGGCATAAAGTTTTATTGGTTGTTATTGATCTGCAGGTTGATTTTATGGATGATGGCGCACTGCCGGTTCCGGGAGCTTATGAGGACGTAAAAAGGCTGACCCACTGGATGTATAAAAATTTGTTCGGGATTACAAAAATAGCCGTATCTTTGGATACACACGTTCCTCACCAGATTTTTCACCCCTGCTGGTGGGTCGATGAGAAAGGGATAAATCCCCCGCCCTATACGGTAATTACACTTGAAGACTTGAAAAAAGGCAGGTGGAAAGCTGCCTTTAACCTGGATGAATCCAGGGAATATCTGATCGGCCTCAAGGAATACGGGAGGCGGGATCTTGTCGTTTGGCCCTACCATTGCATTCAGGGTACCAAAGGGGCTGCTTTGGAGGCGCAGTTTGCCAATATCCTGTACGCCCACGAGGCGGCAAGAAAATCTGTCCCGATTCATCTGGTTAAAGGAACTGATCCTTTAAGCGAGATGTATGGGATTATCAAACCGGAATTTGACCGGAATAACTTTGTAAATCTTTCCTTCCTGGGCCTTTTTGAGGAGTATGACCAGATTATTATTGCGGGAGAGGCAAAAACGCACTGCGTTTTGAGGTCCGTCCAGCAGTTTTTTGAACATTACCAGGACCGCCAGGACGTGCTTAAAAAATTTTATATACTGGAAGACTGCATGAGTCCCATTCCCGGTTTTGATGTACGTGAAGAGTTTGCCAGATTCGAAGCGGACTATAAAGTTAAAATCGTGAAATCAACAGAGTTCGGGCTTTAGTTTATTATTAGAACTTATAGCTGAAGGATGTGCATTATGACCAGGAAGATAAAAAAGGATTATGTTTTAACGACCTCTGGTTATGAATACGATAAAGAGCTTGCCAGGGTATCCATAAAAGTAGTGCCTGCCCTTCAGGCTCTGATCAACAACCAGCATGATTTGCTCAAGGCATTGCTGCCGAATTTTCCGGAAATGAAGATTTTTTTAAAAAACCATATGGCCGAACTATCCGTAGTTGAAGAAACAATTGCTTCCGCTCATGCCAAATACAATTTAAAGAAGGAAGAGGCAAGAAAACAAAAACAAATAAAAGAAAGTGAGATTACAAATCAGGACATTGCTTCTTACGGATATGACGAATACATAAAAGATGATGTTCAGTTGTTGGATAAAGAAGCAAGAAAAATAAGTCCCGGCTTGCCTTCCGCAAAATATGACGCTGTAAAGAAAAATCCGGTTAAGGATGAAATACTTGATGTCAGGCGGATAGCAATAGGAGCTTCAATAAAGGCATTAACAAATGTTCTCGGGCGGGAGCTTACTGAGGATGAGATATTGGCCATCGAAAAGCAGGTGGATTCTTACCTTTAAGCTTATTACATCTCAAAGGGTTTAAGCGGCTTGGCCGCCAGAATCTTTTCCACTTCTTCATAACCGCTTGGAAAGGCATAATTGTAACGGGCCGGAAGCGCAAAGACATAACTGGTATTGCGGGCCAGTTCACTGGGTCCCATTGGCGCCGCGCCAATATGGAAATCCCCCTTTTGCAATGAATTCCATTGGCTAGTTGTAAAGATCATGATGGGAATATCCTGACGTGGTTTTTGTTCAGTCCACTGCGGATGCCTGATGGAAATCAATTTGCCTGTTTCCACCGGTTGCGAACCGCCCACAGCTAAGCCTGTCCATTCGCTGTTTACCACCCTATAACCTTTCCAGCTTTCCGGTAGAGTTATGCTAAACCCGTATTGGGTATTCAGGTAATCGGTTCCAATGTTCCGGCTTGATTGCCGCTCACTTTGACATCGTCGATAAGCCAGCGGTTGTCGATCTTCCTTACTGCAAGAGTAATGGGCTGTTTTACAGCTGCCCCTCCGTTTGTCTTTTCAACGCTGGTAATTTTAATTATTTCTCCCTAAGGGTTATTTGTCCGCGATGATGGCCTGGCCCGGTTGGTGGAGGACATAGTGAACCAGATACTCGATGCCCAGGCCGCCGAGCAACTTAGGGCCAAGCCCTACGAACGCAAGAGATTTGAGCAGCCAGGAATACCCATTTCTCTTAGTAGATGCCCTCGTCATCCGGGTGCGCAAGGGCGGCCGGGTGCGGCTTTCAAGCGTACTTCTCGCCACCGGGATCAACCGGGAGGGCTACCGGGAGATTTTAGGGCTTATGCTTGGAGACAGCGAATCTTAAGGCCACTTGGTCGGAGTTCTTCGGCCGGCTCAAGGCACGGGGCATCAATAGGAAATGGTTCTTCTCCTACTTCATTAGTTTTGGCTCTGGATGTTTTGTTTCTGGATGATCTCTCAATTAGGCGGGGAATGCAACAAATGCTAACTATGTAACTTTGTAACAAATAGCACCACTACCGAATACGATAATAATAGATTTATAAATATAAGTGAGGTGATTACCATTCAGATAGTGCCTAGAATAACACTATATCTCAAGGGGGGTTAACAATATGCAATCTAACATTAGTTGTAATGAATGGAAATGTATGTATAAGCCATATATGAATTATATCAAGGCTGTTATAGTAATTCCCCAGTATTATTGGTCAACAGAGAGTGAAATAGTTTATAAAAATAAAACTATGCTTCTTAGACAATTTAATAAAGAAGGGATACCCGTTTTAATACTTCCACCACAAGCAGGACATCATAGTAACATTTGTGATTACGCACCCGATCAAACTCTTGTAAGAGTTCTTATGAGTCGAGGCTTAAATGTTTTTGTTACAGAGTGGCTTTCTGCTGATTTTCAATATAGGAATTTAGGAATCGAGGATCATATTATACTTACTGATGAAGCAGTAGAGAAAATTCGTGAATTAACCGGTTTTGAAAAGATACATCTTATTGGTCAGTGTCAGGGTGGATGGCAGGCAGCGGTTTATACTGCACTAAACCCTGATAAAATAAAATCTTTAATTGTAGCTGCCGCGCCCATAGATGTAGACGCTGAACATTGTTTTTTGATGGACTATGCTAGAATTCCAGGTTTTTGTGAATATTGGGTGGATCTGTTTGGGGGCCTGATGCCTGGTTGGATTATGCTACAAGGATTCAAAAGTATCGACCCCCTGGAGCATTATTGGAATAAATATTTAAAACTCTTTAATAATGTAATTGATGATGATAAAAAAGCAATTGATCGTTATAGAAAATTTGAAAATTGGTATGAGTATACTCAAAAATTGCCGGGACGTTTTTATCTGGAGGCAGTTGATTGGATATTTAGAAATAATGATTTAATTAAACCGGGGAAAATAATAATATCCGGAAAACCTGTTGATTTCGGCAATATAAAATGTCCTTTAATTTTATTAGCCGGCAAAAAAGATAATATAAGCCCTCCTGCCCAAACTTTTTCCATGGAGAAATATGTAAGCTCAAAAGATATAATTAAGATTCTTTGTGATGGTGGACATATTGGAACATTAATGGGAAAAGCGTCATTAAGACAACACTGGACAAAAATAGCTGATTGGTTGGCGGGCGATCCCAGGCCCAAAATATGTAGCAACACTCTCTTAGAACTTATTGTTCCTTAACAATTTTTTTCGTTAGCTCATCCACTCTTTGTTGAAGCTCCTCAATCTGTGTTTTATATCCGGAAAAGTAAATTTGCATACTATCATAAAACAAGTTTTGCAACTTCTCCTGGCTTTTTTGGGCCTTTTCCACTATTTCCTTGATAACCGCTATCCCGTCATTAAGGTTAACCTTGTTTTGTTCAATAAGTTTGTTAAGCAATATTTCTGCCTGTTCATATGCCCAGCACATTGTTCCCATTTCTTCTAAAAAAAAATCATAGCCCTCGTTAAATGAAGAAAGTATGTAGTCGTTTTTGGCTGCTTGCATTTCTTATCCTCTCCTTTATAACTGATTCATTCCAAATTAACTAACATTTGTTTATATGAAAATTTTGCGCAATCCCTTATTATTTTGATTCACTTTTGCAATTTATTCTAGGCATGATAATTTTATTCCTATTAATTTTTTTTGTAAGAGCGGTGGAGATGATAAGGTGTGTAACCCCGGTGGACAATCAGCCGGGTTTTTCCATGCAGCCGGGTATACGCCGGCAATTAAGGTGTAAATCACCGAATAAGTGATCGGCAGGAACGGCAGGAAAGGTATATAAAATACATGAATACATATTTATTTATGAAACGTTGAGCCGGAACTTACCCATGAGTAGAAATATCCGGCAATAAAATTATATTTGGAGGCACTAGCGTTGCATAAATAAAATATCAGTTTGTCAAATCCTAAATAGCCCTGAAAATAAAAGATATATGTAGCAATTAAAAGAAATATCCCTTATAATA
>LDZT01009906.1_pt1 | contig 16193 bp, 18 predicted proteins | sample 615521 | NCBI WGS metagenome assembly LDZT01 (sample SAMN03408292, study PRJNA278302) | terrestrial metagenome | isolation source: oil reservoir sample SB1 | place: USA: Alaska, North Slope, Schrader Bluff formation | collected 2011-09
TCAGAGAACAAATTAAAGTTGTTTCCTAGAGATGGGAATGAGTTTGTTTTAGAGGTGCAGAAAAGGTTTAAGAAAGAGACTGGGAAAGATGTTGAGGTGTTAATTTATGGTGATGGTGCTTTTAAAGATCCTGTTGGAAAGATTTGGGAATTAGCTGACCCTGTTGTTTCTCCTGGTTTTACACCTGGTTTGAAAGGAAGACCAAAGGAAGTTAAGTTAAAATATGTTTCTGAAAATTGGAATGGGACTGGTGACCTAGATGAGTATGTTAAGAGTGTAATAAAGGAAAAGAATACTAAGAAGTACCAAGTAGAAAAATCTTTAGGAACAACTCCAAGACAAATTCCTGATCTTTTGGGAAGTCTTTGTGATTTAACAACGGGTAGTGGAGATAAGGGAACTCCTGTTGTTCTGGTTCAGGGTTATTTTGATGATTACACAGTAGAATAATAGTGTTGACAGATTCCTAATGCTTAGTATACTTTTAATAATCTTAATTTTGTTCTGTAATTGAAAAAACTTGCTACAATTAGTATAATGTCCTATAGTTTTGTCCTCATAATTTTTTAGATCCAAATTTTAGATGAACAATATTGAAAAGAAAGTTTTTAATGGATTAGTTGCTACCAGTATGGTTGGAGGGGCACTGTCTGCTTGTACTCCTGTTAAAACACCTGACACCAATCCGAATGCGGATGTTAAAAAGAATCCTCCAGAGACTCAAACGCTTACACAGGAAGAGGTAGACGAGATAGAAGGTAATACCCAAGAGCAAGATATCTTTATTAATACAGAGCCCACCTTAGAAGGAGAGATTTTAGAAGAGGAAGTTGCAACGTCTGATATTACAGCTGAAATAACAGATGAGGAGATTGCACAAATATCTGCAGAACAGGAAGAGAAAAAATTCAACTACTCTATTTTGGATATAAGAACATGGAATGATTACGAAATAGGAGATATCGAAAAGAAGGCTCCAGGTTATGTTGTGGAGATAGAGAACCCCACTTCCCTTTTTGTTATTCCTTTAAGAAATGATGAATTTTTAGATGAGAACAGAGAGGTTGAGGAAATTGTAGTAGACAGAGGCATGGTATTTGAGGTTGCTGAAGTAAGAAAATTAGTAGGTCAAGATGGAGAAGAAATAGAGATTGGGTTACTTGCTAACACCTATGGTGCTAAAGCAGTAGGTGCAATTGTTATGGATGGAAAAGACAGCTCTGGAGTTGAAAGAAGTTTTACTAAAGAGAATGAATCAACAGAGAGTGCTGTGGCATATGTTGCCTTGGCAGATAATGTGTATCCCAATAAAGTTTACAACACATTTAATGCTTTATTAAATATTTCACAATACCAAGATGCAAATGGCATTTTAACCTCTGGAAAAGAATATTCATATTTAGAGATGATAGGGCTTTTAGATCCAAACAGAAGATATGACTATATTACGGGATTAACTAGTTTGAAAGAGGAGGTCCGAGGAGGTGGAGTGTGTGCTATGGCAACAGGAATCTCCTCTCTAGTGCATCAGGATCCTACAAATAAAATCGTTAGTCAATGGGACCATCCTACTAGATATTTTCAAGGGCCCTTTAGTCTGTCTCCATATGTAGTTGATGCTACAGTCCAAGAAGTACTTGATGGTGAAAGCTATGATTTTAAGTGGTCCTTGAGTAAGGACAGATATCTAAAGATAGATACTTATATAACTCCTTCAGGAGTCCCCTACTCTGAAACGGCTCAAGATGGTATAGGAGGGCTATCAGATGTTAATGCAATATTTGTATTATCATTCACGAACCAATATCCAGAAGAACAGACAGAGCGATTGCAAGAGAAGATGAATGAATACTCACAATTTAGACAATCTAAACACACAGATACTTTTGAATCCTATGAAAGTTTTAATTACACTTTTAGCGAAGTTGAGAATGCTATTAACCTAATTTACAATAGGGAAGATATAAGATATTTTGAAAGTGAGTTTGAACAGAAAGAATATCTTCAAGATTTGCTAGCATTTCAAGAAGCAGTAAACAGTTACCAAGAGGATCCTAACTTGAGACTAGCAGATTATTTAAAAACTACCGAATGGTATGCAAATTACAAAAATAATCCTAACAGGAATCCAGAAGATCTAGATCTAGCAATTAGGATGGTATCCTACACAAACATACAAGGTGAGCCTCTACAGTGTGTTACTTACGCAGGAATTTTACCTTTACTATATCCTGAATTAAATATCCAAAGAATAGGAGGTTCTGGAGTCAGCTCCGCAGCGGAGTTGGTAAACGACAAGTATGTAGCATACAACGGATCCGTTGCTACAGGTTTCGGAGGGTTATTAGTTGCTGGTAAGCGTCTAAGTATTGATAATTATCATCCTGAAGATTTGTTTGTCACAAGGATGGGTAACTTTGGACATGTAGGAGCTATTTTAGCTGAAACTACTGATGAATTTGGCAATAAACTTCTCTTAGTTACTGATGCTAATAGAAGTCGGGATGGAAAAATTAGATTTTATATGGTCGGAGAAAACTCTTTGGATGATATCTTTGGTCCTGTGTATAGGTATATCGTTAGATCTGCAGAGAACCATCAGAAGCTTGCTGAGGCTGAGGCTAATAATTAAAAATTTCAACCGAGGAAATTAGGGGAGCACTCGTATCACATAATGGTTAGATGCAATTGGGGTATCTATATGCATCCATATTAGATTAATCTATATCGGATGGTATAAAAATCACACTCTAGGAGGGGTCACACCCCTTTGGTCTGTATATCTACTTATTTTATCTCCAACAATAGGTTCAGAGAGTTTAGCGAACAAGTATGTTCCTACTCTCTCTCCAGGATGTAAGACAATATCAAATTTCCCTAGGTTCTTAATCTCTAAAACAGATATCTCGGAACTAAATGGAACACCATCTAAAACAAGAGCTGTCAGATGAATAGTCATTCCTGCCCTAGCATAAGTAGACCTTCCATCTAGCATTGTTATTATGTCTCTATCTGTTCTAATACTCTGTTGAGTGCAACCTAACACAAAGTCGTTTGGTTTGAGGATATAAGGTTCCTTACTCAAATCATGTTTGTCATATTTCAGCTCTTTGGGATTCCTGGTATCAAAGAGTTGTCCTCTCTTTGGAATAAGTAACTCATCTCCTAGGTTAACAGTAATCCCCTTGGTCTCTATATGTAAATCCCCTTGTACAATGATTTTTCCTTCGTGAATGTATCTACTTATTGTTTTGTTTGACAGGAACATATCTTTTGGCAGTTAAGTGAATATATAAATATATACTATTTCTCCTTAAGATGTCCACAGGGAGGAGATTTTAGTAGGAAATTTTAATCACTTGAAAGGGTATCTCTCTTGTGAGATATTATAGAGTATATAAATTGTAATTTTTAATATCATGGGATATATAGATGATATTGAAGAAAAGACCTTAGATAACACTTATTTTAGGAAGGTCTTATTTACGGGCAAGCACATGCAGTTAGTTCTTATGGCTCTTAAGCCAGGAGAGGATATAGGAGAAGAGATACATGAAAATGTAGACCAATTCTTCAGAATTGAGCAAGGTGAGGCAAAGGTTATTATTGATGGTGAGGAAAATGTCTTAAAAGATGGCATGGTCGCAATTGTTCCCGCAGGAGCAAAGCACAATGTTATTAACACCTCTAATGTGGACTTAAAGCTTTACACTATCTATTCCCCACCTAACCACCCAGATGGAACTATCAATAAGGATAAAGCAGAAGCTGAGGAGTATGAAAAGGGACTACATCACTAAACCTTAGGAGTAAAATTGTAAATTAATATTTGTCTTTACTACAATGGCAGGGAAGTTAGATGGATTAAAAGATAGAGCTTCAAAGGAGCTTAGAACAGACCAAGATTTAATTCTTCTTACTATATTCTCTACCTTAATAGCAGCTTTCGGAGTGAAAATGGCAAATGAGTATGTCATCATAGGGTCTATGTTAATCTCTCCCCTCTTTAATCCTGTACTTTCTATACTTGTTCCAGTTTTTGCTCGTGATAAAAAGTCATTTTGGATGAGTCTTAAATCTCTAATGATCGTTCTGTTCCTTTCTTTTAGTGTAGCAATATTGTTTTGGTTAATTGTTTATATGGTAGGTGCTTATGAAATAGTTTCAACAGGTATTTTTAGGATAAGCATGGATAATTTTGTAGTTGCGGTAATTCTTGGAATGGTAGGTATGCTCCTGTGGATATGGCCTAAGGTTTATAATACTGGAGCTGGGGTTGCCATTGCGATTTCCTTGGTTCCCCCTATTGCTTATGCAACGATGTATCTTATTTATGGACTCTATGATCTTTCTCTAAACTACTTCCTAGCATTTCTTGTAAATCTTGTTGGAACTTTAATAGGTGGCTCTATAGTTCTCTTTTTCTACAAGAGGGGAAATTACAAAACTAGACTGTAAAATACCTTTGCTTGCTCGCCATTCTTCTAGAACTTATTCCAGAGATACTGATTTGTTATTTCATGATGGTAGAGAACCTCCGACTTCTTTATAGTTTTTCCTAATTCCTTTGGAGATCTGTTTGCTACAGCCTCTTTTAGTTCTAGATATCTTTCTTTGGCCTCTTCTCCTAGCAATTCGGTCGTAAAGTCACTAGACTTAAACACTCTAATGGCATCATATATATTAGAAGGAAGCATCTTCGTCCTAACTCTCTTCTTACTGTCTATCTTCTCCTTCTCCCCTTCTAGCCCTGTTCTTAATAGTGTGTATATTAAAAGATATGGGTTCGTATCTGGTGCAACGGAGCGAACCTCTATTCTTGTTGAATGTTCATTCCCAACAGGGAGTCTAACCATTGAGGTTCTGTCACTATGTGAATACTTTATTTTATTCGGAGCTTCAAAATTAGGATCCAATCTCCTGTATGAGTTAACACTAGAATTAAGTACAAGACATATCTCATTAGCATTTCCTAAGATTCTCTCAGTGAAATCTAAGCCCTCTTTGGATATGCTCTTTGAATTACTCTTGTTGTAGAAAATATTCTTGCCCTTTTTGGAGATGGATAAATTTGTATGCATTCCGCTTCCATTTATGTCTGTAAGGGGCTTCGGTAGGAAGCAGGCCGTGCAGTCCATATTCTCTGCAACCTGTCTTGCCATTAATTTATATAACTGTATCTGGTCGGCTGCGTTAATAACATCTGCATATTTGTAATTTAGTTCAAACTGAGAAGGAGCAACCTCTGGATGGTCTTTTTCATTTTCGAAACCAAGTGCTCTTTGTACTTCAGCAGTTGAATCTATGAATAATCTTAATTTATCCTTTGGAAGGGAATGGTAGTAACCTCCAGGAGAAACTAATTTGAAACCCTTTCTTTCAACATAGAGTGTTTCGGCATCTAAGCCTTCTAGTAAAAACCCTTCCAGTTCTGCTCCAACGTTTATCATGAAGTCCTTTTTCTCTAATTCTTCCATTAGTTTCTTTAACCTGGCTCTAAAATCACAGGGATGAATCTCATGATCCTCTGTATATATGTCTGCGAACATAGCTATTTTCCCAGGTCCAAATATACTTGAGGGTAACCAGTAAAAAGATCCCCAATCTAATTTAAGCCTAAGGTCAGATTCGGTTACATTACTAAAACCTCTTACCGAAGAGCCATCAAAAGTTAGATTGGAGTCAGATTCTAGGAGATATTTTTTATCATAATCTAGCATATGGAATCTTCCTTCCAAATCTGAAAAGAAAACAGTCACTGCTTTTATACCATCTTCTTTCTTGAGGTAATCTTTGTATTTCTTCTCTATCTCTTTAGGGTCTAGGTCTGTCCTCTTGCTTCGTAATTTTTTAGCTTCAAGGTTCTTCTCTTCTAATTCTTTCAAAGAGAGAGAAAGGAAATCCGTTGGTTCTGTATCCATATCGTTTTGTATTTTATATTAAATATGTAAACAAATATTCTAAAAATATACATGGCTAATATAGTGGTGTCAACTGTGTGTGTAATTGGCTCTGTTATACAATCTTTTTGCAAAGGGTGTATAATCCCCTATGGAAAAAATGTCACTAGAGAGAGATTCCCTGCCCCCAATATATGAAATCCCAAGGGAGTTTTTTGTTTTAGAACCCCCTTTAGATTTAGAGATGCACTCTATGAAAGAAGTAAATAAGATGTGCACGCAAGGATATTATAAACACAAGAGAGGCTGTCCGAACTTTGGTGGGCGTGATGGTTGTCCTCCCCACCTTAAACATATAACTGAGATTGTAGATATCTCTACCCTTCATTTATATTTTGTTCAATTTCATTTTCAGGAATATATAAAACAGAGGATGGAGAGATCTCCTGGGTGGACTAATAGAGCTTATGCAAATCAGAGGCATTGGCAAGGGCATTTAAAGTCTCAATTGGTAAAAAGGTGGGAAGAAGTTGACCAATATAACTATCCGGACTATGTGCTTCATCTAGAACCAGAATCTTACTGTAGGAATCCTGAGGCACATGGAATAAATGTTATGAAAACTCTAGAGAACCACGGCTTTGAAACTGGGTGGTGTGTTGAAAATGAAGAGCATGAATTTGTAGAATTTCCTAAATATATGTATCAGGTATTTATATTTGGACAAGAGCTTCCCCAGATTGACCAGTTATAGTCGTTGTGCTAGTCTTTTGATAGGTACTAAATAATTTTTTAATAATATCTAATGAAAAAAACTCTCTATATTGTATTTGGTATCTTAGTTTTACTAGCAGCAGTTTATCTTGGTTATGTTCTTCTTGATTCCGTAAATAATCCTCCAGAGGAAGTTGATACGGAAACTGCAATACAGCAAGCAGAAGAGAATCTTGATTGGGAGGCTGCATTCCCTACTGTAGTTCCTAAGTATCCAGGAGGGAAGATTACAGAATTAGATATTGTCTCCGCAGAATATTCTATGTTTGATGATGAAGTTGCTGTTGTTATAGAAGATACAACAAGAGAGGAATTTGATATGTATGTCGAAGGTCTTCTAGAAGATGGTTGGGTAAAAACATACGAAGGAGCAGAGTCAAACCCCTACAATCTTCAGCTGTCTCTTGGAGAAAATAGAATTAGTACAAGTCTAAATGACGAAGGAGTTCTCAGATTAAGTTCATACACTCAAGCAGAGTAGAAAAAGAAAATAAGGATATTACAAATCAGTTAGAACCTGAATTTAAGGGGGCTATCCCCTACTATCCCCATAGGGACCCAAAGTTTATGGAGTTTCTATATGCTAGAGACAAGAGAGTTCAGGAGATGATGCCAGATATGCATCAAAGGGTTGTTCAGGCTTCAAGAGAAATTTTAAAAGTAGATCATTATGATTATATGAAAGATCATAATTTTCGTGTTTATGTCTGTCCTGTTAGGGTTAAAGAAGGGGATAAATTTGATCACCCAATACTTCTTACCTGTTGTAGCTGGGATAATTTTACACAGATGTTATATTGGCCTATGGATATGATTCCTCTAACGAATGATGAGAGAAGGCAAGTATGGGAGGATTTTGTAAAGGACGATGAGCTTTATTACAATAGAGTGAGGACTTCTAGTGTAGGCGGTAATTAATATCCTGTTTCTACTTCTCAATCCTGTCCATTATACAGATAGTTTTTGTTTTACTTTTAAGTCCATGTTTAATAGAGATATTTCTCTTAGGTATATCTAAATGGTTTGAGAGAAGTTCAATAGCTGCAAAATTAGCTTTATTATCTCTGGCAGGTTCCTTTGTGTGAATTATATAAATACCATTTTTATATTCGACCCAGTCTTTTTGACTTCTAGTTTTAACTTTTACCTCTAGGTATTTTTCTTTCACCATTCCTAAATATATAACGATTTAGTTTCCTAAGTATAAAGATCCTTGGGAACTTCCTCTCAAGGTAGTATATCCTTCCCTTATCATTCCCTCAGCAAAGTTTCTTCTTTCAGTGGCTGTAGAATTAAGGAGTTTAATATAATTCTTAAGGATTTTTCTTTCTAATCTCTCATCTATCTTTATCTTTTTATTTTTAATCAGGGAAACAAGTCTGTCTATATGTTCCTGTGTAAATCCGAGATTTAGATTTGTAACATTAGCGTCTAGGTCTGTAATATCTTCTCTGTTAAGGTCTTGATGTTTGAAGTACAGAGAGGAATTATATGCTTCTTCCATGGGGATATGTTTCCAACCTTTATTTTTTGTAGGAGCCGCTAGTGTAGTATTAGGAAAATATCTTGGAATAGTCTTAGTACAAGTGACACAGGTAAAAGATATGGGATTAGGGCTAAAAAAGAGATTTCCACTTTTAGAAAATCTTCCAGCTACATAGAGGCAGGTTTCTCTTTGTTTATCACTAAGGTTATAGCCCAACGATTCGGCTAATGCTGCAGCTTGAAACTCTGCATGATTAGCATACCCTTGTCTTTTGAAGTTAGTCTTTCCTCCCATATACATATTCCATCCTAAGCCAATAATCGTAGGTACTTCTCCAATATTTTGGACAGCAACAGCACCATAAGCTTCACTGTTTGAAGAATTAAAATAAGATAGCTGTAAGCATAGGTTGTAGAGGGAATCGTGGTAAAACCACCTATCCTCTAAAGATTTTTCTTTCTCTACTTCAGGAGGGGCAAGCCAAAGTTCTTTCTCTAGCATATTGTGGAGATAATAGCATAATTAAAACAAAAAAGCCTGTTAGCGAGGATCAAGAGGTTTCCCCCTTAGATATTTCTCATTAACAGGCTTGATTGCACTTAGGGATTAGGACTAATCTCCTTGTATTCAATGACGTTTCTGTATTGGTTGAAAGCGGGTCTTTCCCATCCAGCGAGTTTTAGGGTGTAAACTCTGTCCTCTTGGATGTTGCTAAGGATGTCTATGGAGTTAAATTTGAGGAAAAACAGATTGTTTTCGTTAGATATAATCTCAAACTCGTTGCTTCCTTCTTCGAGGAACACGAATTGGCAATTGTCTCCTTCCAAGATTATCTCTTGTATTTCTCCTGTTACGACTACAGATGTTCCTCTGTAGGATAATCCATAGACTCCCCCAATAAAGATTGCTGCTACAAAGAGAAGGAGTAGTGAAGCAAATCCAAAATCTAGACCTCTTTTCATAATACTCCCTTCTGGGTAGTGAATTAATCTAAAAAACTTTTTGAAAGTGCAATACGTTATATTATACATAAAGGAGTGATTGAGATCTAAAAACATCTCTCTGTGGTAGAATTAGAGAAGCAACTAAGTAAGTATTAATAGATATTTTTATGGATGACAGTCGTTCAAATAGTAAGGATATAGGTGAGAGTTTATCTTACTCTCAGAACTTTCTCCGCAAGCCACAGTTTGTATCTTCTCTAGTAGATATGTCAGATATTACTGTCAAGGATACTGTGATTGAAATAGGTGCTGGTAAGGGCAGGATAACAGAGCAGCTTTTAAAGCGAGCAGGTAAAGTTATTGCTATAGAATACGACAGTAAATTAGCTCAACTTCTAATAGATAAGTTCTCCAACACCCCTAATGTAAAGGTAGTTGAGACAGATTTTTTTAGCTGGCCTCTGCCTAGCTTTAGATACAAGGTTTTTTCCAACATTCCCTTTGAATATACAAGTCGGATACTAGATAAGCTTCTTTTGTCTGCAAACCCCTCAGAAGACACATATTTAATAATGCAAGATTTAGCAGCTAAGAGATTTATGGGGAAGGTTGTGGGGGCAGATGATTCTCAAGTCTCGATATTACTACAACCGTTTTACTCAATGAGTATTCTTAAAAGAATAGATAGACGTCAGTACAGTCCAATGCCAAGTGTAGATACTGTCCTAGCTCGCTTTGAAAAGAGGAAATACCCTCTTGTAGATTTTGAAGACACACAGGAATATAGAGATTTTGTTATATATGGATATAACCAATGGAAGCCAACGATATTGGAAGCCTTTAAGAATGTTTTCTCCTATAAACAAACGAAGATTATTAAACAGGATCTAGAGATTGAAGGGAAAAAACCCTCAGATTTGGATGTAGATACCTGGGTGGAATTATTTAAAAAATACAGAGATTATGTTCCTGAAGAAAAGAAATCCAAAGTAAGAGGATCTGAGGAGAAGCTAAAGGAGGAACAGAGTAGTATGAAAAAAGAGTATAGGACAAGGAAGTAGAAACATAAAACAAAAAAGCCTGTTATTTGGAGTGCGAAGAATCGCTAAAAATCCTAATAACAGGCTTATTGCTCTTTTATCGGTCTAAGACCAGATATTAACCAGAGATTTTCTTACAAATCATTTAATCGTCTTTACTGCTGTTGGAAAACCAAATCATTCCGAGTACAAAACTCATAAGTAGTGTTCCCCAGAACCCAACATCAACGAACATCCAGCCAGGAAGAACCTGTTGAATAAACCAGAAGAGGAAAAATCCGATGCCAGCCAAAACAAATGGTAGCAAGAAAATTCCTATTCCCAATGTTACAAGCACGAACATGCCATAGAGGATCGTTGCAATAAGCATCCCCAACCAAATGATTAGGGAGAGAATAAATAAGACCAGAATCTCATTCCAGACCGGGTCTGCGACCAATTGTTCTCCTGCTATGTCGATCCACCCCACGAGGGAGAAAAGCCATAGAACGATAATGGTCAAAAGCAATTTACCAAGTACTTTCATAAAATCTCCTTATCCTGCTCCTAGAAGCAGCATTAATACAGCCAATAGAACAAACTTCGTTGGGTTGGTAATTGATTCTGGTCCGACTGAATTTGCAAGTCCAGTCGCAATCCAGTATGTAACGCCTTCCAGAATTGGCCAGATTGCAACCAAGAATGCTATCCAGCAACCACAAGTGAAGCCAAATGCAGAGGTCTCGCCATATTGGCGACCAAATAACATCGTTACAAGGGCTGCAAGTAAAACAACGGCTGCAAGGCCTAGGCTAATGAAGAGAAAAACTCTCTCAATCCTGACAACTCTGTCTAGATAGACATCTAGACCTTGAACAAAGCTCAATCCCTCTGTTTCCCCCTTTGAAACAACTTGAATCAAAGCGATGATAAAACTAAGGTAGGTCATAACAGGTTTCTCCTTTCGAGAAAATCTCATAGGTTATTAAGGTGCAATATAAGAGGAATTATATCAAAAAGAAAAAATAAAGACTATAGGGTTGGATTGGTAACCCTATCACAATCGGTTTTAATCAGAGTATAATCAAAAACATTCGGGGTATAGCTCAGATGGCTAGAGCGCTACGTTCGGGACGTAGAGGTCGCCTGTTCAAGTCAGGTTACCCCGATTTATGGTGTATAATCTAATATGAATGATTCAGATCTCGATACAAATATTGAAGAATTAAACAAACTTCTCAAGAAGAGGCTATCTTTTGGAAGGAATTTTCTTCTTTCAATAGTGTCTGGAGTAGGAAGCGCAATTGGAGCAGTATTGATAGGTGGCCTTCTTGTTGGCTTAATTGTCTCAAACCTTAATGAAATACCTTTTATTAAGGATCTCCTCCCCACCGACCAAATAGAAGAGTATATAAATGATTAAGAATTCCTTTTATAATCATCTTTAAAACTTGCACAAAAATTTTAATATGCAATAATTGTAAATAACATTGTAAGTAAGAGAGTCTAGATAACTTGTTAAATAGATTTAAATGCCCCAAGAAAAAGAACCTGAGAATCCTAGAGCGAAATTTCTGAGAAGATCCATTTGGTTTTTCATGTCAGTTCTTATCGCCTTTCTAGCCTTTAATTATGGTTATGTTCAGGGTTTTATGAATATTAGGACAGGTGTATTTAGCCCTATTTTTCAATTACATAAGAATTATTTACTCCCTGAATTAGAGGAAGATTCTTTAGTGAGGGTTCTTCCAGTTGCATACAGTAGGTATGGAGTTCTAGGTGAATTGGATTTGCAAATGGTTTATCCAAATTCCTGGGTCATTGCCTCAAAAACACAGGAAAGAGATACACAGAATTCCTTGGTGGATGAAGTATCTTATGAGATTACGAATGCAGAAGGAAGTGTTCTACTAAGGGTTGAACCTCTTGATATTGACTTCTCAAAATCTGTTATGAGTGCTTCTACTAATGTAACTTTGAGCCAGCAGATACTTGAGAAAGAGGTTGTAACTTATGATATCCCTGAACCAGGGGAAGAATCTTTTATAACTGTATATAGGGAACCTGAAAGTGATGTAAAAATTTCCTATGTACAAGGTATAAAAGCTCAAGCTGATGCTACAGAAGAATTTAAGAAACTAGATAATTTTGTAATATTTAATCATAGTCATGATCTAGGAGACGAGAGCAATATGCTATTGAGAGCAAAAGTCACTTTAGAATTAACGGACATAGTAATTGAAGATTACAAGGAATTGGTTTAGAATTAAAAAACAGATTAAAATAAGCTGTCCATTATTATGAGGAACGTCGGTGAAAAGATTGTTACAGGAATAGCTGAAGCAAGTCTAATTGGGAGTTCTTTGACAGGAGCAGTTGCAAGACCGAATCCCGTAAAAGAGCCAGAAAAGGAAGTAGAACCAGTTAAAGAGACATATCCTTTAGAACAAGAAAGCACCGAAGAAAGTGAGAGTCCCTTTTTTGTTTTTGATGAAGATGAACTTCCAAGCATATTGGAAGAAGAAGAGAAGGCTGAAGCAGAAATTAGTAAACCGATTACTGACGAAGAGATCATGGAGGTAGTAGATACTTCTCCTACTTCTACTTTTGGTGATCCCGAAATGTTAGGTACCCAGGAGGAAGTTACGAAGATAGAAGAGTTAAGTAAGATTCCAAATACTATTGAGGGAATCAATACAACCGTTGGGTTATATGATGGGGAATTTGTTGAATTGGCGGATTATATGTCTCTCTCAGATTTAAAATCCTATGAAGTAGAGAGAGTAGAACTTGATGGGAAACTTAATGTACACAGCAATTCAGATCAATTGACTATAATTACTGTCCCCCTGAGAAGAGACCACTTTCCTGAGGATTATTTTCTATATACCAAGGCAAATGTGGATGAATATTCAAGAAATAAGAACCAGCAGAAAAGGGAGGATTATTATTATAATAGCCAGTTTGAAGACATTAAGGGCATAGGTTTTTCAGTAGATGAGATTATTACTCTAAAGGGCCCTTCTGGTGATATTTGGGACTTTGGTAAGGTGGCAAGCGATAGTCCTACTGAGAACTTCATTCTTATGAGGAGTATTAGAGGAGATGGGCAGAAGAAAGACTATATGTCTAAGAAATGGGAGAATATTGATTTAAAAGAATATGGTTATGTAGATGGTTGGGATTTTGATAAATTTGTAATTATGGTTTTGGGAGGGGATATCCAGGAAAATGCAGAGAAATTTATAGAAGAACAAGGAATACAGGACTCAGAAAGGACAGGTTTCTCTATGTATGACAAAGGTCTTTCGACCAATGTAATTAAAACAACTCATGAGTGGCGTGAAGGCCTTTTATATAAGCTAAGTGATCCAGAGAATCGGCAAGAACTAAGTAAAATTGCAGAAGTAAATCCTAAAGTGAAAACTGTTTTGGGTTTTGTAGATGCAATTAATAGTTATCCAGGGGATGATGTTGTAACAGATAGTTATCTTCAAGATATGTATAAATTTAACAGAGAAACTTATGGAGTTGAACCAGTAGGCTTAAATAATAAAAAATATTTACCGGAGATGTTTACAAAATATCTTTTAAATTATAGAGATGAACATGGGGATTCTTGGTACGATTCTTTTCTAGAAGTTCAAACAGGCTATTATCCATTTCGTAATATAGAAGATTTAACTAAGTTGTTGAACTTGTTATCTGCGGGCGTGAAGATAGAAGGTCAACCTGCACAACCTTTTGCATTTTTAGATTTAATAGACAAGTTCTCAGGCACAAATGGCCCTTCCCTACAGTTTTTCCCAGTTCGCACTATTTCAGAGATAATACCGAAAGAATTTATGAATTCAGAACAAAGGGACAATTTTATCTCTATCCCAAATGGATGGAGCAGAGCATATATTTATAAGAGGGGATGGTCAGGTATAAATAAAGTCTTTGCAGGAGATTTAATAATTTATCCAAATGCGGGGGGAGCAGACTCTAACGGAGTTCCTGTAGGCCAAGTTGTAAAAATTTTTTATGTAGATGATCAAACTGATCCAAAGAATCCTATTTATTGGGCAGTTGATTTAAATGATTACGAAGGGAAGGGAAGGATTTATAAATGGTCCGATTTTTATGATCCTAATAAAGGTCCTAGTTATTTACTGACGACTTTACAAAGGGAAATAGATGATTAAGTGAGATTATTTATTGAAACCAAATGTAACTAGTATTAGTCCCGTCAATATCCATTTTAGCAACTAGGTGTTGATTATGAACTCTTTTTCTTTCTTTGGTTAATGGTTCGATATCCCCTTGGTCTACTATCGCAACGTGTTGAACTTTGTCTTGTATCTCATCTAGGAGCTCAATATTATATTTTGCTGTTTCCTTCATTTTTAATTTAGACATGTGGAATGCAAGATATGGAACATATAATTTTTTCTTTGCACCATTTTGTATTAAACTCAGTTCAAGCGCATGAGCCTTATTTTTAATTAAGTCATCTTTACTAGTGTTAATTGAGTTTTCTGTAGCGATATAATCAGGCTCCTCAGGAAAATAGCTCTGCTTTTCTTGTTGTACACGGATAGTTCTCATCTCTTGCATTTTTACATTTTCATCAGTAGTTATTTGAACTTTTTCTGGGATATTAAAGATGGTATACCCTACTCCACAGCCTTCTAAGGTGGGATCTCTAAGTTTTTTATCAATATGATTTTGTGAGAGAATTGATAAATAGGGACTAAGATATGGTTCACTAAAGCTTCCTGTTGAAATAACAGCCTTAGCTTCTCCGTTTGAGTGGACATCATACCCATATTCATCTGGTAAATTAAAAAGATAATGAAGCCATTCGTGTGTCATTCCAAAATCCATCCAGACACCTTGTTTTCCTGTTAAGTTACTTCCACGGTCAGGATATACTCTAATTCTTTCTTTCGTTCTCCCGCCAGGAGGATTTGCAAAGTAGATTTTTCCATTAGCAGAATGTGTAGACCAGAAATAACCACCTTTATAATTATTGATGTTTTCTCGAGTATTAACCCTATAATCAGAACCTACAACCCAGCTTTCATCAGTATCGAATGCAGATTTCTTATTAAATACAAAATGCTTATTATATGCAAAATCTGGTCCAAAGGCGGCATTCCCCTCTAGATATTTATTCATATCAAAAATAGGATCTAAAGTTCCCTCTTCTAGGATAACAATTCTTCTTAATACTGCTTTAAGATCTGAATGAGGTTTTGCATTAGAGAAGCAAAGATTCATTGCATCTACATGCATTTTGACCCATTCAACAAAATCAACTCCGGTCTCCCTCTCTCTTTTTTGGAAAGAATCATAAGCAGATTTAAAAACCACAACTTCCAAGTATCTCTCATCGGGTTTTAAAAGCTCTTTCCTCTGTTTATATTTATTATGAATTTCAACACCATTAGCTTCTTCATACTCTTTATCCAATTGATCATAAAAGGTTTGGATTTTGTCTAAGTTGTCAATCTTTTCATTAAACCCATATACAGGGACTTCCTTTATCATCTTGGGAGTAAAAATATTCTCTGAGGGGGATGCCTCTACCTTTTTTGTTGTACTCTTTAATATATTTGGAGTACTCTCCCCTTTATTTGCTTTAAAACCAAGAGACATTGCTCCTGCAGCTGCTCCAGTTTTAAGTAGGAGTTCCATAAACTCTCTTCTGTTTAATAATTTCTCAGTAGGAGAAGGGTTATCACTTTCTAGTTGAGAAGTATTATTTAATATTTCTGTATCATTTTTTTCAATTTTGTTGGTTTCTGATTGTTCTATATTGGCAGTTTTATAATTATTTCATTTAAAGATGCTATTTACAGTATAGACAATTTCTATATGATTGACTAGTTAGGAGGGATTGCGACAGGAAGACAAAGTTAATAAGCACTTGAGATATACAAGTCATGAATAACATGCTATACTCCATCTTCGTTTAATGTAGATTTTACGAGATAAGTACCTTACGGTTTAAATATTATTTTCGGTTATCTATAAGAAACTGAAAATAAAATAAATAAGTACAACCGTGAGTCAATATCACAGA
>LDZT01004584.1_pt1 | contig 16173 bp, 15 predicted proteins | sample 615521 | NCBI WGS metagenome assembly LDZT01 (sample SAMN03408292, study PRJNA278302) | terrestrial metagenome | isolation source: oil reservoir sample SB1 | place: USA: Alaska, North Slope, Schrader Bluff formation | collected 2011-09
ATTTTTGTTCTAAAAGATCCTTGATGTAACTGTAGTTGTAATACTTAATCGGTACCCCTTTTGCTTTGATTAAATCCTTTTCGATATTTAGTTCTTTTAGAATATTTTTCTCAATATCCGGATTTATTTTTCGAGTAGGCATTCTACGAGAGTATGAAATAGAGAAATTTTCGGGATTAGCTTTTAATCGTTTTACTAAAGCAAAGAATCTTGTTTTCTTAATACCTAAAATTTCTTGGATGTATTTTCTTGCTATTTTCTTTTTTAGATAACGGGTAATTAATTCTTTAACCTGGCAATTATTAAATTTTTTATGTAACTGTTTCATAATATAGGACCTCACTTTTTGATCCTATATTATTGTAGTTTTAGTTTGTTTTAAAGAGTTCACTTTTGATTTGTAAATGACAAGGCAATTCGTAAATTTGACAAAATTATAAATTGTGTTATACTTGTAAAGTTAAAGTCTGTTAGATAAAAACGACTGGCCTTTGTTACTGAAAAGAGATGCTAACAACAATCAACTGAGTTCTTTATAACAGATTGTTAAAAAAGGATCTCTTGTGTTTTAATAATGTTATCGTTAAGAGGTTAGAATCATTTCCTTGCTTCTTCTCTCCCAAAGAAACGTTATTGGACTTAAGAGAAATATCGAAAAGGAGGGAAAAAGTATGCAAGGTAGTAAATTATATGTAGGAAATCTTAAATATTCTGTAACCAATGATCAGTTAAGTGAAATATTTTCTAATCATGGTGAAGTTAAGAGTGTCAATATCATCGAAGGCAAAGGCTTTGGATTTGTAGAAATGTCTTCACCAGAAGAAGCTGGAAAAGCCAAAGATGCGTTAAATGATACCGATTTCGAAGGTCGTCCTTTAAAGATTGATGAAGCTCGTCCACCTAGACCAAGAAGCGAATATCGTAGTAGATACTAAAATACTAAAATAGTAAATTAATTTAAATTTAATGTAATTCTGTTATATCAATAAAGGCCAGTCATTTTAGATAACAGTTCAATTAAATCCTCATCAGATGTATCCCGCGGATTATTGTTTAAACTGCCCCCTTTTGCACCCTTAATTACTTGTGAAAAATCTTCTTTTTTTATTTCCCATTCGGATAGATTACTTTTAATTCCCGCCTGAGAAAGTATTTCTTTTATCTTTTCTACTGCCCTTTGAGCTGCTTCCATTTCCGATAATAAAGAGATATTTTCCCCTAAGGATTCAGCTATTTTAGCCAACTTTTTGGTAACTACCGGCAGATTGAATTCCATTACATAAGGTAACAGTACAGCACAGGAAAGACCATGAGGAATTTTGTAGTATACCCCTAAAGGGTGAGAGAGGGCATGAGCTGCTCCTAATCCTGAATTAGACAGGCAAAGTCCACTTAAAAGTGCAGCTATAGCCATATCTTTACGTGCTTCTAAATTTTTTCCTTCTTTTACTGCTTTGACCAAACTTTTACCGATTAATCCTATGGCATGCAAGGCCAGGATATCGGTAATTTCCTGATTTTTCTTGCCTAAAAAAGACTCTATACATTGAGTTAAAGCATCACCACCACAGACGGCAGTTATATAAGGGGGTAGAGATAGGGTAAGTTCAGGGTCAACCAGAGCTACTTCAGGAAGGAGCCAGGGGTCTCTTATGCTTTTCTTCAAACCAAGTTTAGTGTTAGTGATTACTGCATTTCTCGTTGCCTCTGAGCCGGTACCCGAAGTAGTGGGGATGGCGATAAAGGGGATGGGTTTGTGTTGAAATTTTCTGCCTTTTCCTTCGATTTCCTGATAATCAGCCACTGAACCTTCATTGGTTACCATTGCCGAAATAGCCTTACCGGTATCCAGGACACTTCCTCCCCCCAGGGCTATAAGCAGATTGCAGCTTCCTTTTCGGGCTAAATTTGCTCCGTCATCCACTGTTTCAACTGTAGGGTCAGAGGGGATATTTTCATAGATTATATATTCTAAATTATTTTCCGTAAGCAAATGAGTTAAGCGGTCCAGCGCCCCACTTTTTCTCATCGCACTCCTACCTAATACCACTAAAGCTTTACTTCCTAATCTTTTTGCCTCTGCCCCAACTTGGTTCAGACTACCCGGTCCAAAGATAATTTTTCCCGGAGCATAAAATTCCCCTACCTTAATCAAAATTAACCTCCTTATAAAATAAAATTAATTTAAATTAACTTTATAATTATTTTCCTATTAAATACATACGGAGCATATTTAGGGCGCGGCGGGCTGAGCGCAAGCGGATTAATTGGCGGCTTCCGAATAGCTGGTGTTTCTGGGTAATAGTCTTTTTACCATCACTTAAAGCCATATAGACCAAGCCCACTTTCTTCTTCTCGGTTGCTCCTCCCGGGCCGGCAATACCGGTAATGCTAATCCCTATATTACTGTGGCAGCATCTCCGCACACCTTCGGCTATTAATTTAGCCACTTGCCTGCTTACTTCTCCATATTTTCTGATTACTTTCGACGATACTTTTAGCAGGTCTTCTTTAATCCTGGCATTATAACTTATTACTCCGCCTTGAAAATATTCAGAACTTCCTGGGATTCGGGTAATCATCTCTCCCAACATTCCTCCAGTGCAGGATTCAGCTACCGCTACTTTTAATTTCTTAGTCTTTAGTAAATTTCCCACTACTTCTTCGATGGTCTCTTCATCGCTCCCATAAATATAATTACCCAATATTTTGGTTAATTGATTAACCGAAGATTGTAACAGTTTTTCTACTTCTTTTTCAGTGGGAGCCTGGGTAGTTACCTGGACCTGAATATCTTCCGGATTAGCATAGATACCAAAAGAAAAATTAGTTTGTTTGCTCATATAGTCGCAAATAAGTTCATTAACCGATGACTCTCCAAGACCAGTAATCTTTAAAATTTTTGACTTTTTAATCATAGAAGGTGGAAATTTTTCTTTTAGATAAGGGATTAGATTTTCTTCTATCAGGTTTTTCATCTCATAGGGGACACCGGGAAAAGAACATATAATTTTGTTATCTTTTTCTAAAATCATGGCCGGGGCAGTGCCATATTGATTAATGATAATTTTGGCTCCTTCCGGAAGGTAAACTTGCTTGAGATTGCTCGGAGAAATTCTTCTATTAATTTTTTTGAGAATTCTTTTTAAATTTTCTTCAGCTTCCGGATATTTTATTAGTTTAAGATTTAAAGCACTGGCAATGGTTTGGTAGGTAATATCATCTTCCGTAGGTCCCAGGCCACCGGTGGTAATTATTAGGTCAGAACGTTGAAGGGCGAGTTTTAAAGTGGGTAATAAAGATTCAGGATTATCACTGGCAGCTGAAATATGCTCTAAATCAATACCTGATTCAACTAATTTTTTGGCGATAAAATTAGCGTTGGTATCGGTGATCTGCCCTCTTAGTATTTCACTGCCAATACTGATAATTTCTGCTTTCATCAATTTATTTACCTCTCCTTAATTAACTGTCTATATGTCCTTGTTAAACGCGGCAACGCCGTTTTGTAAAAAGAAGACACGGCACGCCGTGCCTCTACTAAAGGGTATTGACTATTTACTACTTTATTATTATATATTCAAAATTTAAAGAAGAAAAGAAAAAATATAAATAAGTTCGAAAGTAATTTAAGATTCAATTTTATCCATTTCCAAAGCGAGGTTATTTCTAATTTGATTTACAAAAATGTGAGCTTCTCGAACCGGAAGGGGCAATCTGTAGTTAACTATACATTTTAGGACGATCTCTATAGAATTAGGCAGGTCAATTTTATGCCCGGGGGATACAAAAATAGGATTGACTCTTTTTCTTGTTCTTAATACCGCTCCTAAAATTTCTTCATCTTCCTTTAATAGGGCATAGTCTCCTTTTTCCTCCCCGACTGAAGTATATTTTCCGCTTAATCTGGATTTAGCGCAGCCAATAGTCGGTTTGTCTAAAAATAATCCCAGGTGAGTGGCTATCCCCATTCTTCGGGGATGAGCTATTCCCTGACCATCAAAGAGGATAACATCAGGCGTAATTTTTATTTTTTTAAAGACCCCAAGTAAACTTGGTCCTTCTCTAAAGGTAAGGAGTCCGGAGATGTAGGGAAAGTTTACAGAAGAGACCGATGATTTCTTTTCTATTATTTCTAATTGAGGGAATTTTAGAATAACGATTCCCGCAATCATTTTATTTTTATAATAGCTTACATCTGCTCCGGCCACTATTTTTACATTGTTAAAAGATTTTTTTAGAGATATTTTTTTCTTTAATTCTTTCTGAAGTTGAATCGCTTCACCAGGGCTAACTTCCCAGGAATGGAGATTTAGGTATTTCAAGATTTCCCTCCCTTAGAGCTCATTTGATTATTTTTCTAAACCTGAACAAATATCTTATCAGGTTTCCTCCATGGGGTATTTAGGCCATTGTCTTTTAGGGAAATAATTGTAGTTGAGAAAATAGCGATTAATTACTGCATTGGGCCATTTACTTGTTATCACCATTTTTTTCTTTTTAAGGAGTCTGCGCAATTCTATATTTTTGGAAAAATTAATAAAATCTTTATAGCTTCCTGTAAATTTTTTAGGCCAATCTTTAGCCAGAGGATGGAATGGACTTTTAATGCTTTTGCTTAATTCCTGATATCTTTGAGCCATGTTCTTTATTTTTATTCTTTTGCTAATTTTCTCAAATATTACTTCCGGGTGTAATTCCTCCCATCTTAAAGGTAAAGACCCATGTTCGCCCCATTGTACATTTATCCTAGCCCTTTGATGGTGAAGGTTAGCATCACTAACTGCTTCTTCTGTGGAGAGAATAGCCATATGAAAATAAGTGTATATGCCGGTTACTTCGCCACTCTTTTGGTCAAATTCTATCCAAACAATTTCATGGTCAGAGGGGTCATTATCTCCGGGGTAATCAATATCATCTTCCCAGAAAAGGTTATAGGCAATGATTGGTTGTTTAGGGTGAATTACAGCAACTAAATCTTTAAGCTTAAAAAACTCCTTCGGGTTTGCAAATAATCTGGGAGCGTATTTAGATGCCAATTTTAGATCAGTTTCTGAGGCCAGACAAGGAGGATCTAATTTTAGAACTTTTTCGTATTCACTACTTGCCTCCATTAATCTTCTCATCAAGTGGTAGGCATAACCAAGACGATAGTGATAAAGAATATTTTTAGGTTGTAATTTTAAACCCTTTTTATAATTTTCAATAACTCTATTAAATATTATCGGGTTTCTTCCATAAGCCTCGTATACAGAGAGAGATTTATCGCCTTTTTCAAAATAATTCCCTAACATTTTTTTATTACCTCTTATTATTTAAGGGGAATTTTGTTTAATTTCTTGCTCCTTTATCAATTATTCGACATTTTAAGAGAAAATCCTTCTTTTTTGTTTAGTCGTTAGTATATTGTATTAAATACAAGTTTTCAGTTTGCGGTTTTCAGCTTTCAGACTTTAATTCATTAGTTGTCGGTTTATTGTGTTCTCTGTCATTGCGATGCTCCTCTTAATGACGGAAATTGGTAATTTTTTAGCGGGCTCGATGAATCGAGCCCCTACAACATTAAAACTAAAAACTTAAAGTAAAAAGCGAAAAACCATAATTCAAAATTCAAAACTTTTTTCTTAATTTTTGGTTTTGAGTTATAATTTTGAATTTTGCGCTTTTAACTTTATAATTTATATAATACACCCCATTTTTCAAACTTGAAACTCATAACTAGCAATTTGCACCAGTAACTCGTTACACATTACTCATCACTTATCACTGAATTATAATTTACGTTATATAATATTATAAAATAAAATTAAAAAATTTTAAAAGGATAGTTGAATAATTAATATTAGTGTATTATAATTGCCTGTAATTTAAAAGTAGAGAAGATGGTATGATAAAAATAAAGAGAAAGGGGTGAGAAAAAAGGCATGGAAGTAGTAATGAGCATGATTGATAGAATGATGGATTCAAACATTTATATAGGGGCGGGAATTATTTTTTTATCGAGAGTTTTGGATGTGTCTTTAGGAACTTTTAGAGTTCAAATGATAGTAAGAAGAAAAAAGCTTATTGCAGGTGTGCTTGGTTTTTTTGAAGTTTTGATTTTTATTCTGATAGTAAGCAAAGTAATACAGGATATTGGGAATTGGCTTAATGTCATTGCCTATTGTGGAGGTTTTGCCATAGGAAATATAGTTGGGATATATATATCTGAAAAAATCTCTAAAGAGATAATTTCTGTAGGCATTATTTCCAGAACTAAATGGCAGGAGATTGAAGAAAAACTTCGGGAAGAGGGATTCGGAGTTACCCGAAATGTAGGATATGGTAAAGATGGAGAAGTTCAAATTCTCAAGGTAATATGTGAAAGAAATTATTTTCCAAAAGTAAGGGATATCGCTTTAGAACGTGATCGTAAAGTCTTTATTGCTTCCTATCTTCTTACCGGTAAAAATGGCGGCCGTATGTATGGGGTAAAGAGTAAGATTTAATAATTATGCCAAAGAGCTTTTAAATGCCTGGGTTTATCGATATCCAGAGCGATTTCTGGAGGAGAGAGGATTGCTTTCCCTTTATAACCTCCTAACAATTCGGGGACTCTCTTTTCCATGTCCCGAATAGACAGATATTTTCGTAAGTATTTTGCGGTTATTCGAGCCCCTAAGAGCCGGGCCATTTTTAAAGGATGTTTCCTAAAATAGATAAAATCGTTGATTGTTTCTGCAAAATCAGCGATAATCCTAGGATTTATTAAAAGAATATTTCCCCCGGTAAAGGCTCCCTCAATAAGATTGGCATAAACTCTCTTTAAATCTGAAGAAGGATAAGATTTTTGATAGATTTCCTTATCAATTATAGGATAATAAATATCAAAACCTGGCCACCTGCAACACTTTTTTATAAAATAATCGATATGTTTTTCGGTTATTAAGGGGGCATCACAAGTTGAGATTAATATTAATGGGTCTTTTTTGAAGGGTAAAATTCCTGATTTCAAGGTATCAAAGATGCTTTGACCATCAGGAATGGTTAGATAAGCTAAATCTTTTACTAATTTTCGCACTTCTTCAGGCCCTGCTGCTATGATTTTATCAGTGTATCTTGATTTTTTTAGAGATTCTATAATATAAAGTATCATGGGTTTGCGGCGAGGGCCTATTTCAATTAAAGCTTTATTTTCTTTTCCGGTAAATTTTCTCATGCTTATTTTGCTTTTTCCGCCTGCCAGCAGCAAGACATTTATTTTTTTTAACATAATTTCCCTCCAACCTGATTTTTCTAATATAAATAAAAATCTTTATTCTTGTCTGTATATTATATACTGAAGTATGAATGAGAAATATTCACCAATTTACCAATTCTCCCATTCCCCAATTAAATTGATCGTTAGTGAATACTATAGCGTATAGTTTTGAATTAATAAAATGTTTGTCATAATTAAATTAAAAATTAAAAGCTAAAAGCGAAAAACCATAATTCAAAACTCAAAACCTTTTTTGTATATCGTATTGCATATCGCTTTAAGAAAATCATAATTTAAATTCAAAATTTTTTCTTCAATTTAAAATTTTGAGCTATGGTTTTACGTTTTTCGCTTTTAGTTATATAATGATAACTGAAAAATTGTATTTGAAACTAACGACTAATTTAAATTATATAATAAAAACAGTAACAAGACAAAAAAGGAGAAAATATATGTCGGAAAATATTTTTAAATATGCTATTTTTTTGACTGCCTGGGGATGGGCAGGGTTTGTAGTTGATCGAAAAGGCTTACGGATTTTAGTTTTACCCGAAGAAAGGAAAGAGAATGTTCTTTTTAGAATAAGGAAAGAGTTAAAATGTAATAATCTTTTCGAAGATAATAGAGGATGGGAAAGTTTAATTCAAAAGGTTAAAGAATATTTTACTGGCAAGAAAGTTGATTTTACAGATTACCAGTTGAGTTTAGATAGTTATACGAATTTTCAGAAGAAAGTTTTACAGACAGTTAGGAAAATTCCTTATGGTGAAACCAGGTCCTATAAAGAGGCAGCAGAAGAAGCCGGTTATCTACGAGCATACCGGGCAGTGGGAAACACCATGAGAAATAATCCCTTACCCTTAATTATTCCCTGTCATCGGGTAATAAAAAGTAATGGTATGCTGGGAGGTTTTTCAGGAGGAGAAGGAGTTGCTTTAAAAAAGAAGATGATAGATTTAGAATCTGAAGGAAAATAAGGGATAGGTAGAGATAGGGGGAAATTTAAAAAAAAGAGGTAGTTTGTGCTACCTCTTTTTGTGCAAGAAAGGGCTATTTAAATTAAAGCCATTTCTGTATCTTTATCGTCTTTATCAGCATAATAAGTAGCAAGTCTGGCTTGAATTTTAGATATAATCTCTTCCAGAAGATAGGTAGGGGCTAAATTATATCGGACGATACTTTCATAAAAAATAAGTTTTATTAATTGGCTATGGGTTAACCCTGCTTTACTTGCCATAAAGGTTAAAGAGCCGGTTAGAGATAAAGCAGGTGTACCATTTACATCTATGACATAGGGGTTTCCGAATTCATCTTCCATAAAGTCAATTCTGATAGCGTCATTGGCCCTCACGGCGTCAAAGGTACTGATTGCTATTTGGGCAAGTTTTTTAAATCTTTCATCATCACGATAGATTATTTCAAATTTTTCCCTCATCTTATATTCTTTATTTTTAGTGGAGGTATATCTGATTCCATGATCTTTAGGAAAAGCGATAATAGGTAAAATATATTTTTTAGGTTTACTACCCAGGACTCCAACAGTATATTCTCTTCCGGGTAAATATTTTTCGATGATTAATTTTTCAGGACCCAGTTCTTTTTTTAAGGCGATAAACCTGTTTTTTAGTTCTTGAAGATTGTGTACTACAGATTTGGGAGTAATGCCTATACTGTCTCCTCCGCCAGCTGGTTTTATCATCAGGGGAAATCCTATTTTCTTTATCTGGGAGAGTAATTTTATTCTATTAAACCGAAGATGAGTATCAAAAACAAAATAACCAGGGATTGAGATATTTTTTTCTTTGAGTTTGAGATAAGTAAGGTCTTTATTTCGGCAGATTTCCATGCTTTCAATACCGGAGAGGGCACAGGGTATATGGTATCTATTTAACTGTTTACGGATCGTTGCCGCACCATGCCCGCTATAAAAGGTATGAGGGATATTTTTATATCCTTCTGCCAGGACAAAAGCCAAATCGATAGGCTGATGTTTACTGATAAACTCATCTAATTGTTCTGGTGTAAGAAGGTCTAAAGATAAAATATTATTATTAGTCTCGATCAAAGCCTGACGGATAGCATCTACATCTTCCGTAGGAATACATTCTCTAAAGAGCCCCTTACGTTCTCTATGGCTTACCTGGTTATAAACAAATAAAATATTTTTTATCATACATTCAGCTCCTTTCTATCATATTTATCATATTCTCAATATTTTCCCGAAGAAGAACTCATCTTTAAAATTGTTCACTATTATTTATAGAATATTTTCATTTGGACAATTTATTTTAAAAATTAAAATAAGAAATGATTTCTGTAGTGCACCAAGATAGGGAAAAAGAAGTTTTCGAATTATTCTATAGTTTATAATTTTTTATTGCTGATAGATTAAAATAAATAATTGTTAGACATGGTTAATACTTAATAATATTTTATAATAGGATGGTAAAAAATACAAATAAATTAATATTTAAATTATCTAACTACCCCACTAAAGTTTACACTAACAATATTTAAACTAAATCTTTTAACCAGGGTTTTAGCTAATATTTGGCCAGTGATAAGAGGAAAATAGTTATAAGGATGACCAGTATGGTTGAATAAGACCAGCCTTGAATTGTAATTCCCAAAGCAGTACCGGCGGCAGGGGGATGTTCGGTATTAGTAATGACCATAAAAAAGATAGATAATCCTACAGAAATAGCAGGAATAAGGATTTTAAGTATTTCGTGAGAAAGAAAATAATTGTTTTCGTTTTGTATGTGGGAATAGTAATAAAAACAAAAAATTCCTACAATGATGCCAATTATATGTCCCCCAACAACGCTCCTGGGTCGAGCAGTAGTGTATTTAGGCATAGCAAAGATAATAAAAGTAGTTGCTCCCAAAGAAGCTACAACTGCAGTATTAGTAAATATATTTTCAAAATAAAGAATGATGGTCAGAGTAATAGTAGCCAACAAACTTTGGACTATGTAATGGGGAAAATATTTTTTTAATTTTCTATCAAATATTTGCATATTTCTTCTCTTATCATTAGCGTTTTGGAAATTTTTTTGTACTCCAAACAGTTAATAATTCCTGAAAATTTATTTTTTAATTATTTGCTTTACCGACTAATTCAGTAATTATTTTAGTCTCTCCGATTACAATTAGAAAATCGTCCTTTTTTATTACATCTTTTGCCCGGGGTGAGATATTAAAGCTATTATCTCTTTTTATAGCTAAGACGTTTATTCCGTATTTATTCCGCATGTCAAGTTCACTTAAAGATTTATCTACGAATTCGGGCAAGGCTTTAATCTCCATAATATTATAATCAGGTTCCAGTTCTACATAATCTTTAATGTTTGGAGTGATTAATCTTCGAGCGATTCTTGCTCCCATATCTCTTTCGGGAAATACAATTTTATCCACGCCAATTTTTTTTAAAACTTCTGCATGAAGATTGTTTCGGGCTTTAGCGATAATATATTTTAGTCCCATTTCTTTTAACATCATAGCAACCAGGATGCTTGCTTCTAAATCGGTCCCGATGCTAACAATGGCCGCATCAAAATTTTTTGCTCCTAATTCTTTTAAAACTCTTTCCTCGGTAATATCAGCCTGCACCGCCTGAGTTATCTTATCCTTTAAATCATTTACTATTTCCTCATCATTATCTACTCCCAGGACTTCATGTCCTAATTCAACCAGGGTTGTGGCTACTGCCGAACCAAATCTTCCTAAACCAAGAACTATAAATTGTTTCATTGTAATTTACTCCTTTCATCCTTATCGTACGAGTCGATAGTCGTTTTAATCAATAAATATAGATTATGTATCGCATAAAAAATTAGTTGGCTGGTTACTTAGTTAGCTAGTTAACCGGTTTAATATTAATTCATTAACTAATTAACTAATTAACCAGGTAACCAACTAACCAGCTAACTAAGCATACTATATACTCAATACCTATTTCTTCACGAGATACGATTCACGAGATACGAATTCATCCTACCATAATTTTCTCTTCAGGATATTTAATCATTTCCGGTTCGCGTTTTTGAATTAATGACAGAGCAAGACCTAAAGGTCCAATTCTGCCGGTAAACATTGTGATAATAATTATAATTTTTCCGGCTATACTCAAAGACGAGGTAATACCTGTTGATAATCCTACTGTACCAAAAGCAGAAACAACCTCGAATAATACTTTTATAAAATTTTCTCCTTCTACATAGGATAATAGAATGGTCATGGTAATAACCATGCCTAAGGAGAGGGTGATAACGGTTAAAACTTTGGGAATTATATCCTGTGATATTCTTCTTTTAAAGATTTGAATTTCTTTTTTCCCTTTTAGCGAGGACCAGACGTATAATATAAGTAAGCCAAAAGTAGTAGTCTTAACTCCTCCTCCGGTAGAACTGGGAGAGGCACCTATAAACATTAAGATAATAATCAGGAAAAGAGTGGCATTTTGCATGCTTCCGATATGGATAGTATTAAAACCCGCAGTACGGGCGGTAACCGATTGAAAAATCGAACCAAACATTTTTTCCCAGAAACTCAAATTTCCCAGGGTGGAAGGATTATTAGATTCTACAAAAAATATAACTATAAAACCGATTAAAATAAGTATAAGACTGATTTTTAAAGCTAATTTAGCGTGCAAGGAGAGGGTTCCGTTTTTTCCGTATTGAAAAAGTTCTAATAAAACTAAAAAACCGATCCCTCCTAATATAATTAAAATTATAAAGGTAAAATTTATAACTAAATCTCCTTTGTAGCGCATTATGCTGTCTGAAAAGAGAGAGAATCCGGCATTACAAAAGGCGGAGATAGAATGAAAGACTGCCAGGTACAAAGCATGTAGAGGGGAATAGACTCTCTGCCAGCGAAAGAACAGGATAGTGGCCCCTATAATTTCAATAACCGCCGTAAATATTAAGATATATTTAGCTAAACGAACTAATCCTCCGATAGAAAATTGGTTTAAGGATTCCTGCATTATCAATCTTTGTCTTAAAGAGATTTTCTTCCCCACTAAAAAAGCGAACATGGTAGACATAGTCATTATCCCTAATCCGCCGCATTGCAAGAGAATCAGGATAACCAATTGCCCAAAAGTAGAAAAATCTTTTCCGGTATCCAGCACAATCAATCCGGTAACACAGGTGGCAGAAGTGGCAGTGAAAAGGGCATTGATGAAACCTATGCTCTTTCCCGCACTGGAAGCAACGGGAAGATTAAGAAGTATAGTGCCTACAGCAATTACCAAAAGAAATCCTAATGCTAATACCTGAGGTGGCGATAGTTTTTTTTCTCTAATTGTTTTAATAGGTGTTATATTTCCTTACCTCGTTTTTAAAATTTAGCTTTTACTTTTAATTGTATAGAAATTTTTTTTTATAAACTCTATTCGTATCTCGTACTTTAGTCTAGAGCGTACAGTGTGTAGCGTGTAGGGGTTCGATTCATCGAACCCGCTTAAAAAATACCAAATAACATGGAGCGGATAAATCCGCCCTCTACATAAGAAAATACATTTTTTATCATTGCGAGGAAGTGAAACGACCGAAGTAATATCAAGCGGGGATTGCCACGCTCTGATAAATCAGAGCTCGCAATGACAGAGAACACAATAAATCAACAACTAACGAATTAAAATCTGAAATCTGAAAACCATAAACTATAAACTATAAATCCGTCTTATACTAACGACTATTCACTAACGACTAACGACTAGTTTTATTATTTTCTCCAGAATTCCGGAACTACCAGAACCAAGACCGTATATATTTCCAATCGACCCAACAACATGCAAATAGTTAAAACAATTTTTCCCAAAGGCGGTATAAAGGCATAAGTCTGAACTGGACCGACCAGTCCCAGACCCGGTCCCACATTTCCTAAGGTGGCGGCAACTGATCCCATTGCACTGACTATATCTAACCCTAATATAGTCATTATAAAAGAAGAGATAACAAAAATAAAGATATAAAGAAAGAAAAATCCGGTAATATTGCGCATCACACCTTCGGAAATCACTTTATCTCCCAATCTAATCGGAGATACCGCTTGAGGATGAATCAATTTACGAAATTCTCTATAGGCCTGTTTCATGAGAAGGAGGACCCGAATATTTTTAATCTCTTAGGGTTCAATTCCCCGCAGCTCTGCTGCGATCAATAAAATATGATAAAATGGTATAAAAAGTAGAGGAGTAAAGTGATTTGAGTAAGTGGCGATAGCTAAGATTGAGAATAGTATCACTCCACTGTAAAAAAGAAATTCTCTATCTTTAAACAGACTTTTTAGGTTTCCATGAAGAGCTTTATAATGAAGGGTAAAATTTGCTCCGGCAATAAACATAAAGAGAATTATTATATTTTCAAAAATAGGGTTATCATATGCTCCTACACTTAGGTTTTTGGGGGTGAATCCCCCTGTAGGCATAGTGCCGAACATATGAGTAAGGGCATCAAACAAGGACATTCCGGTAAAATATAAACAAGCTACCTGTAAAACAGAAAATAATAAATATACTCCCCAGAGAAGTTTGGCGGTCTCTTTGATTCTGGGCTTTAATCTATCCGGTTCCGGTCCGGGGACTTCTGATTTAAATAATTGCATTCCTCCTGTTCCTAAGGCCGGAAGGATAGCTACTACCAAAACTATAATTCCCATTCCTCCCAACCACTGGATAAAGTCCCGCCAGAAAAGGATTGCATAGGGGTTTCCTTCAATGGGGACAAGTACAGTAGCTCCGGTGGTAGTAAATCCGGACATTGATTCAAAATAAGCATCGATAAAACTGGGGAAAGTTCCGGCAAATAAAAAGGGAAGAGCTCCAAAACCAGCAGCCAATATCCATCCCAGGGCAGCAATAGCAAATCCTTCTTTATGACCGATAGGATCTTTTGAAGGAAAAAATTTCCATAATAAAAGACCACTTAAAGAAGTAATAGCCATAGAAAGTATGAAGGCATTAATTACTGATTCCTGATAGTAAACAGCATACAAAAGAGGGAATAGCATGCTTAGTCCTAAAAAAAACAAAAGGCTCCCTAAGGTATTTAGTACAATTTTATATCTCACTTTTATTTATTCCCACCATCAAATATTTTTTCTATTTTCCTTATATCGGATGACAAGGCAAATATAATTATCTTATCTTCAGGTTGAATGATATCATCACCATGAGGGATAATAACTTTATCTTTACGAACAATAGCACCGATAATGCTATTTTGGGGTAAATTAGCTTTTTTTAATGGTGTGTTAATAATTTTTGAGTGGGGACTAATTACCAGTTCAATAACTTCTGCTTCACCTTCTTTTAGCAAAGTTAGAGAAATTATTTTGCCTCTTCGAATAAATCGTAAGATGGCAGAAGCAGTAGTCATTCTGGGGTTTACTACAGCATCTACTCCAATTTTTTCCACTATGGGAATATAGTTTATTCTATCTACTTTGGCAATTACCTTTTTTGCACCCAGGTGTTTGGCTAATAAAGCTACCAAGAGGTTATCTTCATCATATCCGGTGACTGCAACGAAACCATCAGTGGTTTCTATACCTTCGGATTTTAAAAGATCAATATTGGTACCATCGCCATTTATTACCAGGGTGTGAGGAAGACTTTCAGCAATTTTTTCACATTTTTCTTTATCTCTTTCAATTAATTTGGTGTTAAAGCCCAGTTTTGCTAATATTAAGGCAGCTTGAATACCTATCCTGCTTCCTCCCAAAATCATAACATTTTGCACGCTTAAAGGCTTTTCGTTGAAAATTTCACTTAACTCCAAAAAATATTCTTTTTTAATTAAAATATATAAATTATCACCTGCAATAATTTTTTCTTCTCCGTCAGGAATAATTATTTTGTCATTTCGATAAATAGCGGCAACTAATATAGGGTATTTAAAGGTGATAGCTTTTAGTTGTTGATTAATAAAAGGGAAACTTTCTTCAACTTTAAGTTCAAAAAGCTGAACCTTCCCCCCGGCGAAGTTCTGTACTTGAGCAACATTTATTGGTGATTTAAGTAATTTAACTATTTCCTTGGCGGTAGCTCTTTCCGGATTGATAGTAAAATCTATTCCTAATTTTTCTCGCGATAAGGCATTAGCATACAGGTATTCAGGATTTCGAATGCGGGCAATTTTTTGAGGTACACCAAATTGTTTAGCAGTTATACAAGCTATCATATTTACTTCATCACTATTGGTTACTGCAATCAACATATCTACTTGTCTAATTCCTGCTTCTTCCAAAGTGCGGACATTAGCTCCATTACCTAAAATAGTGAGTACATCTAAACTGTTTTGAGCAGACTGTCGGATCATATTATCTTTTTCGATTAATATTACATCGTGATTTTCTAAAGAAAGAGTTTTAGCTATTTGACAACCGACTTTTCCTGCCCCTATGATAATTATTTTCAAGAGATTCACCTCGTTTTATCTTTCTGTAAATTTGAAACTAATCAGTTATTTATTGAATCCTTTTAACTAAAAAAGAGAAACTATCTGATTCTAGTTTCTCTGAAATATTTAGAAAATATATCCTGATTATCATATCTCCTTCCGCGCTGACGAGGTTAGCTGACGGGTTCGAGCTGAAAGGATTGCCCTACTCATTACTAAAGTTTAAGCTAATGAGATTCACCCCAAAATCTTGGTTCCCCCGTTCCCACTTTTAAGGGATTTAGCAATTAAAATACAATAGTCCTTTTTTACTTTCGAATTTTATACCCTTTTTTCATATTTGTCAAACTTTTAACCTACTAGGGGACGGTTCTCTGGCAGGTTTTTTAAACAAGCTTTATAGAGATTTTATAGATTTTTCTGTTAGTTAATTTTCAAAAGTGGACTATTTAAAAATCAAAACCGGACTAAATTAAGCTCGATATTTTTAGCTTTTTGTATACCTAAAAGCTCACCTTT
>LDZT01012775.1_pt1 | contig 16159 bp, 9 predicted proteins | sample 615521 | NCBI WGS metagenome assembly LDZT01 (sample SAMN03408292, study PRJNA278302) | terrestrial metagenome | isolation source: oil reservoir sample SB1 | place: USA: Alaska, North Slope, Schrader Bluff formation | collected 2011-09
ATTGATCGTAAAGTAGATAAACTATGGGAACTATCAAAGTAACTTTTCTATATGAGTCATCGTTACCTCCAAAGTAACCTTTTCTAATGAGGCACTACGTATAATAATGAATAAATACTACTACTTTTGAATAAAAATGTCAATATTTCAAATATAAATTATAAATATTTCAATATATTTCATATTTATTCTATATTATGCATTGTTTTGAAATTATATATTTTTCGCCAGTGTAACAAATTTCTGTAAATACAAAAAGGGTAGATCACAGTATCCTTTCAGAAGTCTGAAAACCAATTTGGGTATTTCTGTATCGCTGAGCGAAGCAAAAATCCACTGGCGAGCATTTCTGGAGGAATTAGTCCAACGTGGCTTGCATGGTATGCGTTTGATCATCAGGGATAATCACGGTGGGCTGCAATCTGCTCATAAAGCAGTCTTTACAGGAGTTCCCTGGCAGAGATGCCAGTTTCACTCACAGACGGAGGTGGAGAACTTCCAATTATCTGGAAAGGTTGAGTCAGGAAATCAAACGTCGAACACGGATCGTGCGTATTTTTCCCAATGAAAGTTCCTGTTCCCGCTTGATCTCAGCAATCTTGAGGGAGCGCAGTGAGAATTGGGAATATGGCGGGTTATATTGAAAATGGAAAGCTGGTAGGGCATTCTATATTAATAATTCCAGCTACGATTATAATAATAAATAATTTGAGGGGATGCTACAGACCATCAAGAGTTACTCGCGGGAAAAGACAATTTCACTACTACAGTGCCCCCAATGCGGGGCGGGGTAACCGCAAATTACAAATGGCACCCAATGCCTCATCTGTAAAAAAGTATTCCTATTACTGGGAATGCAATTGTATTTACAGCACCGCCCGAGGATATTCACCCCAGCGAAGTGCGCGAAAGCGGGAAAAAAAAGATACCCCTTGGCGGCAGGTAAACAGTCCGTTTTTAATCACACATCTACATCAGCTGCAACCCGATGCGTTTATCCTGGATGTAGGAGCTGGGCGCGGGGATTTTATTGCTTATTACCGTACATCCTGTTGGATATCTATCCCTATCCAGAAACGAATATCGCCTGTGATTTAACTGCGATCAATCCGTTCCAGAAAGACTGTCTGGATGCAATCCTCCTTTTTTAAAAACGTCCAATCTCCCCTACCGCTTTACTCACTTCATTATGGAACATCCTCAAACCAGGCGGCAAGATCTTTATCACCATCGCCTTCATGTTAAAAATTCATCAAGCGCCGCTCGATTTTCAACGCTTAACCCATTTTGTGCTTGAGGAACTTGCCCATCAAACAGGCTTCAATATCATCACCATCGAGGGAGTCTACGATCCGGTGGGACTCATTTATGAATCAACGCGCTATTACCGCTTCTGGACACGACCCGAGCAAAAACGGCTGAATCGCGTGTTAACCGGCATTGAATTGACTGTTCTCTCATGGCATACTGATTTATTGGGTAAATTTTCCCCAAAGACATATATCCAATCACCTTTTGAGACAAATAATCCTGCACCACTCGGATATCAATGGGTAATACAAAAACCTTGTGAATGAATTGTTATCTCCCTTTTAAATTTATTTAGCCATCTCAATTAGTCGGGACATAAGAAATATTCATCGATCCTATCTCCGCCTTCAGCCATCCAACCCACACTCCCATCTGCAATTCGTACTCTCCACCATGACCAATTGTTCGCGCATTCCGGTCCATCCAGAACCCGCACCAGTGAACCTGACTTAACATAGCGAATGATCGCATTGTTTTTGTTGGGTCCAGTGCGAAGCATGACAGGATCCGATTTGGTACAAACAACAGCATCCTCATTTTTTTTCAATCGTTGCGTGGGAGCACCCGGGCAGCTTTGTCTGGTGGCAGTCGGGATTGGTCTTGTCGGAAAAAAAGTTGCCGTTGGTCGATTGGTTGGTTGTTCTACTACCGAAACCACATTCTCCCTTGTTGCTTGCTGTCTGTTACTGGTTGAATAATCCGGGCTGGTGTGAACAGAATTGCTTAATGAATTCATGCCGAGAATTAATAACAGGATAGCAATAACACCAATCCCATAGCGGACAAAAACATTTTTCGGTGAATTTAGATTCCATTCACGCTCTTCACGAGTATGATTATCGCTCCCTTGATGACGTTGTGTATCCTGCACTTCTTCTATCGGTTGATAGACATAGGATGTTTGATATTCCAAAATATGCTGCTCATATTCTTCTTGTAAAGCTTTGCTCACTTCTGAAGCATCTGCGAACCGTTCTTGTTTATTTTTTTGCATACAGGTCGCAACTATCTTCTCGAGATTTACTGAAACATTCTTGTTAATCTCTCGAATAGGGATAGGGTCAAGCTGCAGATGTTCCCAGCGTACTTTCTCCGCCGTGGTGCCGGTAATGGTAGCTCGTTCTCCTGTGAAAGGTCGCTCGCCACCCGTCAGCATCTCGTACAACACGATCCCCAACGCATAGATATCGGTCTGCGGGGTGGGGTCCTGCCCTTTGATCAGTTCTGGCGCCATGTAAGCGGGTGTGCCAATGCCTACCATGGTAGATGTAGCCGCATCCATACCACGCGCAATGCCAAAATCGGTCAGGTAAACCGTGCCGTTCTTGTGGATCATAATATTGGCACTCTTCACATCACAATGCACCATGCCCATCTGATGGGCATAATTCAGGGCAGAACACACCGGTTGGATCACCTCGATAATGCGTTGTAGGGGCAACGCCCCATGGGCATCGAAGATCTCACTGCGCAGCGTCCAGCCATCAATGTAATCCATCAGCATGTAGGCGGTGCGCCCTTCGCGCTCCAGTCCATAGCAGCGTACGATGTTGGGATGCTGTAGGCGTGTCAGGTTGACAGCTTCGCGCTCAAAGCGCCGCATGAACACAATATCTTCCGCCAGGTCATCCCGCAGCACCTTCATCGCCAGCGGCACCCCGCGTTGGGTATCCCATACCTTATAGACATCCGCCATGCCCCCTCGACCGAGAAATGCTTCTACACGGTAACGGTTTCTTAATAATTTCCCTTTATTTATTTCCATCCTTGTACCTCATTGTTATTGTTCTATTATGCTTACTTACAGGAAACTTGATATATAGAAATGCCATCCGAATAGTAGATGGGATCTAAGTCTCCATTCTCTATCGCCTGGTATTGAACTCTAGGTGTCGTTCCAGATCCAATATAAACGTATTCAATATTGTTTTCTTTAATATAATCACAGTATTTTGTTTGATCTGTCAGCATATCGGAAAAAATTACCTGGTTGGCAGTAAAAACAGGCAACCATCCGCCACCATCAGTCGGAAATTGTCTGCCATTCCACAATTCAGAACTAATAAGAAAGTACTCGTTTTCTGGTAAATTAATATTTATCCACTGGAAAGCAGCAAGATCGTTCGCATCACATAATACATTTATAGATTGCACAGGTTGTAGATTTATGATCACTCCTAATATTCCAATGATTAAGACTGATATTTTTCTCAACCATTTATAATAGTCTGGATTCCATTCAACAAAATTTTGTTCACAGGTAGTCGCAAATTTTTTAATCTCCAATACACAAAATAATCCAAGAATAATCTGTAGCAACATCATGAAATTTAATTTCCCGATGACAGAAAAAGGGAGAAAAATCAAACTAAAAATAGAAATTGTTAAAATAATCACTATCCAGATAGGAAAATCTTTTGTGGTGTCCCGGTGTTGATACAGAAAACGAATTACTCCTATTGAGCCTAAAAACCAGATAATTGCCCCTCCCCGATCTAAACTTATCATCAGCAATTCTACAAAATTATAGGGATCGCCTTGCTCAATAAGACTTGATACTAAGTTTTGTAGGTTAGCATTTTCAAATACCGAAATAAACTCATAGATCATTGCAATACAAATAAAAAGGAGGAAATATCGAGTATCTTTTTCTATATAATCCCCTCGAGCAATTTTTTTCCTTTTACTGACACGATACAGGACAATAATCAAAACAGATAATAAAAAGATTTTCCAATGAATAAAAATCAATCCGAGCAAAATGATACAAACATACAATATTTTATTGTTTTCATCTCTTTCTTTTTCACTCAGAATTGCCATCAAATAATTAAATAAAGAAAAACCTAATAACACGGGATATTTTCCCCATGAGAGTAAAAGCATACCAAACGGAGAATAAAATGTAATGATTATCGCGGTGAGCAATCCATAAATCCTACTATTGGATATTCTCTCCCCCAGAAGGTAATTGCTGAAAAAAAAGAGAAGATAGACCATCTGCCCTAAAATATAAACGGATTGCGTGTCAGCATAAAGCTGATATGTTATCAAAGATATGAGGTGAAATCCAATATGATAAGGAAAAAAAAGTGGAATCGATTGTTCATTCACCATATTTTGGATTAACTGCTGATGATATAATCCATCTTTCCAGGGCATAGTACTATTTGGTATGCCCTGAAAACAGTTAAAAATACTAAAGACAAGCAATGTGATTGATCCAATAAGTAGATTTTTATACTTGATTTTTCTAATACGTTCAAATACGTTTTTTTTATTATTAATGAGAAATACCACATCGCAAATAGCAATCACCATTACAACAATGTAAAAAATAGTTTGCAGGGGAATATCGAATACTATTTGCAATATACCGCAAAAAAACATTAACAAGGGCAGTAATGCAATGGTAAAAACAATTGATAGTCCATTTCTATTAATGTTTTTCTCCCCCAGAACATGAGCCATGAAGATACTTATGACAAAGAATAAAACTCCATACACGAGTAATAATTGAAACCAAACACTCATGTAATCAAATAAATATTCAAATCTTCCTGAAATATTTCTTAGATCAAATCGATCATACGTTACAAAACTGATATCAGCAAGAAATGGGTCACCATTAACGAATAGTTGCCCGCCCGAATAGGAGTCAATAAAGCTACTCCATATACCAAAAGAACCAGGTAGCGCAGTTGATTGAATTTCAATTAGAAAAGAATTCCCTGTTTCTGAACGAGGAATTTTTATTTTAAATTTTTCTTGCGAAATAGTGAGCTTATTTATATGAAATATTTGTTCAGACAGAACCTCATCTTTTGAGATTATATTAACAACCAATTGGGAATTTTCAAAAGTACTTTGATCTATGATAACTGGGAAAATCTCAATCGCGCCAACACCATCAGGAAAATCTGTAAACGTCTGTTCAACATAATTATTCATATCCACAGATAGTACGATTTCCCTTTTCTTTTGAAAAAAGTTATAGTTTATTAAACGAACATCCTTCAAAGGGGAAATCAATCCCATTCCGATCGCTAAAAACTCTATGAGGTAAATGCTTTTATGAATTTTCTCCATTGTAAAATGGTTTACTCAACGCTCATACGAATTTTTAGTCGGCGCTGGTTTTGATGTCGGTATTGCCAAAGAATTTTTAATTACTGTAAGATTGCTTATATAATTTGGATAGAGACGTTTTAAAATGTCTTCAAGGCTTTTCCTTTGAACCCAGCCATTCCCTTGATTGCTTTCAATAGCAAGCCACTCGCCAGTCTCATCTTTTCCATATACATCAAAATAGACACTTCCCTTTAAATAAAATGATGTTGGGTAATGTACACTTGGTCCCGTTCTGACTGTGAGAGACGCGTAAGGATTTACTATATTATATTTTCGCATAGATGGTTGAGATGTTTTCGTGGGCGCCTTAGTAGGTGCTTTAGTAGGTATTCCTGTTGGCTGTTTGGGTGTTGGTGAGGAAATGGTTGATTCTGAAACTGCTTGCGTTCTATTGCTTAATCGTACAGATGCAGTACTTTTATTGTTACTTGAATTAAATATAATGATAAATAAAAGTACAATCGCTATCGCTATCGCCCAACCAGACCAGGCTGGTTGACGAAATTTCTCTTTTTTAGGTGAGCTCTGTTTAATTGCGCGATTTAATTTTTCATACTGGATGGAATTCACAGAATTCAAATCTACCATGACATCCATGGTTGACTTGAAACGGTCTTTTTTTTCTTTTGAAAGACATCGTAATATCACATATTCAATTTGAGGTAATATATTGGGATAGTAATGAGTTGGTGGTACAGGAGAAAGCATTAAATGTTCCCACCTGACCTTCTCCGCGGTCGTTCCGGTGATGATAGCGCGCTCCCCTGTGAACGGTCGTTCCCCTCCTGTAACCATCTCGTACAGCATAATCCCCAGCGCATAGATATCCGTCTGCGGGGTGGGATCTTCTCCTCTGATCAGTTCCGGCGCCATATAAGCCGGTGTGCCAATGCCCACCATGGTGGAAGTAGCAGCGTCCATGCCACGCGCGATGCCAAAATCTGATAGGAACACATGCCCATCATCCCGGATCAGAATATTGGCGCTCTTCACATCACAATGCACGCGCCCGGATTGGTGCGCAAAATGCAATGCCCGGCACACCGGATCCAGAATATTCACCACTTCCTGCTCACTGAAAGGCTTCTCCCGCTCCACGATCATCTTGCGCAAGGTCTTGCCATGGATGAAATCCATCAACATATACACCAATCCATCCGAACGTTCAAAGCCATAAAAACGTACAATGTTGGGATGTTGCAGCTCTGCCAGGGTACGTGCTTCCCGTTCAAAACGGCGCAAAAAGACCTTATCCTCCGCCAGGTCATCACGTAGTACCTTTAACGCCAGATCCACCCCGCGCTGTGTGTCAAAAGCGCGATATACTTCCGCCATTCCTCCTCTGCCAATATGCTCCTCTATACGATAACGATTATTCAAAGTCTTACCCAACAATGGAATCACTCTTTCACCTCGTTGTTGATTGAATTTTTCCTATAATTCGATAACTACATCTACCCCAGTAAAGGGACCAAAATCTTCAAAATGAATGATCATTTGGTCTGCTTCGATCGGGATTGGGCCCAAGAAAGCATGCAGCCCTTTGTTCATATCACACCGATCATAACCACCCACATAACCTCTGATCCAAACCATTTCTCCACTTTGCACTTCAAGGTTCTTAACGGTGTGGTAATAAGCTTCACAATCAGTTAATATTTCAAGATTCGCCGGTGGAAAAGAATTGCCCAAATTATCATGAGCAGTAACTCCAGCATTTACAAAACGGAATATCCTCTGGTTATCTTCCAAATTTTGAATTACCACTGTAATTCCCCACTTTTTGCCTCCAGAGTCAATCTCATTTGAAACCATCATCGACCAGCCGTCGTAATAAATGGGCTGCCCGGCTGGCACCGGGTAAGTTGGAAGGAACTCTTGTGGTGCTTCTGCAACTGCTCCATAAGAGGGATCAACCGTGGCAGTTGGTTCTTGTGCCACTATTTTCCACTCATTTTCTTCAGGCGCATTTGATTCAACTACCTGTCTTTGCTCAGATTTGTTCATCTGGGTTGAAATACCCCACACTGCAGCGATTACAACTATTGCAATCAGGAATATAACGCCCACATTGTTATTCTTTTGCACGGGTTGCACCTGCCGCTGCGACGCCACCGGAACGGGCTGTTCCACCTGAACGAAGCGAAAGGTACTGGCGCCAATGGTGATCACATCCCCGCTGCGCAGCTGGGCACTGGTCACTGATTTACCATTTACAAAAGTACCCAGGCGGCTATTGCAATCCTGCACGGCATACACGCCGTTTGTGTAATAGATAACCGCATGTTCGCGCGAGATGTTGGCAGCCTTTAGATGAACCTGGCTGGCGCTCCCTCGACCCAGGATAGTCTGGTTATAGCCCAGATGGATGCGTTTCCCGGCGTACTCCCCTTTGATACCCTCCAGATATGCAGTCATTCTTTCCTCCTACTTCATTTTGTGATCAGTTCACTGTATTCAAAGTACTTTCATTATTCGTCCATCCGTATTATGGATTGAAGATAGAATGGTACGATTGCTAAGGTCCCAAAAGATCATTTCATTATCAATCGAACAGGTGATTAGTACATTCTGTTCAGGAATGTAAGTAATATTATTTACTGTAGCCCTGTGTTCCTTAAAAGTGTGGAGCAATGATCCGGATTGAACATCCCACATTTTGATTGTGTTATCCGATGATCCACTAAAAAGCAAATTTCCTTCCGATGAAAAGCTCAGGCTGTGAATGCCATGTTGGTGTCCGTATAAAACATTAACCAATTTCCAAGCAGGAAAATTCCACAAACAAATCGTAGAATCCAATGAACCACTTACTAAAACATCACCTTTAGAAGAAAATTGCAAACAATAAATCAGATCTTTATGACCATCAAGAGTTCGTATTTGATTGAGATCTTTTGTGGTCAAAACACATAGACTTGAATCCAGCGAGCCACTCACTACATATTTATCATCCTGAGAAAATGCAAGGCACCATATTCCACTTGAATTATAGTTTTGTTGATAAAAATTTATACCTCGCTCGATATCCCATAAAACAATTTCACCATTCCACGATCCACTAACTACGCTATCTCCTTTATGGGAAAACGCAGCAGAATTCACCACATCGGTATGATCTCTCTTCGTATGAATCCTTATTTTGCTCTCGATATCCCAAACCTCCAACTTGTGATCCATGGTTCCAATTGTAAGATTTTTTTTATCAGGGCTAATATTTGCACAGCGAATATTAGGCGAAAAACATCTAATTATCCACACATCACATTTCTTAACACTTTTCGTTGCTGGTAAATTTGAGTTGAATTCATCATGCATTTCAATCGATTTCTCATATAAATCAATATAGTGCAAAATAAATTTCTGGGAATCTTCTGCTTTTTTTTTGATTTGCTGGTTGGGAATTGGTCGGGTGAAATGTGGTGTTTTATTATTTTGTTTATTCAATAAAACGTCAACAACAAAAAGTACTTTTGCTGGTCTATCTATCGGATTTTTTTGTAAGCAAGCACGAAGTAATTGTTTCATTTTTATAGAAATTCCAGGATTATATATAGATATATCTTTGGGCATTAATTGGAGGTGTTCCCACCTGACCTTCTCCGCCGTAGTACCCGTAATGGTCGCCCGCTCGCCGGTGAAAGGTCTTTCCCCTCCGGTCAGCATTTCGTACAGCACGATCCCCAAGGCATAGATATCCGTCTGCGGGGTAGGGTCTTCTCCTTTGATCAATTCCGGTGCCATGTACGCGGGTGTGCCGATGCCCACCATGGTGGAGGTAGCTGCATCCATACCGCGTGCGATGCCGAAATCGGTCAGATAGATCTGTCCATTTTTATCGATGAGGATATTGCCCGGCTTGATGTCGCAATGCACCAAGCCTTGACGATGGGCATAATGCAACGCGGAACAGACCGCCTCCATCACTTCCTGAATGTGTTCCATGGGAAGTGATTTCCCTTCGCTGCGCAGGATCTCGCCTTGTAAACTAATCCCATCCACATATTCCATCAACAGGAACGCCAGCAGGTCATCGCGCTCGAGACCGTAGAAACGGACAATATGCGGATGCTGTAACTGTGCCAGCGCCTTCGCTTCGCGCTGAAAGCGCCGCAGGAAGATGGTGTCCTGCGCCAGGTCCTGGCGTAAGACCTTCAGCGCCAAGTAGACCGCCCTTTCCTCATCCCATACCTTGTACACATCCGCCATACCCCCACGACCCAGGGACTCAACCACGCGATAGCGATTCTTTAATGTTTTTCCCACCAGATCTGCCATGTCCTTTTACCTCTCCACAAAACAAAATTCGTTTTTCAGCGTAAAATTCAACCTCCATTTAATCTGCCGGAGCGTAAATAACAAAATCATCAAATTCCCAATCGAGAGTGGTATTGGCGCCCATATCAAGATATAAGCCAGTCGCACCTTTCAAAATCCGGTTGTCTTTAACCGTTGCTTGCAAAACGCCGTTGATATACAATCTGAATTGATATCCATCGATAATCACAGTAAGACGATTGACCTGGTCGATAGGGAGAATATCATTCGATGATCTTCCATTTAGGATATTTGACTGATTTCCATCTCTCACAAAGTTGAAATAGTAATGGTTCTTACTGTCGATACTGAAATAATAGTAGCTGTTATCACTTGCCTTCAATACCAGCCCCCATTCATGGTACGGATGCCCGGTATGACTGGAAAGTCGACCTTTCACCGAAACCATGTAATCGCGCAGTTCTTCCACCGGCGATTGAACGTAAGTTACCATATCCTGAAACATCTCAGCACGCACATTTAGCATATCTTTATAGTGTTCTAAACTGACCGTTCCCTCTCGTTCATCAATTTCATTTCCTACTCTCCAACCGTCTATTTCATTTTCATAGGAAAAAGAAGCGCAATAATTTTCCTGCCATCCAGATACAAGCACATCAGTATCCGTTAATTCGCATACCGGAACTGGAAGCGGCGTACTGGTTGGGATTGGCGTTCTGGTAGGCAGTGCGGGTTCGGTCGCGACCAGATCAGCTACATCAGCTTGTGGTACAGGATCTTTCTTGAATGCCAGTACTGCAAAGATAATATTAGATACCAATAATACTGCCATCACGGCAATTACGACGATACGGGCTTGTTTTGTCATGAGATTCCACTCCTTGGTTATTCTCGCTCCAGCTTTTTTAAACCAGGTGTCGTTTTCCTGGTCTGCTGAGTTTTCATTTTCGTCTTGCTCTTCTTCTATGTGTTTTTCTTCAGACGTACTTTTCTGCTCTTCTATCTTTTCCGTTGTTGCTGTTTTTTTTGTTGGTTTTTCAACAGGTTCGTGCGTCAGCGCGAAAAACAGATCCTGAACTGTTGTGAATCGATCCCCTGGTTCTTTTTCAAGACAGCGCATGATGGCAGCCTCAATATGTTTTGGGATCAGTTTATTATGTTTTTTAGGTGACACGACCTTTCCATTGAGATGTTCCCAACGGACTTTTTCAGCAGTCGTTCCGGTAATACCCGCACGATCTCCGGTAAATGGTCTTTCTCCTCCGGTAACCATCTCATAGATCGTAATTCCCAATGAATAAATATCTGACTGCGGGGTAGGATCTTCCCCTTTGATCAATTCCGGCGCCATATACGCAGGGGTTCCCACTCCCACCATGGTGGATGTCGCAGCATCCATGCTACGGGCAATACCGAAATCTGACACCATCACTTCCCCGTTTTTTGCCAGCATGATATTAGCAGGTTTGATATCGCAATGCACAATACCCATCTCATGGGCATAATGCAACGCAGAACATACCGGTTCGACCAAAGAAATCATACGGTCCACCGCCATTGGTTCTTTTGAATTAAAGATCACATCGCGAAGCGCCTCTCCCTCAATAAAATCCATCACAATAAAAACATCCAGCCCATCCCGCTCCATCCCATAAAAACGCACAATATTGCGATGTTGAAGCTGTGACAAGGTCTTTGCCTCACGTTCAAAGCGCCTGATGAAGACCTTATCACGGGATAGATCTTCCCTCAACAACTTAATGGCAACATAACTTGCGCGCTTCTGGTCAAACGCTTTGTACACCTCCGCCATTCCCCCACGCCCCAAGGCTTCATCAATACGATAGCGGTTCTTTAGTATTTTCCCCTGCAATGATTCCATATGATCCTCTCCCTCTAAAATTTATGACGTCAACACACTAGAACAATTTCTCTCTTCTTTCTTTCTCAATCATTTTCCCAATGATCCTTTCCTCCTCAATCTCGAAAAATTACTCAAATTGAAATAGCATTACCTTTCAACAACTTCTGAAATTACGCAGCGGAACCCCCAGTTGCCAGAAGCATAGGCTTCCTGCTTGATAGTTAAAGGTTTGCTCCTATATGTACTACGGCAGTATTTCGCATCTGCGAAGAACGACCCACCGCGCAGGACATGTACATCACCATAACTGGGTCCCAGTGGATTATTCAATGGGCTATCTTTATAATATTCTTCCGAATACAAATCACTGACCCATTCATACACATTGCCAACCATATCCAATGCACCGTACATGCTCGCGCCCGATGGATAGTTGCCCACTCTGACCGTATCACCGATATTATTCCCAAAATTCGCCTGCGATGATGTCGGAGTTTGATTTCCCCAGGGATAACGATATCCCGTTGTTCCTCTAGCCGCTTTTTCCCATTCGGCTTCGGTGGGTAGTCGCTTGCCCGCCCATTCGCAGTAAATGGTCGCGTCCTCATAGTCTACATAGATAACCGGGTAATCATCATAAGCAGTATTTATTTCATCTTCTTCATCAAAATGTCGAGACCCTGTATTGTCATCATGTGAATACTTCTTCGGCGCGTAGCAAACTCCTTCCTGCACGCACTCTCGATACATGGCATTGGTCACCTCGGTTTGGTCAATCCAGAAAGCATCCAGGTAAACCGTGTGCTGCGGTTTTTCATCTTCATCAGCACTGGTATCCTGATCGGAAGATCCCATTTCGAATTCCCCCGCTGGTACGTACACCATGACCATATTGTCCTTGGGCGAGGTTATTAATGATCCAATGGTCACTGGCATTGCAGTTACCTGCGGGGCATGTGTTGGGAAAGTATCCAGAGTATCAGATTGAACCGCACGCGTACTGCTATTGGGAGCATTTGATAAGGATACTGTTCCCCTACTTTCTTTTTCGGCTCCATTCAATGCAACAAAAAGGATGATACCCAGAAATAATACAACTGCAGCGATGATCCCCTTGCTGCCGCGTTCCCCGGCAGCCCCAGCATTTGCTGGAACACTTTGCTCACGTGATGGTATTGAACTGACCGCTTTTGAAGCAGAAGAAGATGGAACATTGCCCGGAATATGCGGTATGCCAGTTTGGACAGGTCGATGCGCTTTTACAGGCTTTGCATTCGCCGTGGCAGCATGCAAAGCTCTGAAGAGATCATTAATACTTTGAAAACGATCGTGTGGGTCTTTCTGAATGCAACGCAAGAAGATCTGATCCATTTCGCTATTAACGGTAGGGTTGAAATATCTGAGTGGGATGGGTTGCAGCTGCAAATGCTCCCACCTGATCTTCTCAGCAGTAGTTCCGGTAATGGTTGCCCGCTCCCCAGTGAAGGGGCGTTCGCCTCCCGTCAACATCTCGTACAGCACGATCCCCAAGGCATAGATATCCGTCTGCGGGGTAGGGTCTTCTCCTTTGATCAATTCCGGCGCCATGTAGGCTGGCGTGCCCACTCCCACCATGGTGGAGGTAGCCGCATCCATGCCGCGCGCAATGCCAAAATCGGTCAGATAGACCGTGCCATTCTTGTGGATCATGATGTTGGCGCTCTTCACATCGCAATGCACCATACCCATTTGATGGGCATAACTCAAGGCAGAGCACACCGGCTGGATCACCTCGAGAATACGCGGCATGGAAAGCGGACCATGTGCATCAAAGATCTCACTGCGCAACGTCCAGCCATCAATGTAATCCATCAGCATGTAGGCGGTGCGCCCTTCTCTTTCCAAGCCATAGCAACGCACAATGTTGGGATGCTGCAAGCGCGTCAGGTTGACCGCTTCGCGCTCGAAGCGGCGCATGAAGACGATATCCTCTGCCAGATCTTCGCGCAGCACCTTCATCGCCAGCGGCACCCCTCGTTGGGTATCCCACACCTTGTATACTTCTGCCATGCCCCCACGACCGAGAAATTCTTCTATGCGGTAACGGTTCTTTAATTTCTTACCCACCAAAATAGTCATGTGATCTTCCTGTCCGCACTTATCTAAATATATTTAATGCAAAACGCCGTATTGTACAATCGTTCCATCGTTAGTACCCACCAATAATATAGTCTCATCGCTATTGGAAACAATTGATGAGATTTTTTCATTAATTAAAAAAGAATCTATCAATGAAAGCGTCTGCAGGTCTCTAAATTCAATCGTGTTCTCATAGGAAAAAATAATTATTTCTGATTTCTTTAAGATTAGAGATTTTACATCGTTAGGTGTTTCATACATTAATTTCGCTGATGTATTATTACTGGTAACTAGTTTTCCATTGTCGGCCATCAACAATAAAGTTTCCCCTTCTTTATTAACCCAAATAGATGATTCGCTAAATTGCGATAAATAATCCCAATCAGAGGCAAATTCCATTACATCAATTTTTTTACAATTCGCACTATTCCATAAGGAAACAATTTTGCTATAATCAAGTATTCCCATAAATTCGTTTCCTTTTTCCAGGTATATTGCTTTTTCAGAAGTAATGAAGTTACTCCCCCAATTAACTAAATATGTTGTTCCTTCGGGACCATAAGTACTCAATTCTGTAGTATTGCATATATTTTTCCCTTCCTGTAAATCCCATACTTTTACTTTCCAGAATTCTGAGTTATTTCTAAGTTCCATAATGAAATATGTAAAAAAAATTGAATTATCTTCAGAAAAACCTATAATTCTATTTCCATCTGGTATTTCAAAAACAAGCCGTGCATCAGAATTTGAGTAAATTTTATTTCCAAGAACGTGATAGGTGGAATTCAAATAGATCTCATCATCATCATATGAATCTGAAAATTCAGTTTTATCTACAATCGCAAACGTTTGAGTGGAAAGAGAAATAAAGTCAGCATTATCCAAAATCCATAAAAAATCACCGTCTTCTGAAAAACTCATGCGCTCAATAGAATAATTACCTACCTTCATCCTATTTACTTCTTGCAAACCATTTATATTTTCCTGTGTGATATTTTTAAGTGAAGGTAAAGGAGTTATTTGATGTAATTCTTTTTCAAAGGTAGCTGTTGGTGCAATTACCCCTACTTGAGTAGCAGCATCTTCAACTACGGGTTTTGTATCTATTTTTTTACTTTTCCAAGGAAAAGATTGATAATTCACTATCACTGTCAATGCACCGACACAAATAAATAATATTCCCACAACCCAACCTGTTCGGTTTCCTTTATTTTTCTTCTTTTCTTTTTTATACACAATAACATTTTTTTGTTCACGATTTAGCTCATCGTCTGAAGATTCTTCTTTTTTCTGTCCATAATCATTCAGATCATATGAACCATTATCTTTTATCGTTTCAACAGAATCGATCAGGTCTATTACATTAGAATACCGATCACAAGGTATTTTCTCCAAACACGTTTTAATGATTTTTTCAAAACTCACAATGGCGCTTGAATTGACCGTTGTAACAGGATTCGGATCCAAGTTGAGATGTTCCCACCTCACCTTCTCTGCTGTCGTTCCAGTAATGGTAGCTCGCTCGCCAGTGAAGGGCCTCTCACCGCCTGTGAGCATCTCATACAACACAATGCCCAGCGCGTAGATATCTGTTTGGGGTGTGGGATCTTGCCCTTTGATCAACTCCGGCGCCATGTAAGCGGGCGTGCCGATGCCTACCATGGTAGAAGTTGCAGCATCCATGCCGCGCGCAATGCCAAAATCGGTCAAGTATGCTTTTCCGGAAGCATCCACCAGGATATTGCCAGATTTGATATCGCAATGCACCAAGCCCTTGTTATGCGCATACTGCAGCGCCGAGCATACATCCCCCATCACCTGCTGCACCCGTCCCAACCCCAAGCCACCCGCCCCAGCGCGGAGGATCTCCTCCCGCAGGGTGGTGCCCTCGATATACTCCATCAGGATGAAAGCTTTCAGATCATCCACTTCCAAGCCATAGAAGCGCACAATATTGGGGTGCTGCAGCTGCGCCAGATTGTGTGCTTCTCGTTTGAAACGACGCATGAACACCGGATCCTGCGCCAGATCGTCGCGCAGCAATTTCAACGCCAGATAGGTGGAACGCTCCTCATCCCATACCTTGTACACATCCGCCATACCGCCACGACCAAGCGATTCAATGATCTTATAGCGACTCTTCAATATATCACCAATGTGAACTGCCATGTACTTACTCCCGCTTCTTCTTATAATGTTTTAAAGATGAATACCGTTGAACCAATTTGTAGCTGGTCCCCGTTCTTCAAACGCTGCTGCTCAACCCTCTTTCCATTGACAAAACACCCTGCTGTACTGGCTTGATCCTGGATCAACCAGACATTGTTTTGAAAGGAAAGAACAGCATGCTGGCGCGAAACGGTAGCATCCTGCAGGATAAGGTCATTGCTTTGCGCACGCCCGATAGTAAAGGTTTGCTGGTCAATAACGATAGGATATGAATTGGGCGATTTCGCC
>LDZT01013354.1_pt1 | contig 16136 bp, 12 predicted proteins | sample 615521 | NCBI WGS metagenome assembly LDZT01 (sample SAMN03408292, study PRJNA278302) | terrestrial metagenome | isolation source: oil reservoir sample SB1 | place: USA: Alaska, North Slope, Schrader Bluff formation | collected 2011-09
TTGGTCTCTTCAATCAGGTGTGCATTGGAAAGCAGGATTTCAAGTTCCTTAATCCGTCCTTCAACGAAGGATTGCTCATTTTTGGCTGCTTCTAATTCAGCGTTTTCAATGAGTTCGCCGTCTTCTAAGGCTTCGCGCAGACGTTCTGCGACTTCTATGCGTTTTTCGGTTCTGAGGTAATCAAGCTCTTTTTGTAGCCTTTCAAAACCCTCGCGTGTTAAATATGAACTGGGCATAAGACTTCCTTCCAGTGAGACTGTGGTCATTGGGGGTAAATTTATTCCCCTTTGTAAAATAAAAAAACTCGCTATCTTCGAGAAAAGGTGTTTTCTTGAAAATAGTGATTGTCTCTTGTAGGCAGATATCTTATCACATTTTTAGGCGGTGTGCAAGTGCTTTATTGGCCCGGGTGTTAGTGCCTTTGTATCTCTAATTAATTTTCTTTATCGTGAAAGTTTAGCGTATGAAGAAACATCCCTTTTGGTTTGGAGATTGGTATTCAGAGAATGATTTTTTAATCCCTTATCATGATATTGGTATAAACCTTGCAAGTCATAGAACAGACAAAAAAGCAAATGCGCGACACCAAAGCGATTATGTTTTGAGATCGCGAAAGCTATGGAGAAACTTCTTATGAGTAAAACACTAAAATTTGGTATTGTCCTTCTGGTTATCCTTTGTGTTGTTCTGGGCGCCGTTTTATTAATTGATATTCCAAAAAATGATCCTGCATTGAGCCAGGCAATAAACACAGAGACGCCGCCATCCGGTGATCAAGAAGCACCCCCGCCTGAAATTCAAGGCGAAAAAGACCTGGAAGAAGCGATCGAAACGGCTTTAGCCAACAGCAGCGGACGATGGAAGGAGTCAACCTATAAGATTGACTACATTCAACTGCAGGATGATGGAAAGATGGCGATTGTATGGCTGGCGCCTGTTGACCCGGAAACGGGAGAATTTTTGGGTAGAGAACCAGAGTTGGCTTTGGCTGAGCAGAATGAGACGGGTGAATGGCAGATTTTGTTAGAAGATGAACCCAGCTTTGAAGCAACTTTTAAAACATTTCAATATGCAGAAAAAAGTCTTTTAAAAGGTGATATCCTGTTAGGCGAACAAGAAGCTTTGCCCAAGTCCGGCACCGTTTACGGCGGCTATTATTTGCCCTGGGCTGCAGGTTTGGAAAAGCGTTTAACCTGGTCTGTGGGTCATACCTCTTGTTCCCCCATTTATTACTGCACCCATGCTTTTGATTTTGCGGATGGGACAATGTTCCCGCTGGTTGCTGCAAAGGGTGGGTCCGTGTTTCATTGGCGGGATACCTGCGCAAATGGTGATTCAACCTGTACAAACAGTATCACCATCCAGGATAAATCCACAACACCCTGGACATATCAGATTTATCTCCATATTGCTCAGGGCAGCGTGCCTGACAATCTAAAGCAGGTAGGTACACCCGTAACACAGGGGCAGTATATCGCCAACGTTGACGATACAGGCTACAGCTCGGGGCACCATGTTCACTTTATGGTGGTGACTGAAGACACGCGTGTTTTTTCTTACAGCATGCAATCCTATTGGGGTGTTGCAGAGGATATCACCTTCAAAGATGTGGATATTAATTGGGACCCTGTTACCAGGGGCGGACGACCACGATTGGCGTATGAGGCAGCTACTTATGGCGGTGAGGGAAGGACCTATTATATTTCAGGAAATGCGCCTGCTAATCCACCTACAGGCGGTTTGACAACGCCCGCAGCAAATACCTATCTTACAAACCAAATCATGACGGTGACAGGATGGGGCAGAGATGATGTGGCAGTCACCAAAGTGGAGGTACTGGCGAATTATGATGGCAGCTGGGTCACCATTGGTGAGACTGCAGGCGGAACATCATTTACAATGAATATTGACCTGTGCAGCACGGATGTTCCTGACGGATATTTTAAACTTGCTTTGCGAGTTTGGGATTATGAAGGAAACCCCTCTGGTATTTTAGGGAAGCGGGAAGTGTTTAAAAATGTGGACTGCAGTGTTGATCCTGATGTTACATTCACAAACCGTCTTTTACCTAAGACTGGATCAGTTAGCGCTGATGTTACAAAAGGCAGTACGGGCAGCGCGATCTCCTCTGTTGAATTCTGGTTCTTAGGTCGGGGTTTGTTTACCGGTGAACGTGTATTTTTAGGAAAGGACACCTATGGGGGCAATGGCTGGTCGGCACCAATATCTACGGATGGCAAGCTGAGTGCAAGTGATTACGTTTTGTTTGCATTGGCAACTGATGATGCTGGTAATAAAGGCGGGGGTGTCATGTTAAATGCGATTGTTGACAATACGAATCCCTGGGTGATAGTAAACCAGGTTCGGTCTCCAATTTTGTCTGATTCGGTGACGGTGAGTTGGTCAGGTGGTGATGATTTATCAGGATTGGATCATTATGCTTTAGCTGTGAAAGTGGGTGATGGGGATTACCAGGTGTTGGAAGATAACCTGTCAGATCGGACGACTTCGTATGATTTTTCTATTGAACCTGCAGAAATAATAATTGTGGCAGTCACGGCTTACGACAAATCTGGAAATGAATATACACAGAAGATGGGCATTTATTCGGAAGGTTATGTATTCCCTTACGAATTTATCTTCCCAATCTTTTTCAATAACGATTAATGGTCTTGACGATATAATTTTATTTTTGATAAGGTATCAGGGTCAGTCACGGAATCATATCTGTGACTGACCTGGGTTTTATATCGGCTTTCTTGTGATTAATAAGCGTTTTGGTCAACCATCCTGAATCTGATTGATTGCCAGTATAATTCATTCAAATTCGACAAGAAAAGAAAGATTAATGGCTGAAGGAAATTCACTTAGCGATCGAGAAAGAGAAATTCTGCAGCTTGTTGCGACAGGATTGACCAATCGCGAGATCGCACAAAAATTAACGATCAGTCCAAATACGGTAAAGGTTCACTTAAGCAACATCTTTGAGAAGATCAATGTCTCATCCCGGACCGAAGCAACCTTGTATGGTATTGAGCATGGTATTGTGGATGTCCCAGGAGTGGAAAACGGGGAATCACAGCCTTCATTGCAGGAAGTTATTAAGAAATATATTTGGATAATTATTCCAATCGTCATTTTGGCGCTCGCATTTTTGGTGACTCTTGGGCGTGACTTGTTTTTTCCATCACCCACGCCGACGCCTGTGGCTTTAGCCAATGTTCCTGACCGCTGGCAAGAGCTGGCGCCTATGCCGGAAGCACGGAAAGAGATGGCTGCGGTAGCTTATGATGGCAACATTTACGCCATTGCCGGTGAGGGTCCTGAGGGTGTCAGCGGGAGTGTGTTTCGCTATCTCACTGATGAGGATCGTTGGGAACAACTGAGTGATAAACCTACACCGGTAGCAGATGTGGAGGGGGCACTGATAGGAGAGAAAATTTACGTGCCAGGAGGTAGGTTAGCAGATGGCAGCCCAACGGATATTTTGGAAATCTATGACCCGCGGCAGGATGTTTGGGAGATGGGGGCACCGTTACCCAAGCCGATCAGCGCATTTACTCTAGTCGATTATGAAGGGCTGCTTTATATGTTTGGAGGGTTGAATGGAAAAAATGCTCTGGATACCGTTTATATTTATGACCCTATAGCAGACTCCTGGCAAGAAGGGACGCCTATACCATTTGTCAGTTATGATATTGGTGCTGTAGTGTTGGTAGATAAAATCGTACTCTTGGGGGGCAGGAATGAAACAGGTGCGTTGGTTGATGCTTGGGCATATTACCCCTCTCGAGACCTCAATGGTGAAGATCCTTGGGGTGAATTTTTGGACATGCCAGAGGCACGCTATGATTTTGGTGTCGCAAGCATATATAATACTATTTATGTAGTTGGAGGCATACTCGAAGGTAAGCGGGTAGGGATGGATAGTTTGTTGATGAATGGAGAGGAATGGATACCCTTTGAGACTATTCAAGATTTTAATCAAAGGCCTATTGCCATGGTTCCATTAGGATCGCAGTTAATGATATTTGATACATCTGAAAATGATGAAGAAACTCGAGCATGGATGTACCAGGCTTTTTACTACAGTATTTATATTCCTCTTATGCCGTAATATATTTTCCAATTCTTAGTCATAAAATATATGAGCTTCTATATTGAGAATTATTCTTTTAAAAATTGAGGAAAGTTACATTGGGAATTACATTTATTCAACAGAAGCTATATCAAACAAAATTCCTACCAATGGCCTTTCATAATATGTTTCACTGTAAAGAAAATCATTTTGGTTTAAGTCCGTCCCCTCAATATCACCTAATTGGATACCGATCGTATGACCATATTTCAGGGGTTCATCCAATTCAAATGTGAAGGTTCCGTTATCAGTAATTACAGTTTCTCCAAGTTGAAGTCCAACTTCTGAAACATTAACCAATCGGATTGGCACACCAGCTGGTCCTGTGCCAGTCACAACTTGGTCCCCATCATGCAGTGGTTTTTCAATATTGAATTCGGGACCTTGGGGATAATTTGGTGTGGCATCAGAAATAGGATAACCTGTTTCACCTTCTATTCTTGGCACACAGACTGGGTAACCTGTTTCTTCATCTATAGGATAGTCTTGATCCTCAACCCCCTGAATATCCCGGGTTGGTTGTTGAGAACTGCAGCCAATTGTCAAGAAAATTATAATTAGTGTTAGAAATGCAATATTTTTTTTCATGATTTCCTTTCTATAAAGTAAAAAAACCTTTCCGAGAATGATGACTTATGTATAATTATTTTAACCAATGTGACAAATCTCGTTGGAGAAGTTCTTCCAGGTTATGGATATCTTCACGAAATAATTCCTGAAGCTGGGAACGAATTTCTTGAGGCATGGCTCGCTTCTCCAGGTTTGCACCAACAAGTTTAATCATCACCTTGCGCCGAAATGCTTTTGGAAATAGCTTCCTACTTGTTCTTTTGATAAGATTGTCATCCATGAACAGTCGCCTTAGGAAGTTGTGCAGTTTTGGCTTTTTTGGAAACCCAGAAACATTTGGTCTGGTATTTGTGTCTGGTGTAAAGTCTAAGTCTACATCGAGAAAATCAAAAATCTCCATCAGAAGTTTATCTGGGTCTGAAATCAGATCGTCATATAGCATAACTTTAATTTTATTAGGTTCAAATACCCTGTAATATCGGCTGAGTTGTTTATAATAAAAACCAGCATTAGTGTAATGCCACAACATTCCCCATCCCGCTTCAATGCGTTCCTTTTCTTTAGCTAGTGCTTCTATGAATGAGTTTGACGGCTCAATCCAATCTCTCAAGGCATGTGTATAGGCGGAATAGGCACGATCAATTGGATTTCTGAGGATAGCCATCAGTTTTACGTCAGGGATAACTGATTTTATCCTCTCAGCAGTGCCAGGGACATATAAGTACATAGGGCTTACCTCACCGATAGCTTTTTCGTCCTTAACACTATCAAAATGGGATTTATATTCTTTCAAAGTTGTCACTCCGCGATGGATATAAATCTCATCCAGATCCTCAGGATAGGCGCCAGTGTAGCTAAAAAAGCGCAATTCCTTGGGTGTGGACATAAAGACATCCGGGTGCTGTTTTAAGAACATATGTAAAGCGGTTGTGCCGGATTTTGCTGCACCAATTATTAGAAAATTTGGAAGTGTCATAAATGGATTTGTCTTGAGATTGATTTGTCGGTTTCTTTCTCTGCTTTCGTTTTTTAATTAGATATAAACTTTTTAAATAATTATAATCATGTCATTATGAGTTTTTAAGCAATTTAATTGTTTCTTGTGTGAATTCTACCGATTGCATGGCTAACAATTCCTAAACGTTTGTTAACGATTACGGTCATTATCAACTGAGCAAAAGCTAAGGATGAGGCTGTGGAAATGGCTCCTCCCATAATGCCAAATCTAGGTGTCAACAAAAGAGTAATAATAATATTGATTAAAGAAGAAAATCCTATGACTTTCATAACATCTTTTTCATGGCCTGTCATATTCAGTAGGGTTGGAACTGAACCAAAAAAACTATTAACCATTTGTCCAGCCATTATTATCAAAATGGTTGAGTAAGCTTCAACAAGTTCAACTCCAAACACAAATTCTAAAAGAATTTTTCCAAAAATGATAAATATAACAGTCACAAAAACATTAAATATAAAAACAATTCTCGTACTATTTAAGACTAATTTTTGTAAGGTTCTTTGCCTGCCTTGGATATAAAGTGAAGCAAACTGAGGCGCCACTGCAGCATCAACTGCATTTAAAATTAAACTAGCTAATGCTGCGGTACTGACAGCAACTTGAAATGTTCCAATTTGATCAGCCGTCACAAAAAAAGCCATTAATAGAATACTTATCCGAGTCTTTACCATTCCTAAGCCATTAGATAATCCCAAGGGTATTGCACTAGAAGTCCAAATTTTCTTCTGATAGGTCGGTTTTGTTTCTCGGACTGCTTTAGGTGTTTTTTTCGAAATGAAAACTATACTAAATACACTGGCAACAATTGTTGATGCTGCTCTTAATGCCAATGAAATGTTAGCATTCAACATTGAAGGAACAAAAAGAAAAAATAAACTAAAGAAGATTATAAAAATCCCGGGTAGTATGATTAAATCCGGAAATTGACCCAGTGTAATTTTGTTCAATCCGCGCAAGGCTGAGCTTGCCAATAAAAGTATGGATTGAGAGAGAATTATGATTATCGTCCAGAAAAAGGACGACTTATCTAAATTATCAAAACGTTCAATACTCCAAAACATTCCAAAAGCAGCAATAATGATTAATATTGAACAAATAATTATGGTTATACAAAAAGACCATCGCCATATTCCGGATATTAGGTCAGGTCTATCGTTGATTGTTCCTTTAGCTGTTTCTCTGATAATTAAATTTGTCAGACCAGACTCAATAGGTATGATTAAAACATAAATGAGCGACAAGACATAGCTGTAAACACCATATTCCACTTTCCCAAGTATTCTAACTAAAAGAACACCGGTGATTAAAACGATAATTTTGTTTCCGATGGTTATTAAAATGCTCCCAAAACCACCTCTGAAGAATTGACCCTTTCTGGATTCAGCGGTGAAAAGTTTTTGAATTTGTTTTTTTGGGTTATTAAATATTTGAAAAAAGCTTAACATAAACCTTATTCCCTAATTGGCTTAAGAATAGTAATCCAATTCATTATAGTATTACTTAAGAAAATCATGTAGTAAGAAGACGTTATAGTCATTGAGAATTGTTTTTATAAAATTGAAAATTGATTACTTTTTTCAGTATTGTTAAACTAATTTTGGGAAAAGCTGAATCCAAGGTTTTTTTGTTTATATAGAAAGTGTGATTTATGGCAAAAAGAAACTACGGATCGACCCGTAGTTTCTTTTATAATTCAATAAGGATTATACTTTTTTATCAATCAGCTCCTAAGTTCACACCTTCATAACGGCTAATATCCAATTGACTTTGTGGTGTGTTTTCAGTGGCCATCATGACAATGTCTTCACCACTATCGGTGTATGCTTTTATGCTGAATTGTTTACCTGCAAGCCATCCAAAATTATCGCAATCTCCTGAAAGTGTAAACTGGTTTTGGCCAATCACAGAAACCCAGTGTGTTTCTGCGGCTCCACCTACAGGAACCATATCTTTTGTCCTCAAAGTACAAACATCATCCGAGCCATAGGAGTGATACTCAATGTTGATATAATCAGGGTTATCACCAACATTTTGTACATCGACTCCACCGGTGAAGATACCATAGAATTCTTTAATCATTGGAACATAAGCTTCAGGCGTGGCTAAATCATCCGAGAAGAGAGAGTATTTAATTTTTACAGTTTCTGGATAATTAGGTTGTGTTTTAGTATCATTGCTGGCACCTACTAAATTTTGACCATTTGTGCTTTCAATTACTGCCGCCGCCATTGTGCCTACTGGTAAACCGCCAAGGTTGTCATTCCATTTGCTAAAGTTATAATTTTCACCAGGCGGAATTATAGCACTATCTGTGAAAACATCTCCTTTAGACACCCCTGCAGCCGCATTTGTCCCAAGTTTTGAAACAGTAAGTCTGATTGTTACTTCTGCATCCTCTGTTCCGACATTCATAACCTCTGCACCTGCAGTACCACATCCACTGCTTCCGCAGAAATTGTTCTTTACAGCGGGAACATATAATTTTGTGCTAATATCAGATGGTGTTGAAAGTCGAATAGCCTGTACATATGTTACTGGAGTTCCAGAGTGGGGATGTTCCAGGAGTACTCCAGCGATATTTGCTGTAGATGTAATAACCGCAGACCCGAAGCAAGGCGAAACCATTGTATCATATCCACAATTTTCATACGGTACACCGGCATTCATCGGATCAAAAAGAAATGACCGATTAGCAGGAATGGAAGCTGTTTGACTATAGGTTCCACCATCAGCCATTGTATAGTCAACTGTAACCTCAGCATCCCCGCCTGCTGCTTGAATATAAAGCGTTGTTGTTGCTTTAGAATAATTATGCTTGATTGTTGGGGCTAATAACGTCGTATCTAAAATGTCCTTATTTATGCCTTGGTACATTGCGGTTGCTGTACCCGTGCCACCCACTTCCCCATTAGGATAGTTCGCAATTTGAGAAACACTTGCTGCTGGAACAGTGGATGATAGAATAACCGACCCCTCAAACCCTGATTTTAAGGGTGGATCGAATCCGATGATATTTCCACCACTTGAATAGTTAGGGTCTTTACCCGGGTCATAAACCAAAGATTTCGCGAGATCGAAGGAAAAGGTTTGACTGGTTGTATCATCAGTCCCCGCTGGATCAGAGTCGTAAGCGGTCATCATTACAGTTCCAGAATCATTGGTGGGATCATCGTCTTTGTCGTTATTAATGTTTTGCATCCAAACAGCAGACCACCAACCTGTGCCGGGGAGGGCTGCACGAACAACACCGGTCATCGTGAAAATTACCATTAATGCAATAATTATTGAATATTTCAATTTTACCATTTTATATTCCTCCTGACCTGATGGTCATATTTAGTTATCATGATGCTATTATCACATCTATTTTAGAATCAATCAATAATCCTTTATGGTTAATATGGTAACTCTACTGGATTTTGTACACATAAAAGATTTTTGAGATATTTTACCAACAATTTTTAGCGAAGGAGAAAATGCTAGCGGGATTGTTTAATGGTCTTCATTTTCCATATTTTTGAGACCATCAACTAAACCCTCAAAAGTTTCTTTGAGTGGTCCTCTGTTACCGGATTTTCCTTTGATTATGGGTGAAAACAATGCGTAAGCAAAAGCATAAAGGATCAATAGCAAGCGATGTAAATCATTCTTTGCATGCTTTCGATAGAGTAACATTTTACTGCGATTCCAGTGGTATGCCGTCCAAGCATTGTTTGCAGAGGAACCCACTTTATGCCAAACTTTTGCATCAGGCACATACCATATTTTGTATCCAAAATTTTGAACGCGCTTACAAAAATCAACCTCTTCATAATAGACAAAAAAATCGTTATCAAAACCGCCAGTTTTTTGAAGTGCCTCTGCTTTGATCAGCATGGCTGCCCCCCAGGCGTAATCAACTTCTTTAGGTTGACTGTTCTGAGGTGCATCTTTTTCATGGCGGTGCCCATGAATGCTCCCGAAGTGCCAAGGGTGCGCATCAGCGCCGGCATACCAGATCTCATCCGGGGGTTCGTAGTAATAAATCTTGGGTGTTAGAATGCCGATGCGGGGATCAGCATTAGTGTATGTGAGCAAGATGTCCATTAATTCAGCAGCCACGACCGTGTCTGAATCAAGACGTAAAACAAAGTCAACACCCTGATCAAGTGCTTGCTTGAAACCAATATTAGAAGCGCCAGTTGCACCCATATTTTTATTTAGAGCAATGAGGGTTATCTCTGGAAAGAATTGCTCAATTCTTTTTTTTGTCTTATCCTGTGAGTTGTTATCCACGACGATGATTTGTTCTCTTTGAATGCCAGCATTTTCCAATGATTTAAGACAGTCATACAAATCATCTGCGCGATTGAATGTGGGGATAACAACACGCAGTTTGGGCTCGGAATTATTTTTCATAATCAAATTCCCGTAAACGGTCTGAAGCGCCAAAGCACCAGGACATTTTTAATAAATAAATATGCGTTACAGTTTTAGGGTGATTCCGTACTTCAGAGGTTCTCAAAAAAATTTTGGCTGTTGTCGCGGCTGAAATAAGGGGAGCAAAATGCTTCCAAATAAAGGGGGATTTTAGAATCTTAGGCATTTTGAATATTTCTGGATACCTGTGCCTGACGCGGATCATGTAATAGCCAGATTTATAAAAGTAATTTCTTAAGGTTTGTAAGTCGTATCGGGCGGGGAAATGTTCCACCACCGCCTTAGGTTCAAAAAGCAATCGATATCCGGCAAGTGTCATGCGTGCAGTCCAATCCACATCTTGTCCTCTAGGTAAAGCCTCATCCATTAGGCCAACTTCGTCAATAACCTCCCGCCTAACTGCTAAGTTTAATGTTGGGAGGAATGCCGTTTGCTCTTTTTTTTGTGACGATAATTGTTTATGGAACATAGCAAGGTTGTAAACCAACAGCCAATATGGCGTTGAGGGCGTTTTGACACCCCCTCCAACAACCGGCCATTCATCCTCAAGAGCTGTCGTAAGATATGAAAGCCAACCTGGTTGTGCGATGCAATCCGAATCAATAAAAATCAACCATGTGCCCTTGGCGGCATTTATACCGATGTTGCGAGCTTCTGGAGCGCTGACGGGTTTAAGGGTTTCAATAAAATGTACTGATGGGAATTTCTTAACCAACCCCAATTTATCCTTTCCAATTACAAGGATCTCAAAATTAAAACCAGAATCCTGATCAAGAATCGATTGGATTGTTTTATCAATGATTGATGAGTTCAAATTTGGTATTATGATTGAAATTTTAATATCCAAGGCTATGTAGACTTTCTAATTATTGGTTGATCAATTATCAGCAGTTGCTTATGATATTTACCATCTGATTCCAGGATTGGTCAGCCTGCATTTTAATTGTCTTATTGTCAAGTTTAGATCTCTGTAATTGTTGTAGAATAGCTTCAGAAAGTGCTTCAGGATCGTTTGGTGGGACAATCTTACATTGTTTGCCAAGATCTTTTATCAATGGGTCAATAATAATATTTGTTGCTACAATAGGCAAGCCAAAACCAAGAGCTATTTTTAATGCCCCACTTTGAGTCCCTTCTCGATAAGGAGCAACAAAGAGATCGGCTGCCTGGAAAAATTTTGCCACCTCTTTATCAGGGATGTAGTGATCATGTATATGAATAATTTTTTCCAATTTTTGTGTCTTAATTTGATTATCGTATACTTCACGATTTCCCCAAAATTCTCCTGCGATCACCAAATGAATTTCTTTACCCCTGGAATATAAGATATTTACCGCTTCAATTAAATCATTTAATCCTTTGTAAGGCCGTACAAAACCAAAAAATAGGATAATGGGTTTGTTTTCAGGCAGGTCCAATACTGATCGTAATTCGGTTTTTGATTTTTGAGAGGGGGAAAATTGGTTATAAATTGGATGAGGAATTACATTTATATTTTTATCCTTATCCGAAATTATTGATTTTAATCGAAATTCTTCATTTTTTGTCATCACAATGTAACTATCAGCAGTCTTCAAGGTTTGTTTTGCGAGGAAGCGGTCAAAGAAGTGTGCTTCATGTGGAATAGTGTTGTGGATAAGGATGGTGGTCTTAAAACCTTTGCGTTTGAGTCGAGTGATTATTTGTTGGAAGGCCGGTCCCCAAAATGTCACCCACCATGGCACAATTATCTGGTTTGGATGAAATGCAGTGACTACGTTTACTGTTCTGACCCAGGAAATTGGGTTTAATGGTTTAAGCAGATAAGAAGCCGCCACCTTTTCACGCCCAGGGCTATTATCTTTATCAGACTTGCCCGGGAAAAGTATGTTAGGGTACTGCTTTTTAAAAGAAATCACCTGCACATCATTACCCACTTCAATCAATTTCTTGGCAAGCAAGGTGGTGAAATGTGCAATCCCACCTCGATATGGGTAAACAGGTCCAATCAAGGTAATTTTCATGAGAGTTCGTAAGCTTCGCTTTTCCTGTAGAGAAATTTCATAAATATTTCTAGGAGCAATGAATAATTAGTAAAGTCAAATTATTATAGCTGTTTATGATATTGAAGACAATGCACGAGAACATTATCAGTATCAATGGGTGATTTTGTATATTAGAACTTTATCATTTAAATAAGCAATATCAAAACTCTCACAAATTCTCAACCCCTTTGTTTGTAAACTTCCCTTCCCCTCCCAAATGTAAACATAATCTAAATCTGCCTCTTCCACGATCCGCCAAAACTCATCCGAACAGGTTTCAATTTCACTGGCAGTCTCACCCCAATCCCTGAGCAGTAAGTTTCCTTCCTTATCCGGTGAGAAACCATAAAACACCGTCGGTACCAACGCCCACCTTCCAGTATAAGGCAAAATCCAACCGCCGCCGTCCACACCCCGATAAACCCCATTTTGCCAGTGGGTGGTATTGATGTAGAAGCGAGCATCTTCAGGCGTGTTCTCCCTGATCCAGTTCAAAGCTGCGATGTCATCTTCTGTCACCATCACCGTGACCGGATTGACGATGTTTGTGCTGAGCGGGAAGCTCCAGGCGATCCATCCCATAAGGAACAGGCTGATCATGGCAAGCTCGAGCCAGCGCTTACCTGACCACTTGCGCAGCAACAGGCTGACTTGCCAGACCAGGTATCCTGCCCACAGCACCAGCGGCAAGAAGCTGATGATAACAAAGTGGTCCGGGCGGAAAGGATTGAACCTGATTCCCCAGGGGACGCTCATCATGGCAATCAGCAAGCTCCACAAGACAAAACCAAGGTTCTTCTTGTGTATCAACCCGAGGATGACGCCAATGCCAGCAACCAGCAGCAGCCAGTGATTGCTGGTCGGTCCCAGCAGCTGCCAGATATAACCGATGTCACCGTTGATCAAGGCATCCAGGGATTCAGGGAGGGCTGCGCTCACCTTTGGCTGCCCGGGATAGAATTGCAAGACACGCAACAGCCAGGGCAATGCCAGCAGCAGCCCCAACACGGCACCTAAAAAGATCGGCAGCAAGGCTGCAGCAGCTTTTGCCCAATTTTTCATTCGCGGCGGCAGATGCGCGATCGTCAACAGGATCAGGAAGATGGCCAGCAAACTTGCTGCGAAGTAATGTGAAAGCAGCAATCCTGAAGTCAGCACTGCCAATGACAGTGTGTAGCGCCATGGGCGGGGCTTTTTGAGCATGGTGATGGCGAGGCTCATGGCTAAGGGCAGCAAGATCATCCCGGTTAGCAAGGTATATCGCCCCCAGCTGAGGTAGTAAGCCGGCATGCGTGTGACAAAGCTGACCAGCAAGACCGCGATTGCTGCCGGCCGCCAGTCCCGCCAGAGGGTTTTCCCCAGGGCATAAATAGAAAGGCTGACCGCAGCATTCAAAACCTGCCCTAACAGGAGCATCGCATCACCAATTTGCATGCCGCTTATCGCGGTGAACATGGCTGTCACTGCGTGGAAGCCGAAATGGTAATAGAAGGGCCCCTCAAGGTATGGCGAGAGGTTTTTGGGCAAACCGCCGTTTTCAAGGATGACACGGACGATCAGGTAATGGTGCTGGGAGTCCACCCAGTTGGGCAGCAGCAGTTCTCTGGCTTGATAGAACCGTAAAAAGAGTGTCAGGCTAAAGAAAATAAGGCCGATGATGAGATGAGGCAGATACTTCCTTTGAAACCGAAAACCACGTTTGATGAACCCGAGAATTGCCAGGATGATAAAAATCAAGAGGATCAACATAAGACCTGCGATTGTGAGATCCACCCTGAACAGAAAGAGAAGCTCGGCAATCAGTATGATCAGCGCCAGGCTGACGCCAATGACCTGGGCGAGAGAGACCATGGGGTCCTGTTTTCGCCTGCCCATCCATGCCCACCAGGCTGTACCCGGCAGTAAAAGCGCTGCAAAAGCCAGGAGGGTCACAACGGGCGCACACCTTCTGTATTGATTTTTGAGAGCATCGTTTCAACTGTCATGTTCAAAACCGGATGAATAAAATCAGGGGCGATATCCTGTAATGGGACGAGAACGAAGGCGCGTTCATGCAGGCGGGGATGTGGGATGCACAGTTTGGATCGCTCAATCACCCTTTGACCATAGAAAAGGATGTCCAAATCAATCAGGCGAGGGCCGTTGCGAAAGGTTTTCAGGCGTCCCATTTTCTTTTCAATTCTTTTTAGATAAGCTAACAAGCGTCCGGGGCGCATTTTGGTTCGCACTTCCAGCACCTGGTTGAGAAATTCCGGCTGGTCTTCAAAGCCCCATGGGGGTGTGATGTATATGGGGGATTCCTTGATGATGGTCACCTTTGGTGCCAGGGCTTTTCTTGCCTTACACAGGTTGGCTTCGCGATCGCCGATATTGGTACCCAGGGCAAGGAACACCTGCTCATTCACAATCAGGCAACCTCGAGGATATTGAGGAAATCAGCAAACAAGCCGTAAGCAGTTGTTTCGGGACCCGGGTCGCTTTCTAATATCCCCAGGCCGGGCAGCACGTCGAGCTTGAACTGGCAGTAGGAACTTGTGCCGTTCACGCTATAAAGGGGGGATTCTGGCCCCAAGCGTTCAGGCGCAACCCTGGCAAAGATACGGCCCTCTTCCCGCTTTGCGCTGCACACCAGCTTCCATCGCTCACCGTCGGCTTTGGCTTCGGCGATCATCTCCGGGGTGATTCCGCGAATGCCAGTACGGTCCACCTGCTGCGGCGTCATGGGAACACCCATCAGCACTGTGACAAGTGCAGATACTTTGATGGCAGCGTCCCAACCGTCGATGTCGTTGCTGGGGTCGGTTTCGGTAATCCCGATGGATTTGCCGTAGGCGACGGCTTCATCAAAGCTTTTCCCATCTTCCATCATAGCAAGCAGCATGTTGGTGCAGGAATTAAGAATGCCTTTGAATGAAATCAGGTTGGCGCCTACCAGCGGCTGCCGGAAGAGGGAAAAGATTGGGGCGCCATCCATCACAGCGGATTCAAACATGAATCCCCGGTTTTTCCTTTTTGCTAGTTCTGTGAGTTCCTGGTAGCCGTGAACCACAGGCCCTTTGTTGGCGGTGATGACATGCATGCCTTTTTCCAAAGCGGTTTTCAGATAGCCCAGGGCGGGCTGTCCGCTTTGCGGGTTGACCGGTGTGGTTTCAAACATGAAGTCCGCCGGGCAAGCGCTGATGAACCCATGGGTTTCATTGGGCGCATCTACCGTACTTAAGCGGTTCAGGTTTTGACCGGATTCGGCAGTGGACAGTGCTTGTTCTAAATCCAGTCCATCCGGATTGATAGCCTGGCCGTGCGTCCCGGTGATGATGCCCGTCACGGTTACAGAAAGCCCATAACGGGACGCCAGTTCCCCTTCTTTTTTGATCAATAAGCGGGCAAAGGCTTTGCCAACATTGCCAAACCCCACCAAACACAGGCGATAATTTTTTGTCATAAAGCTGTCCTTTTTTGAGCAGTTGTTTCCTATATTTAACCACAAAAACTCGAAATCTGGCATGGTGTCAGGCAGAAATGAAATCGTGGGTTAAAATATTGTCATGGACATTAATTCTCACAAGGTCTTATTATTTGACATTGACGGTACTTTACTGGAACCTGCCGGTATCGGGCGTTTGTGTTGTCAACGCGCGCTGGAAGATGTGTTGGGGTTTTCAGTGCCGACTGATGGCATTGCCATGGCAGGGCGAACGGATTGGGGCATTATCAATGATTTGTTGGTGCATGCTGGCCTGGAAGAAACTCAGGTTGAGGCACAGCGTGATAAAGTCTTTGACGCGCTCGCCCGTCACATCGCTGCTGCCGCGCCATCCTCGAAAATGCATATTCTACCCGGGGTGAGTTCCTTGCTAAATCACCTTGAGAAAGATTCAAGGTTTATATTGGGATTGGTAACCGGCAATGTGCAGAAGACGGTTATCCATAAATTGCAGGCGGTTGGTATTGACCCGGGCCTGTTCAC
>LDZT01006992.1_pt1 | contig 16132 bp, 7 predicted proteins | sample 615521 | NCBI WGS metagenome assembly LDZT01 (sample SAMN03408292, study PRJNA278302) | terrestrial metagenome | isolation source: oil reservoir sample SB1 | place: USA: Alaska, North Slope, Schrader Bluff formation | collected 2011-09
GGTGGAACTCGCGAGGGTCTCACTCTGGATCAACGCGCTGGTAGGCGATAAGCCGCTCTCCTTCCTTGACCACCATATCAAGTGCGGGAACTCGCTTGTCGGGGCGACGCCGGAGTTGATCGCGGGGGGCATCCCGGACGACGCGTATACCCTGGTGGAGGGGGACGCAAAAGAGGTCGCGAACAGGATTAAAAAGGCGAATCGGGAGCAGCGGCAGACCCGGACGTTTGAAGAGTTCTCCGCCCGGTCGAGGGTCCTGGAGGCCTGTGCTGGACTGTTTGCGGCGCTTGCGGAGGCCTCCGAGGACGACCCCGACAGTGTCGAGGCGAAGAAGGCCGAGTATGAGCGGCTGATAGCCTCATCCGATTATGCAAAGGAGCGCCTGGCCGCGGACTGCTGGTGCGCCGCGTTCTTCTGGCCGCTGGATGCGGAGTACGCGAGGACGGCCCCGACGACCGCGACGGTGCGGATGGTTCAGGCGAGCGGGGGAGGGATGCTCGTTGAGGATACGCTGGGCGAGGTACGGCGTATTGCAAACGAGCACCGGTTCTTCCACTGGCACCTCGAGTTCCCGGAGGTCTTTGCGGACGGAGGGTTTGACTGCGTGCTCGGGAACCCGCCGTGGGAGCGGATCAAGATCCAGGAGAAGGAGTTCTTTGCTTTCCGTGACTCAGGGGTTGCCGGGGCACGGAACGCCGCCGAACGGAACCGGATGATCAACGCCCTCAAGGCGGGGAATCCCGTACTCCACGCAGAGTTCCTCGCGGCAAAGCGCTCAAGCGAGCGCGAGAGCCTCTTCATCCGCACCTCAGGTCGGTTCCCCCTGACCGGGACGGGCGATATTAACACCTACACGGTCTTCTCCGAACTTGCCCGGCGGGTGATCGCGCCTCGCGGCCGGGCGGGGATCATCGTGCCAACCGGGATCGCGACCGACGCGACGACGGCGCCGTTCTTCGGCGACCTGGTGGAATCGGGAACGCTCGTGAACCTCTATGATATCGAGAACCGGCAAAAAATCTTCCCGATCGATAGCAGATTCAAGTTCTGCCTCCTCACAATAGCCGGGAGCGAGGCGGGCACCGGGGCGTTCGACCTCGCCTTCTTCCTCCACCGGATCGACGACCTTCATGACGATGACCGGCACTTCACCCTCACGCCCGAGGAGATCCTGCTCATCAACCCGAACACGAAGAACTGCCCGATCTTCCGGTCGAAGCGCGACGCGGAGATCACGAAGGCGGTCTACCGGCGGGTGCCGGTGCTCGTGAATGAGGAGATGGGCGAGGCGGGAAACCCCTGGGGGGTCTCGTTCCAGGCGATGTTCCATATGTCCAACGACTCCCACCTCTTCCGCACGCGGGAGGAGATGGAGGACGCGGGGTTCACGCTCGAGGGCAACCGGTTCGTGAAGGGGGAGGAGGTCTGGCTGCCGTTGTATGAGGGCAAGATGGCTTGGCACTTCGATCATCGGTTTTCCGATGCCAATCCAAGTGATAACGAATCCCAGAGGTTCCAAGAGATCCATAATGACACGCAGGAGTCTCCCTTGCCCAGATATTGGGTAGCATATGCTGATTTCATTGCCCGCACTAGATACCCCGAACAAAATCATCTCATTGGGTTTCGGAATATTTCAAACACCACAAATGAAAGAACCTGCGTGGCTTCCATTCTTCCGAACATTCCCGTTGGGCATTCAATGCCGCTAATTTACATTCACAACTCGAGTGAATTTGTGGATGTATTGCTCTATATATCATCTTTCATCGCCTATCCTCTTGATTATATTATCCGGCAAAAAATGGGTGGGACAAATTTCACGTACCATATCATAAAGCAACTCCCCGTCCTCCCCCCATCCACCTACACCGCTTCGCTAACGGACTACATCGCCCCCCGCGTCATCGAGCTCACCTACACCGCCTGGGACCTCGAGCCCTTCGCCCGCGATATCCTTGCCGAGGTGGGCGTGGCGCAGTGGAACGCCTGGTTCCCGCAGAGCCCCGTCGGTGAGGACGGCACGCCCCGGCCGTTCGTCTGGGACGAGGAGCGGCGGTTCGACCTCCGGTGCGACCTCGACGCCCTCTACTTCCACCTCTACGAGATCTCGCGCATGGAGACCTTCCCCATCGTGAAGCGCAAAGATGAGGCGAAGTACGGGAGATACCGCACGAAGGAGGTCATCCTCCGGAAGTACGACGACCTTGCCCGGGAGTTTGTCCGGGTGATGCGGGCCGATCTGCCGGAGAAAGACGGAAAGCCCGACTGGACCGCGCTCATCGCCGGCGGCGAGAGCGAGCGGGTCGAGTTCAAGGAGTCGATATCATGGGACCGGGGGCAAAAGCAGCGGAACAAAGCGCTCGAGCACACCATCGCGAGAACCCTTGCGTCCTTCATGAACACCCACGGCGGGGTGCTCTTCGTCGGTGTCGATGATGCCGGGAGGATCGTCGGGCTCGACGGCGACCTGAAACTCTCCCAGCGGAAGAACGAGGATGGCCTGCGGCTCCGGTTCGATGACCTGGTGAAGCAGTACCTCGGCAACCGGTTCCTCCCCGGGATCACGATCCACTCCCTCGAAGACGGCGGGAAGGCGTTCTGGGCGGTCGAGGTCCGGCCTGTGAACGAGCCGGTATTCGTGAAGAACAACGGCGACGACGAGTTCTGGATCAGGGGGACGTCGTCGTCGCGGAAGCTCTCGATGCGCGAAGCGATTGAGTATATCAAGAAGCAGACGTCCGGCGAAATCAGGAATCCGGGAGCAGATGAAGAGGCAGGTGAAGAAGAATGATTGAAGCAGGCAGCACACCCGGATACAACCCGAAGGACAGTATCCTTATCATCGGGATCTGTTCGCGCACGAAGGACAGCAACCCCGGAGAGCCGGGCTATCCCCCGAATTGTGGCATAGCACGGTTCCTCTCCGAGGGGAAGAGTGAGTTCCTCCGCCTGAAGCGCAACGAGTTAAAGCACGATCTGAAGGATATCCTCTGGGGAAAGACGAAGTTCGTCTCCGAGCTTGCCATGAACAGGAGCCTCGTCGATGGTCCGGACTTTGCTGGCGATGAGGAGGGGAGGTATCTCCCCGCACTCCAGCGCTACCAGGGGAAGTTCTACTTCCAGGGCCTCGGCGGCCCTATGGAAGCGACAAAAGCCGTGTACGGGTCGGGACACCACTTCCTTATTCTCTCAGGGCTGTATGGGCTGGTCACCCCCGATGAACCCCTCCAGCTCTACACCTGTCCGGTGGAGATCGAGTCTGTGGAGGTTCAGACGTTCTGGCGGAGGATCGACGCGCTCACGAGGATACTCGTCGAGTACATCCAGAAGGCGGGCATCAGAAGGGTCTTTGATCTAACTGCCCGCTCGATATACCGGGACCTGATAAACTGGGAGATGGTCCGGGAGCAGACCCGGGTCGAGGTCCTCCACTGCTTCTCGGAGGAAGCAGCCGGAGATGCCGCTTTAGGTGACTATGGACGTTTTGCGCGCGAGTATCTCTTCCCAAAGACCGAAGACGAACTCCTCAGGATTGCCCCGGGTACACCCTTCGTCACCGACAACGGTACATTCTTCCTCAGCAGGGTTCCCGTACCCCCTGATGGCTATCCGCACGAGCCGCTCATCGTCCTTCCCGAAGGCGAGAGCGATGAGGACATTCGAAAGATGAAGGACTTCATCAACTACAAGCTAGATGAATTTGAACTGAACCTTATCAGGTACCTCAAGAAAAAGGAAAAACAGCATCCCGATCTCATATATGCCCTTGATGCTGACCGTAGGAAGAAGGCTGAGATTACGAGGAAAGATTACCTCCAGAAACACCCCATGGAGAAGAAAGCCAACCTCCCTCTGACCGATTTCCTTGAGTACGGCGACTACCGGACACTTATCGAGAAACGCTGGTCGCTCTTCCGAGATGACTTTGGGAAACAGGCTGCATTTACCGACAACTTCGAACGGCTCAGGAACCTACGGAACAATATCAGGCACTGCAATCCCGTCAGGCCGTCTGAGATGAGGACCGGAGAAGGGGCGCTCCTGTGGTTTGAAGACATCATCGGGTGGCCTTGATGTGCGATAACTCGTACTCTGCAGCCTTTGCTACGTTTGCCGATTATCTGAAAGAACGCTTCATCAAAGGTATCCACACCACCGAAGACAGCATCCGGTATCTCTTCTTCTCCTCCCTTCTCACCCATGGTGGCCTCACACCGAACGAGATCATTATCGAGTATCCCCACCCTTCCTTTGCCGGGAAGGCAGTTGATACCTATGTCCTGCCCGCAATCGGGCGGGAAGGGATGGTCGCCGAGTTCAAGTATGACAGGAGGATTCCCAGTGCAAAGAGAAAGCCTCGCTCCCAGCAGGCAGGAAAGATCTTCGCGGACATCGGGAGGCTCGCCCGTTTCGATGTACCTGATGTAAAGATACGCAGATACCTGATTTACGTCACCGATGGAGAGATGCAGCGTTACTTCCGGAATACGCACAATGGCCTTGAGTGGTTTCTTGATGCGGAAATTGGAAGAGAGGTGCCGCTCGATCCCGACCAACTGAACGGCCTCTCAGTAACCTTCCGGAGAAATGCCGGGGAGATAGATGCAAAGACCTCTATTACACTTGTTTACAGTGCAGAAATGCCTGGCCACGTGCTCAGGATCTATGAAATCAACCCTGGAAACCGATAGCCATGGCTCCCAAGTTACCTACAACGCTGGACGAGATCCGCAAGGCCATTAGAACTTCAAATGAAGTCTCGTTTACCAGAAACCGCAACCAGTATACGGTTCAGGAACAGGCGACGCTCGCTGAGCTCTGGGAGTGTGTCCCCTGCACCTGTGATGATGACTGCACATGCAAAAGATTCAGATGTACCTTCCACTGGAAGATCCGGGAGGGGCTCACATTCACGGACGTCCTACCCGGATACCTGAGGATGTTTGTCGATAAAGGAAAACATAACCTCCTGCTCAAATTATTGGATTCGCAAACTCCGGACCTGCCTCGGTTGTCAAGGAGAGATAAAGGGGCGTATGATGTCCTTGCGTGGTGTCGTGATATCTGGGACACGATCTATCCGCAAGCAGCCGCATATAACCGTACCCTCCTCTGCGATGACTGGGCACCTTCATTCTGGCAGGAGCGATGGCAATTCCCGATCGGGCCACCGGTATATAAAGCAAAGATGATGTCGCTGCTGGTCCCGGATACTGCCGTCCCCTATGATACCGCATCGCTCACATCGCTTAGGGGTATGTTCGGCCTTTCTCCAGGTCAACACTACAACGTGCTTTTGAGAAATCTCCGTCAGTACTGCATAGGAGTCCTGGATGGAGAAGGAGTTGGCCTTGATGACTTCCGTCGTCTTGATGTGCCCGGAGAGGTAGGCACTTTTCACACAGACCTCATTACCTGGCCAAGACCGAGATTTGTTTATGGAACCCGGTTTTTACCCCTCGAACGCCCCCTCTCCCGGATTGTGGATAAGATCTTTTACCAACCGGGATAGGTTTCAATTTTCACATCTATGGCTATATCTTGTAACACGCAGATTACGAGCCACCGCCTGATCTGGAGACTATGCCAATGATATCGTTGATGATCTTCACCATCTCACCCCTCTTCTCCATCACTTCATCCCTGCTGTAGAACGAGATGTGCGCCGCCCCGTTCCGCTCAAGAGAAAGGTCCCGGCACAGTTTTCCGAGCTCATTGAGAGTCTTCATAGAGAACCCCCTCTCCTGTAGCATATCAGAGAACGCCAGGGTAACCGGGTTTGCCCGGGTCTTCCTGATGTCGTTGCTGAGGTATCCCCACTGGCCAAGGGCAAGCGACTTTTCGTCGTTACCAAGCACAGTCTTCAGGGTGAACGGGAGGGGAGGAATCTTCTTTTCATCATACCCCTCCCAGAACATTTTCCGGACTCCATCATGGGGATCACTGCAGAACATGTTGTCCGACCGGATTCGTTCACGGATAGGGAGAAGAAGGCTCTCATGAAGCAGTTTCTCAACGCCCTTCCCGTACTGGATAACAACCGGTCCGAGATCGTAGATCCCCCTCTCAGGCCCCTTATACACGCTGAAGAGCAGCCAGTCCCCGGTCCTGAAGATGGAGCGGATCTCCTCCGAACCGATGCGTGGTAGGCCGATGACGTGGGCTGAGAGCATATCGATCTCCCCTTTAAGATCTCGATACGCCTCATTGTCAGGATCCAGCTCACATGCCTTGCTGACATCGGCGCTGGCGCGGTCATATTCCATCAGACAGGTGTGGCAGCGTGCCATGCCGATATACACATCAGGAAGTTCCGGGTCGTTCTCCTGTGCGTGCTTGAACCACTCAACCGCGGCTCTGTGATCGCCTTCCATGAAGAGCGACTCAGCGATCATACAGAGTATCTGAGTTCGTTCAGATGGAGTTTCAGTCTCAAGAGCTGCCTGGAACCATTGCCGTCCCTCACTGCTCATACTGTGCCCGAGAAACGCATCTCCTATAAGGAGAGCCGGGTTGCCGGGAAGACCTATCGAGATGAATTCACCTATAAATGCCTGTATAAATTGGGTCGAAAGAGTGGGATTATGCCACGTTGCCGTCTCATACACTACCGGTTTAAGGACAACGTCATATGCCTGCTCACCTTCCTCACAATGTCTGCCGCCCCAACAGTGGAGGGCGGTGCGGATCGACTCGATCGCCTCCGGGACTACCTCCCCACTGGCCCACGTGCTGAGCAGTGCAATAGACATCCAGCGGAACGTATCCTCTTCGGGCTCATCCCCATACACCACAGCACGCTGATAGAGCTCGATTGCCTGACCAATCTGTCCCTTATGCCTGTATAGAGCCGCCTTCTCCTGATACAGTGCTGAAGTTGGGCGTAATAAAATGAGTCGCTCAATCCACCGGGAGGCATCTGCATGTTGAAATGATCGAACCGCATTTACATAGCGCCGCTCATAGACCTCTGCCCGCTCGCGGGCTTCGATATCTCTGATCCCGTGGAAGTCGGTGTCGTCGAGATTTATATTGAATAGATCCAATCTTTCAAGCGATGGGCCGAGTTTGGGATTGTCCAGATCAGCCAGCACTGTAAACTCGATGAGATAGGTATATTCCAGATCATGGTGTCCAGTTCGGCGGCAGGCCTCAGCGAGGTTGTATATAACGGATGCGCGAATCTCCGCTGGAAGTCGTTTCGCATCCATCTCGATCCTAGCGACCTCCTTTCGAAAGACCTCGCTTCCGCTCATATAATACCGCATCTCAGAGCAGTTCTTTCGCTCAATAAGCTCCTTATAGATGCGATTCGCGAGATCGAGTTTCTTTGTCAGTTTCAGGGCGATCTCATACCACTTAAGGGCGGCTTTGTAGTCCTCGAATTCGCGATAGCAGGTTGCAACGGCACTGGCAATGAAATATTTTTTGTCCCCCATCTTCTCGTGCGAGTATGCATACTCCCCTATCTTTGCGGCATGCTCATAGAGGGTTGCATAGAACAACTGATTCAGTTTGTCTTGGCAATACCAAGAGATATTCAAACCAAGATCGGCAATTGCAGATAACATATCCTCCCTTATCGTGAAGGGATAATTTTCGTTCAGGACCGCCACCTTTTCTTCACGAGACAGGGTTAAAAACCACTCATATCCTGCGATGGTAGTCAGGTCAACCTCAAACTTCCAGAGGGCCGCAGGGTCCTTGTGCTCGATATACAGGTCAATTATACTCCCCCCAAATATCGCCTTTTCAAGCGTATGCTGGAATGGGAGCATCCATACAATGCACTCATGAAGGGACATCTCAGGAAGGGCCTGATCACTTGTGGCAAAGTACCTCCCCCGGAACTTGAGGTTCTGGTAGAGGTATCTCTGGGAGGCGAGAAGAATATCTCCGGTGAAACCAGCCGCTGGAAAAAGAGAGTCATCAGAGCCCATCTGGTGACCATAGTAGCGACCGGTCTTCAGGTCGAGCATCAGGCGGCGTATCGCTATAATCTCCAAGTCATTGTCAACCCTGCTCTCTGCGTCCTCCAGGCGTGCCTGGAGGTATCGCATCTTACTCTCGCGTTCCCGTTCAGTACGGTCCTTGTTGTATTGGTCTATCTCTGCCGGGTCCTTCAAGTAGAGTGCGGCCTCTTCAAACGGGTTTTTACCCTCCCTGATCGCCTTCTGCATGATCTCGGTCGAGCCTTTGGGACCAAGGGGTTCATCATCAGAGTATGAAATCCGGGCAGTCTCTCCGAAGAGAAGGAGAACAATCTCCCGTATTCTCTGCTGAACGGCAGCGTTGCCATTTACAGCATCCATAACATGTAAAACAAATCCAGGGTCCCTTTTGTAGCGGACCAGCAGCCAGTTATCCAGTGCATGGTCGATAAACCGATCACGCTTCTCTTCATGTGAAATGTCCTGAACTGACCGGAGAAACTCACGATCAGAATAAACGGAGTATGACTCCCAGAGAAAGTCCCTGACTATAGTTGTATTCAGCTCCATTGCAATCCCTTCAGTGTTTTTGACGGGCCGGGAACCACCTCAGTCCTCGATCGCGATTGAAAATGGGGGTACGGGAGATATGAAACCCCTACATTCGTGTTCCAGTAAAAGAACCCCCATCACCACGCGTACACTCCCCCTCTGTTAAGATACAGCATCTCACTGATATACTCCGCAATCCCCACCTGCAAAACGTCTTCAAGGGGATATTTCCGGACCACCCGCCCGGTGTCAGTCTTTACACACCCGCCGGGGGTGATCATGAAATATGATCCCTCGATCATGGTGGCTGACTCAAACACCGGCTCGACACCTCTGCGAAGTACAATACCCGCATGACGGTCGCAGAACGCCTGGAACTGCTCATCGGTTACTGCAAGGTCGGCCACCGCATCATCATTTTCGCCCTGTATGTGGAGCATCTGGAGGACCTTGCAGCGATCAGGAGATGTTCTACTGATGAAGTCTGCCATATCCTCCTCCCACGTAAGCCTGGTGACCGTTGTATTGATCTTCAGTCGGATCCCGGCTTCCCTGACGGCATCCGACAGATCAATACAGTGCTGGACATGCTCTCCATAACCGCGCCCGAGGTGTTTCTCGGTAGACTCGGATGCCGAGTCCACTGATAGCGCGATCCAGTCAATACAACTCATATGGTCCTCGATCATCTTCTCTGTGAGCAGTGAGCCGTTTGTGGTGATTGAAACGACCATCCCGGCATCATGGCCCGCACGGCAGTAATCAAAGAGTCGAGGGTGCAGCAGGGGTTCACCGCCCGCAAAGTTGATCTTCTCCATTCCCGCATCAGCAAGATGTGAGAGGATCGCCAGACCTTCGGAGAAAGATACTGGTTTTTCACCAAGATTTCGGGCAAAACAGAAGCGGCAGGAGTAGTTGCAGGCAGAGATCAGGTGCCAGTTGACGGACCGGATAGCGGAGTGCGCAGGCATGTATTACGATTCTAAAAGGAAAAACTATCACCCTTCTTTGAAATAGTTTCTCAAATAGGAAACAAATTAAACAACCCTGATACATCTTCTCCGTATGAGCCGTCCGCACCTTCTCTTCATGAGTGCAGGAGAGCGTATCAACCAGACCTTCCCTATCTGTGTGAAAAGCCTCGAAGGAATCACTCATACGTTCATTGTGGTCGAAGAGGGGGTCTATCGCGACCTGCCGGACGACCCTGAACACCTGAGGTCAGTAAAACCACAGATCCGCCAGGCCATCGACAATGTACGAGCAATCTGCGAGCCGATGGCGATCTCATTTACCGTAATCCGGACACCCGATACAACGATCCATTCCATCCGTGACGCTATCCTCACCACTTCCCGCTATTACCCTGAGGCGCACTACTCGTTCAATCTGAGTGGAGGGACAAAGATGCTCTCCCTCTCCCTCTTCATCATGGCCCTCTGGCTCGATGCCCAAATCTACCTGACGCCATCAGGCGATCGCATCGAACAGGTTCTCATACCGAGAATGCACCTTGATGATGTGAGAAGAAACCCAAACTACGTAACTGCCCTCTCAATCCTTTCACGATGGGACATGGGCAGCTGGACAACACGGCAGGAGTTTGGCAGAGAAATGGAGAAACAGTATCGACCTTCAAGACTCGCAGACGACCCTGGGGTTACCCGCAGTCCCAACCGCGGGACAGTCACAAAAATCCTGCAACAACTCATTGAGTGGAGCCTCATTGAGGAGTCGTTCTGCCACAATAGTAGAAAAGCAAAACAATACCGGTTGACGCAACATGGTGAGTTTGCCTGGAAGGTGTTACAAGCAGAGGATAGGGATATTGTACGCGAAGAAGGATAGTTGCACAGCCCGGAAACAGTTTCCGGACACTCTCAAGAGGTTTCCATCGAACTCATATGATGGAGGTGAGAGATGTGGGTAAGCAAGGATCGATGAAACCCGGTGCAGCAAGCCGAATTCAGGCATCTGCCGACCGAAGCGGCACCAACCAGGGATTCAAGTCTCGGGCAATGTCCGCCGCCTCAAAGAACTCAAAAAAATAACTCTTTTTCTCTGAAAGGCTCTCCAAGCATTATCTCGTAAACCCTTTTCATAATACTTATTGTCTACAACAGAGATGATCCATTACGTCCCATGACAAATACCAGTTTTGACCCGGTAACGGCCCTCGATACAGTTGCTGGCGCATATCGAACCTTCGTCAGTTCTTTCCAGAAATTCAAGAACCCTGTCATCAAAGAATGGATCGACAGAAAGATTGAGGAAGGAACGCTCCTCTACAAAGGCCCGTACATCGAGCTTGCCCGCCGGTACGCCGATGGAGACTCCTTTGAGAACCTCATTGAAGCGGGTATCCTCCATCCAGAAACCTCGCAGTACTTCACCAGAGACCCGGAAGACCGATCATCCTCTCCGGTCCGCCTCTACCAGCACCAGAGCGATGCAATCCGATCGATAGTATCGGGAAAAAACACTGTCGTCACATCAGGAACCGGCTCCGGGAAATCCTTCTGCTTTGCAATACCCGTCGTCTCCACATGTCTTGAGATGCAGGACCGGGGCCTCCGGGGCATCAAGGCAATCCTCGTCTACCCGATGAATGCGCTCGCAAACTCCCAGTATGACGACCTCTCGGCCCGCCTGGACGGCTCGGGTTTGAAGATCGCCATCTACACCGGCGATACTCCGCACACCTACAACGAAGCGCTCATCACATACCGGGCGCGGACCGCGCGAGATGCTCCCTACGATAGCGAGCTCATCTCACGGGAAGAAATTCAGCGAACTCCTCCGGACATCCTGATCACCAACTATGTAATGCTCGAGTACATCCTCACCCGGTTCGAGGACAAGATCCTCTTCCCGCCGGAGAACCTCGGCATCCTCAAATACCTCGTCCTCGACGAGATCCACACCTACACCGGGAAGAAGGGGGCCGACACTGCGTACCTCATCCGGAGGCTGAAACAGCACACTGGAACCACCGGGGCGCTCCGGTGCATCGGGACCAGTGCGACCGTGAGAGAGGGAGAGGGTGAGGAGGCAGGAGAGGCCATCGCAAGGTTCGCTGCAAAACTCTTTGGTGAACCCTTTGACAGCACATCGGTCATCGGAGAGACATTCCTCCCCCCGCCCCGCGGCACGGAGAGCAAGCTTCCCAACAGGGTTCTTGTCGGCGACGACCTGCTCAGAGTAAGGGATCCCGGCAGGGAGTACCTTAAGGAACTCACCGAACAACTCATCGGCGAGCCGCTTGGGATCCAGGATCCCTCTGCTGCCTACCTCGGGGAAACCCTCGGGTCGCAGAAGACCGTCCAGTTCATCGAGGACCAGCTTGCTGATGAACCAAAGAGCATTCCCGACCTGATCCGCATATATCGCGCGACCGTCAGGCAAGATGCCACGTATGAAGAGGCAGCCCGGGAGATCGAGGCTGCATTCATTGCAGGCATGCTCAGCGAGGTGCCTGTTGGGGATACCCTCCAGAAACGGTTCATCCCCAAGATGCACATGTACTTCTCGCAAGGGAGGGAGATCAAGTGTTGTCTCTCTCGCGACGGCCCTCACCTTCACGATGCCGGCGAAGTCACCTGCCCCGTCTGCGCAGAGAGAGGACGAACACGGACCACCTTTCCCATGGTCTTTTGCCGGGCATGTGGTCAGGAATATTACAGCGTCGAGCTCCTGGCCGATGGGACAGTCAGGCCACGCGATCTGGATGCTCCCGCGCAAGAGGGCGAGGCCCTGTACCTCTACCTGGGGGAGTTTCGTGAGGGAAGGGCATCCCCGCCGGAGTGGTGGTGTACCAATTCCGGAGCAGTCAAAGAGAAGTATCGCACCATAGTCACTCCGCGGACTGGCACTTACTGCCCGGACTGCAACAGGTTGCTTGTTGACGGAGAAGAGGGAGAGATATGTCTGTGCCCGGAGAAGATCCGTGTCACCCTCATCGAAATGCCGTTCCGGTTCTGCCCAAGTGAAGGCTGCGGCGTATCATATGACCTGAGAACGCGGAGGGAGTTCAACAAACTATTCTCCTTTGGCACCGTGGGGAGATCTACCGCTACCGATATTTTGGTCTCGAATATGCTCACCACCCTCCCTGAAAACGAACAGAAAGTTATCGCATTCTCTGACAACCGGCAGGATACGGCCCTACAGGCAGCCCACATGAACAACATTCAGAAGCGGATCCACTTCAGGCGGGGCCTGTACCATGCCTTGGCTCAGGCGGAGGGCTCTCTCCCCCTCACCGACGTAGGGGACGCTATCTTTGACACTTTTATAGAACGTCGTGCCGACGGCGCTCTCCCTCAATACGAGAAAGATCCCGGTCGGGGCAGAATGCGGAGGGGCTCACAGGCCGAACCAGTGTATAGGAAATACCTCCTGATGAATGCCATCCTCGAGATGGGCTCAACACGTCAGAAGAACCAGCCGAACCTTGAGGATGTTGGCCTGTTGAAGGTCACCTATATTGGGCTTGCGAATCTCGCTGAGGATAATAATCTCTGGGAGGGCATCCCCAATCTCTCACTGGCAGGTCCCCGCAGGCGGGAGGATTACCTGAAGGGGTTCCTGGACATTATGCGCCATAATCTTGCTATCTCCTCTGACTTCTTCATGCATCCCTTTGAGTTTGCCGAAAAGATTGAGCGGTTCCTGAACCCCGATATCATATTCCACAACGAACTGCTCTCCACGCGGCCAACCGGGTACAGCGACAACGCGCGGAGAGAAACCTATCGGGCTACGGTCTACCGTCTCACCCACCCGAACGGATCGCTGGTTCGCTGGACAAAGAAGTCCCTGGGGACAGAGACTGCTGAAGAAGCGCAACAGATCGTCGAACATGTAGAAGCAGTGCTTGCCGCTGAAGGTGGGCTGAAGCAGGAGCGTATCGACCGGGTTGGAACCCTCTCCATGATCAACCCCGATATCATCGAACTCTCGCTCGCTCCTCCCGGAGAGGTGCAGGTCTGCAGGAAATGCGGGCAGGTGACCCACTTCCATGAACTCAATCTCTGCATCAACCCGAACTGCACCGACCTTATCACGCTCGACCTCTCCAACAACTACTTCCGGCAGGAGTATACAAGGTCGTTCCGGGAAGCGGTCCAGCTCCATGCGGAGGAGCACAGCGGACAGATCGACGGGGAGACCCGGAAACTGCTTGAAACCCGGTTCAGGGATTCGCAGGATAACCTGAACGTAATCGTATGTACCCCTACGATGGAGCTGGGTATCGATATCGGAACCCTTTCGGCTGTCTATTTGAGGAATGTCCCTCCATCGCCCTCAAACTATGCTCAACGTGCTGGACGTGCAGGACGAAAGTCGCAGGCCTCGATGATCCTCACATTCTGTGGTGTCGGCTCACGCCGCGGTCCCCATGACCAGTACTTCTACCGGTATCCGGCAAAGATGATCTCCGGAAAGATCGCCTCCCCCCGGTTCCTGATGGATAATCGGATGCTTATCCGTGCGCATATCCATTCCCTCATTCTTGAGATCATCACTCTTAAAATCCCGCAGAAGATCGATGGAATACTCGACTTCGAGAAGGAAAACCGCCCGATGTTCACGGAGAACATCCCGGGTGTGGAGGAAGGCCTCAGCAGAACCCGCCTTAGTGAGATGATCGAGGAGCACCGGGTGCAGATCCTGAATGCAATCAACGAGGTGCTTGCGGAAGAGAAGCAGTCCCTCGGCTGGCTTGACGACACCTTCATCGTACAGACTGTCGGTTCGTTTGTCACCTCGTTTGATGGCGCGTTCAACCTCTTCAGGGGTGAATTTTCAGCCCTCCTCAAAGAACTGGACGAGATTAACATCTTCCTGCAGAGGGGCCGGATCTCTGAGCGACAGAGGGGCGCCTACAAGCGAAGGCGGGATTCGATCGAAAAGAAACTGAACGATATGCGGAACGGCGGCGGGGACTTTACGACCTATCGGTATCTTGGCTCACAGGGGTTCCTCCCCAACTATGGCTTCCCCACACAGGTTACATCTCTTGCAATCAACTACAAGGGGGTCTTTGGGTCAGAAGAAGCAGAGCTGAAGCGGGATCGCAACATCGCGCTGGTAGAGTACGCACCCGGCAACAGTGTGTACTTCAGCGGGAATCGGTACTCGGTCAGGACTCCCCGACTCAGGACCGAGAACAACCAGCCTGCAATGAGCACCGTTCTTACTTGCCCGTACTGTGAGGCGGTCTATCTGGATGAGAAGGAGATCTCAATGACCGGTGGTGCCTGCAGGAGTTGTGGCGCATCCTTGGAGAGTGCAGTAGTGATTCACCACTCAATTGAGATGCCCGACCAGCTGGCGGAGTCTAGATCGACGATCACGAGTGATGAGGAGGAACGGCAACGTCTCGGCTATGAGGTCACCCGCCACTATACCCCCTCAGGCACACGGCAATTTTACGTGGTGGGAGACCCCGGCGAACCGCTGCTCACCATCTCCTACGACCATTCGGGAAAGATCGTCAGCATCAATCACGGTCCAATACCATCTGATAAAGATGAACCACAGTCGGGTTTCACGCTCTGCACGGCATGTAACCGCTGGATTTTCGGGAAGGATGGAGTGAAAGACCATCTGGACCCAAAAAACGAGATAAAACGGTGCTGGAGGAATGGGACAGAGGAGAATATTATCAGGAATATTGTCCTCTACACTAACACCCGACATGATGTTGTCAAGATTGATGTGCCCACTCTGCTTGATAGTGAGGGAAATCCGCTAGATGAAGAGTTGTATCGATCGTTCTTTACAACCCTTGCTCAGGCGATCATCGAGGGTGTACAGATCAGCATGAATGTCGGTGTAGATGAGATCCGGTACTTCCTGATGCCGGATCCCGAGAATAGAAAGAAATCAAGCATCATCCTCTACGAGACTTCAGAAGGGGGTGCTGGAATACTGGAGTCGATTGCTGATCATTCCACGTTCCACGAGGTTATCAGACAGGCGCTGACTATCCTTCACGAATACGATGAGAAAAAGTGTGACCGGGCGTGCTACGAATGCCTATGTAACTACTACAACCAGTTCGACCATGATCTCCTCGACCGGAAACTTGCACTCCCTCTCCTCCGGGATCTCCTCACACCAGGGATTCAGACAGTCCCTGATTCCTCTCCTTCAGCTAAGAAAATGCTTGAGGATCTACTAAAAACGTGTGAATCATCGTTAGAACAAACAGTTCTTGAGAGCATTTACTTAGCAGGTCTGCCTCTCCCGGACAGCGGGCAGAAGGTCATTACAGAGGGAGGGGAGTTGATTGCCCGCCCTGATTTTGCCTACCAGGAGAATGGACACTCAATTGTGATATTTGTTGATGGTCCTGACCATGATAACGAATCACAGAAGAGAGATGATGAGATGAAGAGAGACAGACTCGATTTAATGGGATATACTGTATTCACAATACACTACCGGGATGACCTTCAGGTAAAGATAAATGATCTAGCAGAACTATTGCTATAAACTCCTTTTTACAAACCTTCGGGAACTCCAACAGGGGTTGACAGTTAGGAGATGTGAAGAAATAAATCAATCATAAATTGGGTGATATGGAGTAGTTCCAATCTCCATGAAACTCATCCCGTGATAGGTTGATATTCGAGATT
>LDZT01005154.1_pt1 | contig 16120 bp, 18 predicted proteins | sample 615521 | NCBI WGS metagenome assembly LDZT01 (sample SAMN03408292, study PRJNA278302) | terrestrial metagenome | isolation source: oil reservoir sample SB1 | place: USA: Alaska, North Slope, Schrader Bluff formation | collected 2011-09
CAGTGGAGCAAGCCCGGTACCAGAACGGGGACATCGGAGTCCTTGCGAGAAATTCTAAGTGTATCGTACTCGACCTCCGCCCGCAGACCGAACGGCAGATCGCGGGCGAAGCCCGGATCGCCGATCCCGTCCACCAGGGCCTCTGAGTGCTCGAACTCCAGACGTGATGCTTCCGGGAAGGCCGCGAGCACCGCCGCCCGCACGGTGCGTCGCGCCATCGGCCGCGAGAGCGTCTGCACGGGCGCGCGGTCGATCACCAGCACGCCATGTTCGACCCGGGTGAAGTCACGGGCGAACGCGTCGGCCATCTCGGCCAGGAGCGCATCCTCATCGGCAAGCACGGTCATCGTCCGCAGGGCCGAGCGGGCGAACCCCGGATCGCGCTCTTCGATCACCGGAAGCAGCTCGTGCCGGACCCACGAACGCTCACGGCTCGTATCGGCGTTCGTGGCGTCCTCGCGCCACTCCTGGCCGAGCGATGCGAGGTATCCGGTCACGTCGGTCCGGCGTGCATCGATGAGCGGACGAACCACGCGCCCGCGAACCGGGGCGATAGAGCTCAGGCCGCCCTTCCCCGCCCCCGACACGAGGCGGGCGAGGAACGTCTCGATCCGGTCGTCCGCGGTGTGCGCCACCGCAATCCGTCCGGCCGTGCGCGGCGCGCCGAAGGCGTCACAGCGCGCGTCGAGCTCGCTCTCGGCGAACCGGTAGCGGATGCGCCGCCCGGCGTCCTCGAGATTGAGCCCCTCGGCGTCGGCGTATCCACCAACATCGTGGCGCACCACCGTGCACTCCACGCCCAGCCGCGCGCACAGCTCGCACACCCAGGCCTCATCGGCGTCGGACTCCGATCCACGGAGGCCGTGGTTCACGTGCAGCACCGACAACGCCGCGACCTGCCGGAGCTCGCGTGCGGCGAGGAGCCGTAGCAGCGCGACCGAGTCGGCTCCCCCGCTCACCATGGCCAGCACGACGCAGCCGTCGTCGAACATCTCGTGACGGTCGACGCTGGCGCGGGCGATATCGGTGATCGTCGTCATAGGACCAGGGTAGAGTGCCAGGACGATAAGCGCCACAGGCGCGCGGGACGCGCCGCACGATAACCACTCACCGGGCAGGATTCGTAAGCTCGGATAATGATGCATAAGATGTGGCACGGTGCGAATATTGAAGGGTTCACCGTATGTGGAACGAATAGCCCGGATTGGGGGCATTCTGTAGCGCAGACACTTTGCAACTTCTGTTACACATGTGATACGCTCTGCGCCTGGTAAGGGGGTAGCGTGAGAGTCGGCATACTCTGCGCATCGAACAGGACAGTGCACGACGAGCGTCACGGTCGCGCCGCATAGGCGGCTGCCCGTGGCGTCTTTTGTCGTGCACTGTCCGGCGGACACCCGGCCGCCGCGTTCTCTCTTACCACGAGACCTTGTCATGACGGGGGTCTGCACGCAGACCCATGCAGCCCGGGGCCCAGGGGGGCCGTCCGGGAAGCGTGATGCGAGCGAGGAAGGAGGTGCAGCGAGAACGCTCCAACGTGGTTCGACACATTCGAATCCGATCACAGACGTGAAGTAGGGAGGGAAAGCGTGAACCTTTCGAGGCGAGGATTCTTCAAGCTCACCGGTGCGTCATTCGCCGCCGGTGCGCTGGCCGAGCTGTTCGGCCCCTCGAACGCGTTCGCTGCTGATGAGGTTCCGGAGATGCGTATCGCCGGAGCCACGGAGTCGACATCGATCTGCTGCTACTGCGGTGTCGGCTGCGGGATGGTCCTTTCCGTCAAGGATGGCGAGCTCATCAACCTTGAGGGCGACCCGGACCACCCCATCAACAGAGGCGCGTTGTGTTCAAAGGGCAATGCCCAGTTCAACATCCGCAACGTCTACGATCCCGAGACCGGTGAGCTCATGCTCAACCCGGCTCGCGTCACCAAGGTGAAGTACCGCGCACCTAAGGCGACCGAGTGGGAAGAGGTCGAGTGGGATTGGGCGATCACGGAGATCGCGAAGCGCGTCAAGGCGACCCGTGACGCGAACTACACCGCCGTCGATGAGAACGGCGTGACCGTCAACCGGTGCGAAGCCATCGGCAACCTCGGCGGCGCGGCGCTTGACGGCGAAGAGGGCTACGTGGTGCAGAAACTCGCGCGCGCGCTCGGCGTGACGTGGATCGAACACCAGGCCCGTATATGACACAGCGCCACGGTCCAAGGTTTGGGCCAATCATTCGGGCGCGGTGCCATGACGAACCACTGGGTGGACCTCAAGAACTCTGACGTCGTGATGGTCAACGGCAGTAACGCCGCAGAGAACCACCCGATCTCCATGAAGTGGGTGCAGGAAGCGAAGAACGCCGGTGGCAAGCTGATCGTGGTCGACCCGCGCTTCAGCAGGAGCGCCGCGGTCGCCGATCTCTATGCCCCGATCCGTACCGGCACCGACATCGCCTTCTACGGCGGCTTCTTCAATTACATCATGGAGAACGGTCTGTACCACGAGGAGTACGTCAAGAACTACACGAACGCGTCCTACATCGTGAAGGACTCGTACTCCTTCGAAGACGGCCTCTTCTCGGGCTACGACGACTCCAAGCGCAAGTACGACGCCACCGCGTGGGCATACGAGGTGGACGAGGAAGCGCCGTGGGACACGTCGGAGACAGGCGCGTACTCATGGGTCAACAAGCCGGGCACGCCGGCTTTCGCTCCGCCGGTCTACAAGAAGGCGAAGACCGACCCCACGCTCCAGGATCCGCGCTGCGTCTGGCAGCTCATGAAAAAGCACTTCTCCCGCTACACGCCGGAGCTCGTCTCTTCTATCACCGGTATGCCGCAGGACGTCATGCTCCAGGTGTGGGACCTCTATGGCAGCACCGGTCAGCCCGGCAAGGCCGGCACGATCATGTACGCGATGGGGCAGACGCAGCACACGTACGGCTCGCAGAACGTGCGCTCGATGGCGATCATGCAGCTCCTGCTCGGCAACATGGGTATCTGCGGCGGTGGCGTGAACGCGCTCCGTGGCGAGTCGAACGTTCAGGGTTCGACCGACATGGCGATGCTGTTCCACATCATCCCCGGCTACAACCCCACGCCGAAGGCTGCGGATCATCCCACGCTGGCCGCGTACTTCGAGAAGACCACGGTGCCCAACGGCTACTGGACCAACCGGCCCAAGTTCATCGTGAGCTACCTCAAGGAGCTCTACGGCGACTACGCCACGCTCGAGAACGACTACGCGTATGACATGATGCCCAAGCTCGACGGCACCAACCACAGCCATATCGCGATGTTCGAGCACATGGAAGCCGGCAAGATGGAGGGTCTGTTCCTCTGGGGTCAGAACCCGGCCGTTGGTGGCCCGAACTGCTCCCAGGAGCGCAGGGCCATGGAGAAGCTGAAGTGGATGGTTTCGATCGACCTCTGGGAGACCGAGACCGCCATCTTCTGGAGCGACAAGGCCAACGTCGATCCCACCACGATCGACACCGAGGTCTTCATGCTCCCCGCCGCTTGCCACTACGAGAAGTCGGGCGAGGTCGCGAACTCGGGTCGCTGGATCCAGTGGCGCTACAAGGCCGTCGAGCCTCCCGGAGAGGCCAAGGACGACCTCGAGATCGCAACCGAGATCTACCTCAAGATCAAGGATCTCTACGAGGCCGAGGGCGGCGCGAACCCCGAGCAGATCACCAAGCTCAACTGGGACTACCTGGACGCAGACGGTCACGCCGACGTCCGCAAGGTAGCCCGCGCGATCAACGGCTACACCGTGGCGGACAACACGTTGGTGGCGAACTTCACCAAGCTCGGCGCCGACGGCACCACCGCATGTGGTAACTGGATCTACAGCGGCTACTACAACAAGGAGGAGAGCTGGGAGGATCCGTCCACCCAGCCCACCGGTGCGCGCGACAACACTGACAACCCGGGCGATGGCCTGGAGAAGCCGATCGGTTCGTATCTCGGCTGGTCGTTCGCGTGGCCTGTCAACCGCCGCATCATCTACAACCGCGCTTCAGCGGATCCCTCGGGCAAGCCCTACAACGAGGACAAGGTCATCGTTGCGTGGGATGGCGAGAAGTGGCTCCGCAACGACGTGCCCGACTTCGGCTGGAACAAGGTGCTGCCTGACGGCACCAACCAGGCGATCCCGCCCAACACCACCGCGTTCATGATGAACGCCGAGGGTGTCAGCCGGTTCTTCGCCTCGGGCAACGCCGATGGTCCCTTCCCGGAGCACTATGAGCCCTTCGAGTCCCCGGTGGAGAACCAGATGTCGAGCACGCAGTTCAACCCGGCCGCCGTGGTGGTCGAGTCGGCTGCGAAGACGCGCGGCACGTACGAGGACTTCCCGATCGTCATGACCACCTTCCGTCTCACAGAGCACTGGCAGACCGGCGGTCTCACCCGCAACCTGCCGTGGCTCGTCGAGACCATGCCCAAGATGTTCGTCGAGATCTCCAAGGAGCTCGCCGAGGAGAAGGGCATCGTCTCCGGCGATAACGTGGTCATCCAGAACAACCGCGGTGCGATCACGGCGTTCGCCATGGTCACCAACCGCATCAAGTCGCTCGACGTTGCGGGCAAGAAGATCCACCAGATCGCCGCTCCGTGGCACTGGGGCTACGGCTCCACCTGCTCCGTGGGTGGTATGGCCAACGACCTGACCCCGAACGTCGGTGATGCGAACACCTGGATCCCCGAGTACAAGTCGTTCCTGGTCGATATCCGGAAGCAGGAGGTGTGATAAATGGCTGAGACGGCAATCATGTACGACAGCTCCAAGTGCACCGCCTGCAAGGGTTGCCAGGTGGCGTGCAAGCAGTGGAACCAGCTTCCTTCTCCACTGTCGAGTGAGTTGTTCGAGTACACGGAGAGCTTCCAGGCTCCGAGAGACCTCGGTTCGAACACCTGGCTGATCATCAACTTCAGCGAGGAAGACAAAGAGGTCGGAATCGACTGGAACTTCATGCGCAACGCGTGCTTCCACTGCACGGACGCCGCGTGCGAGATGGCCTGCCCCGTGGGCGCCATCTCCCACAAGGACAACGGCGCGGTCGTGATCGACCAGGACAAGTGCATCGGGTGCCGCTACTGCGTGGCGTCCTGCCCGTTCGATGTCCCGCGCTGGGACGAGGCCAGGAACCAGACCTTCAAGTGCTGGCAGTGCTTCGACCGCACCTCGGCCGGACGCGCACCCGCATGCGTGACCACCTGCCCCACCGACGCGCTGCAGTTCGGCGATCGTGCGGAGATGCTGGGTCTTGCAAGAGAGCGCGTGAGCGAGCTCAAGGCGGCCGGATTCGACAAGGCGGAGATCTACGGCGAGGACGAGCTCGGCGGCCTCCACACCATCGTGGTGGCTCACCGGGGTCTCGAGGCCCATGGCCTCGTCCGCGACCCGAAGATCGGTCTTACCGACTTCTGGCAGTTCCTCAAGCCGCTCGGCGCCATCGGCGCCGGTGCGACCGTGCTCGGCCTCGGCTTCTCGTACTTCATGGCGCGCGACTACGATCGTGGCGAGTACTCGTACGATGAGGCGACCGACACCGTGTCCGTCAAGGAGGTGGAATAGTGAGGTACATCCAAAGGCATAGCGCGTTCGCACGCGGCCTTCACTGGATCCACACCATCGCCTGCTTGTCGCTGTTCGCGACCGGACTGATCCTCTTCATTCCGTCCGTGGCTGCGGCCGTTGGCACGGCTACGGTCCAGGGCGCGCGTATGGTCCATCGTGTGATGGCCGTGATCTTCATCGTGGCTCCGATTGTGTCCATGATCATCAGCCCCAAGGGCTTCGTCCACCTGTGGAAGAGCCTGTTCTTCAAGTGGGATGCTGACGACAAGGAGTTCATGAAGAAGTTCTTCCCGTACTTGCTCTTCGGCGCGAAGCAGCATATGCCGCCGCAGAAGATCAACAAGTCGGGCCAGGGCGCTGTCGACGGCGTGCTGATCTTCGCCTCCGTCTTCATCTCCCTCACCGGTGTGGTGCTGTGGTGGCCGGAGTTCTTCGGCGGCCCCACCAGCGGGCTGTTCCAGTGGAGCCTCGTGCTGCACTCCGGCCTCATGATCCTCATCGGGGTCATCATGCTCGCGCACATCTACCTGGGCGCTGGCATCTTCCAGCCGTACAAGGGTTCCGGCAAGCTGATGTTCGGCAACGGTCGCGTGACCGAGTCGGACGCCCTGTACCACTGGGGCCACTGGGCCAAGGACGAGCTCAAGAAGGGCGACAACGTCATCGTGGAGTAGCCTCCGCAACGTTCGCCCTGCACGACGAGAGGGCCGGATCCCGACGGGGATCCGGCCCTCTCCCTCTGCGCCCTCCTTTCGGAGAGCGCCCTCTGTGTTACTCGGCCTCGGTGCCGCCGGTCGTGGGAATCTCCTCGCGAGGACCAACCGACTCGCCGGTGACATCGGCGATACCGCGCTCGATGAAGGTCACCATGTTCTCCTCGGTGGCCGCCCCCGCAACACGGTCGAGCTCGTTGCCCTCACCATCGAGCAACACGAACGTCGGCGTGATGAAGACGCCGAACTCATCAGCCTTCTCAAGACCCTCGGTCGTGGAGACGTCGATGATCTCGAACTCCTGGATCTGCGGCTCGTACTCCTCGCGCAGACTCTCCACCGTGGGCTCCATCGCCTGACAGAACGGGCAGTCCGGATCGAAGAACTGGATGAAGTGAAGCGGCGCCTTCTCCTCCGCGTCGCCCCCTGACCCGTCACAGCCGGCGAGCCCGAGCACGAGCATCGCAGACAGCGCCAGCGCCAGCACTACAGATACCGATCGCCTCATGACAGCCTCCCATCGTGCCGCGCAGCGCGCGGCGTCCCCTTACCGTTCCTTCTCCGGCCCTGGCTACTGGCCCGACTGCTCTTGGTACAATTCGTCGACCTCGGCCTTCATCGCCTCCACGTCACGCGGCTCGTTGAGGCCCGTGTGCTGTGTGAAGCGTATGACACCCTCCTTGTCGATCAGGAAGCTCCAGCGGTTCGCGATCTTCGTGCGGGGGCTGAACGCGCCATATGCGGGCATGACCGTCCTGTCCCAGTCGGACAGGAGGTCGAACGGGAGCTCCAACTGCTTGCGGAATTCGGCGTGCGAGGCCCATCCGTCGGCACTGATGCCGAAGACCTCCGTGTCGCGCTCCTGGAAGTACTCGTAGTTGTCACGGTACCCGGACAGCTCCCCCTCTCAAACAGGGGTGAAGTCGGCGGGATAGAACACTAGGATCACGTTCTTCACGCCTTTGTAGTCGGACAGCGCGACGGTGGACTGCTCCTGGTTCTTGAGACGGAAGTCAGGCGCCACCGTTCCCACTTCCAGCCCGTTCTGCTCGCCGACATCGCCGTTGTCGGCACTGCCAGATCCGCTCTCTCCCGCGCTGCAACCACCGATCGCCAGTACGGCGGTCACAGCGACGGCGACGATGAGAACGACCGACTTCGCCCTCATGCCCCATCACCCCCTGCCAAGGTGTAAAATGGCCCGGTTGGCCTGTTTCTCATTGTAACCCCCTGGACCCGCATCCGGCACATGCGACTCGGCTTCACCAGGGTGGTACCGGCCAGGGTAAGGGACCCAACAGAAGCCATTGGAGGTACTATGACCAACGCCGCACGCAGCAAGGCGATCGAGCACTACGTCGCCGCACGACCCGACTTCGAGCAGCAACTCGGATTCTTCGAAGCACTGTGGGCCGCCCAGGACGAGATCGCCACAGACGCGGTCGAGTACGCGCCAGCTTCCACCGAGGAGACCGTCAGCGCGCTGCGCAAGACGCGCACGCTCTTCTCACTCGTTCCACCCACGATCCCCCTCGAGCCCTATCGCGCCGCAGTGCGCCGTATCGCGGGACTCATGGCCGAACACGCAGGACTCCCGGAGGAGCAGAGCGCGGGACTCGCAGAGGCGGACCTCGCGGACGCCATCTCCCAGGAGGGCCTCGATGCGATGCTCTCCGGCTTCGACGCCTTCGTAAGCGCTGTGATGGCCGAGGTCGATGACGACCGCCTTACCGAACCGCTGGTGTTCTTCGTCCTGTCCGAGGCGGCCACGCCGTTCTTGCGTCAACCCGCCGCCGATGCGGTGAAGGCCGCCGGCGACTTCGACTGGCTCCAATACGACTCCGGCCTGTGTCCCGTGTGCGGCACTCCCGCGGCCTCAGGCGTGGTCCGCGATGAGGGCGAGCTGCAGGGTGGCCGCAGGTGGCTGAGCTGCCCCACCTGCCGCACGCAGTGGGAGTATGCCCGCGTGCGCTGTGCACGATGCGGCCATCGTGAGCAGGCCAACCTCGAGTATCTCTACGACGAGCACGACCCCGGGCACCGGCTCCACACCTGCAAGAAGTGCAACGGATACATCCCGGTGACATTCGAGAAGCAGACCACCGTGATCGCCGTCCCCGAGGTCGAAGAGGTCATCATGGTCCCGCTGGAGCAGGTAGCCACATCGCGCGGCCTCTCCCCTCTCGGCGATGATGTGACCGAGACGGCCAACTAGGACCCGTACGAACGCGCATGACGAACCGCCTGCGGCGAGCCTGCGGGCGGTTCGTTCTTGTGCTCTCTCGGGTACTCTTGTGTAAGTACCTCTGACAAGGAGGAGTCGCATGGACGTGTGGTTCTGGGTCTGGGCCTCGCTTGCGGCCGTACTGATCGTGGGCGAGATCTTCACCGCCGGGTTCTTCCTGCTGCCGTTCGGACTGGGCGCGGCCGCTGCCGCGGTCCTGGCGCTCGTGGGCGCCTCGATCGGCTGGCAATGGGGCGTCTTCCTCGCCCTGTCAGCCGTGCTCCTGCTCAGCCTGCGGCGATTCGCCGACAAGATCACGCACGAACCTCCGGAGAAGGTCGGTGTCGACCGGCTCATCGGCAAGGAGGGCGTCGTCATCGAGACGATCGAGCCTGGTGACGGCACCGGCCGTGTGCGCATCGAGCGCGAGGAGTGGCGGGCCGACTCGGCCGGAGGCCAGAGCCTCGCAGTGGGCGCGCATGTCGCTGTGGAGCGCGTCTCCGGAACGCACCTGATCGTACGAGCGGCACACGAGATCGCCGAGACAAGGGAGTAGTCATGAATGGCGCGATCGCATTCGTAATCTTCTTCGGCCTGATCGTCCTATCGGTCCTGTTCATCTGGGCGATCGCCGGTATCCGCATAGTGCGACCGTACGAGAAGGGCCTGATCGAGCGGCTCGGCAAGTACCAGCGCACAGCCGACTCGGGTCTCACCATCATCGTGCCGGTCATCGACAAGATGACCAAGGTGGATATGCGCGAGAACGTCGTCGACGTGCCGCCGCAGGAGGTCATCACCAAGGACAACGTCGTGGTGACCGTGGACGCCGTGGTGTACTACGAGGCCACCGACCCGGTGAAGCTCGTCTACAACGTGGCGAACTTCTACCTCGCAGCCACCAAGCTCGCACAGACCAACCTGCGTAACGTGATCGGCGAGATGCAGCTGGACGAGTCGCTCACGAGCCGCGAGCAGATCAACGCCGCCCTGCGGCAGATCCTCGACGACGCCACCGACAAGTGGGGCGTGCGTATCGTGCGCGTGGAGCTGCAGCGCATCGAGCCGCCGGTGGACGTGACCGAAGCCATGCATCGCCAGATGAAGGCCGAGCGCACCCGCCGCGCCGTCATCCTCGAGGCCGACGGAGACAAGCAGGCCGCGATCACCCGCGCCGAGGGCTCCAAGCAGTCGGCGATCCTCGAGGCCGAGGGCCAGGCGGAAGCGATCAAGCGCGTTGCCGAGGCCGACAAGTTCCAGAAGCTCACGGTAGCCGAGGGTGAAGCGCTCGCCATCAAGAGCGTGTTCGGCGCCATCCACGAGGGCGACCCCAGCAACGACCTCATCGCCATCCGCTACCTGGAGGCGCTCAAAGCCATCGCCGACGGACCCGCCAACAAGGTGTTCCTGCCGATGGAGGTCTCCGGGATCATGGGCTCGATCGGCGGGATCGCGGAGCTGTTCAAGGAGAAGACGGAGTAGGGCCTCACGCGGAGGTCGCGGGCTACGGCAGCTGGGACATCGGATGGCAGTTGAGGCAGAGATCGTCGTACTCCTCAACGAGCATCCGGCGGTTCTCGGTCTCGTGCGGGAAGTTCTGGAACATCGGGTTGTCCACGGTCGCGGTCGCCCACTCCGACCGCGCCCAATCCCAGACGACCCCGTCGCCGTACTCCACAACGAACGGCTCGGCCCGCGCAGAGCCGTCGGCTGCAAGGTCTCCTACGTAACGGCTGTCCTCGTGACACTGCTGGCAGATGGGGTAGTGACCGTCCTGACCGCCGTCCCCGGTGGTGCGTGGATACGGCATCAGGTAGCCCCGGTTGCCGAGGTCGAACACGGCGCTCCCGTGCAGTGATGGCGCGACCGACGTCGTCCTGCCGAGTCCGTCGATCACGGTGTTCGACGTCAGCACGTCCACGGCGTCGAGCACCGGGAGCGCGTCGTACACATACGTGGTCTCCACCGGATGGTTATGCACCGGCCCATCGGAACCACGGCCCGCGTGGCACGCGAGACACCACTCGCTCCCGTACTCGGCAACGGATGCGACGGAGCCACCCGGTGAACGGCGTAGGAGTTTCGTGGAGGTGGGGTTGGAGAGATGGTAAACGGGTTCGTCGAGCGGAGGATCGTCCCGGTTGGCGGCGCGGACCCTCACGCGCTCTCCCGTGAACGGCGCCACCACATCGGCGCCGTGAGGGCTGTGGCAGTCGGTGCAGACGAGGAAACCGCTCGCGCCGCTGAACACCCGTGTGTCGTCGCTGCCGCCAGAGATCGGATCCCCGCCGGGCACCACGTTCGTGACGTCGATGCGATGCCCTCCGCCGGAAGCCGCCCCCGTTCGCGCCGCCACCGTGCCGTACACTCCCCAGCCACCCGTTCCATCGTGGCAGGTCTCGCATGTCGCCTTGATGGTCGCGGCAGGGAGCAGCAGGACGGCGTCGGCCGGTGACTTGTGGACCGTGTGGCAGTTCTGACACTTGCTCGTGGTCGTGGTGTAGCCCTGGTGGGGTCCGGCCTTCTCGGCGAACGAGTAGCCAAGCGAATCGTCCGCGCCGTGACACTCGGTGCAATCGCCGGCGGACGGATCGATGGTCGGAAGAGGATCGAAATCGTGATGGCACGTCCAGCATGAGTACCCGTTGCCCGTGATGTCGTTGGGCTCACGGTAGGCGTGCGCGGTGGAACACCACGTGGACCAGAGGCCGAATGCGATAGTGGCTATGGCGCACACCCGTACAACGGGCGTGCGAAAGCGGCTCGCGCTGGTGACCATGTTCCCCCTGTTATGTGCAGCCCCGCTGCCAGTACCTGTTCGGCATCGGCGGTCATGCTCCTGCCGGTCAGTCTAGCATTCGCCGCATCACGGCAGCTGCGACATCGGATGGCAGTTGAGGCAAAGATCGTCATACTCCTCGACGAGCATCCGGCTGTTCGCGGTCTCGTGCGGGAAGTTCTGGAACCGCGGGTTGTCGTACGCGCCATCCGCAGTCCATGTCGAGTTGGCGCTGTCCCACCAGACAGCATCGGGATCCGCCTCGGCAGGGGCGGCGTCACCGATCGAGCCGTCCCCCACAAGCTGCCCCACACTCGAACGGCTGTCCTCATGGCACTGCTGGCAGATCGGGCCTCGGCCCTGCTGCTCAGCGGTACGCGGATACGGCATGAGATAGCCGCGATTGCCGGCTGCATCCGGGGCGGCAGGCCAATCGTGCGGCAGCGCTCCGGTCGGGATACCCCCCATGGTCTGCACGAGCGTCGTACCTACCGGGTCCTCGCTCGTCAGCACCGGCACGTTGTCGTAGTCGTATGGCACGCTCAACGTCGTCACCAGCGAGCTTTCGACCGGATGATTCATGGCCATACCGCCGGAGCTGCGACCCTCATGGCACGCCAGACACCAGTCCGAACCGTACCGCGTCGTGCCGGTGGTCGCCCCGGTAGGCTTCTGACGGAGCAGCCGCGTGGACCGTATCGCGGGATGATCTCTTCTGATGCGCAGACGATCGCCAAGGAACGGGTCGACCACCTCGGCGCCGTGCGGGCTATGACAGTCGGTGCATGTCAGGAAGCCGCTCATACCGCTGAAGATCTGGCTGCGCGATCCTCCGGTGGCCGGGTCTCCCCCGGGTACCGCGCCCGTGACATCGATCCGGTGCCCACCACCGGGATCTGAGTCTGTGCGCGCCCTCACGACGCCGTAGACGCCCCAGCCGCCCGTTCCATCGTGGCAGGTCTCGCACGTCGCCTTGATGGTGGCCGCGGGGAGCAGCAGAACGGCGTCGGCCGGCGCCTTGTGGACCGTGTGACAGTTCTGACACTTGCTCGTGGTTGTCATGTAGCCGCCGTGCGGCCCGAAGAATCTGTTCTGCTCGTAGCCGTTGTCCGGGCCAACCGCATCGTCGGCGTCACCGTGGCAGCTGTCGCAGTCCATATCGGGATACAGCTGATGTGTGGAGTGGCAGTATTCGCAACTGCCAGAGCCGGTCAGGGTGTTGGGCTCGGCGTAACCCCACGCGGGGGCGGCACCGATGACCCAGATCGCGCAGAAGAGCACGAGCAGGAAGCCCTGCCGACACTGACGGTACGATGATTGCCTGTGATGCTTCATCACGATTCGACCACTCAGCTATGCACCGATGCAGGACCGGTGTGCGCTGACGACCATGTCTCCCTTGCTGCAGTCCCGTCGCCGATGCTTCCGGGGGATCGATGATCACACCCCTGGCGCGAATCTTAACCTATCTTCATCGTCGCCGCCTATGCGGCCATCACCACGAACACAAGGCCGTCCCGAGCGACGACCGGATACGTCCGTACATCGGCATCAGGATGGTCCGTGTGCCCCGTTCGGACGTCGTACCGCCAACCATGCCATGGGCACATCACCTCGTAGCCGTCGAGCGTGCCGCCGGAAAGCGGCCCGAACGCGTGAAGGCATACATTGGAGAGCGCGAAGAACTCGTCATCCACGCGGGCGACCGCTATGTCGGTGGTGCCGATCTTCACCAGCTTCATGGAGCCGGACGGGATCTCGGCCACCCGGCAGACGGGCACCTCCACGGGCGTGCCGGGCTCGGGCTCCTCGATCACGCCGAGCAGCGCATCGGGGTCCTCCACGTCGCTCCGCACGAACAGCCCGCACCAACACTTGCCCATACCCGCGAACCGCACCGCGTGGAACACGATGCAGGGGCAGACGATGCGCGCATCCTCCTTGGGGTTGCCGGTGCGCATGCGGCACGGGCAGTACACATCGCCGGTCTCCTCGAGGATCTCGAGTTCCGATGAGAGCACGGCATCCACGAACTCGACATCGGGGTTGAACACGTAGCCGAGCGATGCCGCATACGGCCCCATGTACGCCTTGAGGTCCTCCGCCGAGGTCCCGGGCGCGAAGCGTCGGCGCACCGGGCGATCGTCTCCCCCGCTCACAGGTCCAGCTGCTTCTTCATCGCCGCCTTGTTGAAGCCCACGATCACCTCGTCGCCGACCAACAACACCGGGAACGAGGTGCCGCCCGACAGCCGCTTCACCTCGGCCACCACGGTCGTCCGCTCGTCACCCTCAAGAAGATCGACATCGATGGCGTCGTACTCCACCTCGTTGTCGTCGAGATACTTCTTGGTCATCCGGCAGTACGGACAGGTGGAAAGCGCATACAACATGACGGACACGGCTGCCTCCTTGCGTGCGTGGAATGGTCAGTTCTGAGACGGGCTGACAGGCGGTTCGTCCTTCTCCATCTCGATCTTGCGCCAATGGTAGAGGTACAGAGGCCCCGCGATGATCACGAGCGCGATGTTGCCCGCGAGGTCGAGCACGCCCTGGCGCGTGGACTGCGCCTGCCAGCGGCGCTGCTGCTCGGCGATCTCCTCCTCGGTCATCTCGCCGCCGGCCTTCACCGGAGCATACGGATCGAAGTACGCGCCCGGGTCGGGATACGCGAGCTCGACGGCCGTGCGGACCACGCCGGCGGCCCCCACGATCACCATGATGAGCGTGATCAGGCATACGACGTACAGGTAGATGTTCCTGAGCGACCACCGGGCGTCTGACATGATGGTCACCCGCTCACGCCGCGCCAGGCGCTGCCGGCTCGGCAGACCGGGGCTTCTCAAGCTCGATCTTGCGCCAGTGGTACACGTAGATCGGACCCGCTATGAAGACGTACGACAGGCTGCCCACGAGCGATATCACCGCGTACCGCCTGGCGGAGTCCTCCTGGGTCTGCTGCTGGCGCTCCCACTCCTCGTCGCTGTAGAGCGGCTCGCCGTCTTCGTCCACGGGCCGATCCATGTAGTAGCCCGGGTCCGGGTAGACCATGTCAACGATGCTCCGCACCGCCGTTGCGGCGCCTACGATCACCATGATGAGCGTGATCAGGCACACCAGATACAGGTAGATGTTCCTGAGCGACCACCGATCGTTCGCCATCACGCGCTCCTTGTCGTTCCGTGTACGTGCGCCGCGCACGCAGCGCGGGCCGGACGTTCGGGTGGATGTCCGTGTTGCGAGTGTATTCCCCGAGCGGGCATACGTGCCACACCACATGTCAGCGGAACGCGGTACAATCCCTCGCATGTCCCGGCACATCACCATCAAGGCGCAGCGGTGCGCCTGACCGTTCTCGCCTCCGGATCATCAGGCAATGCGGCCCTCGTCGAATCGGGCGGGCGGGCCGTGCTGCTGGATGCCGGCATCTCCGCGCGGGAGACGATGCGCCGCATCACCGTGTCGGGCGGCGCCGACGCCCGCATCGAGGCGATCGTGCTCACCCACGAACACGCCGACCACGTGCGCGGCGTGCGGGTCCTTGCGCGGAAGCTCGGTGTGCCGGTCTACGGGACCGCGGGCACACTCCAGGCGATCGCGAGCTCGCTCGCCGACGTTCCGGAGACCGTCACGATCGAGAGACGCGACCGCTTCTCTCTGGCCGGCATGAAGATCACGGCTTTTCCCAGCTCACACGACGCCGCCGACCCCTGCGGGTACGGCTTCGAGAGCAGACGCGGCCACCGGGTGGTGGTCACCACCGACACGGGTGTGATCACGGCCGAGGCTGCCGAGGCGCTCGCGGGCGCCCATGTGATCGGCATCGAGACCAATCACGACCTCAGGATGCTGGATGCGGGCCCGTACCCGCCCTTCCTCAAGCGACGGATCGCGGGCGGGGCCGGCCACCTCTCCAACGATGCCGCCGCCGACGCGCTCAGGGCCGCCGCATGGCACGGGCTCTCTCAGGTCTTCGCGATGCACATATCCGAGCAGAACAACTCACCGGAGGTCGCCGAGGCGGCGCTTGCGCGCACGCTCCGCAGCCAGTCGCACACGGCCCTCGAGATCGTGTGCCGGGGGCAGATCGCGGGCTGCTCGCTCTAGAACTCGATGCCCTTGCGGGCGTCGATACCCTGGTCGAACGGGTGCTTCACCAGCGTCATCTCGGTCACGAGATCCGCCCGCTCGATGATCGGGCCCGGGGCTCCCCGCCCCGTGAGCACCACCTCCACCGTGGGGTAGCGGGCATCGAGAACGGCGAGCACGTCGTCGGTCTCCACGAGACCGTAGCGCATCGCCACGTTGATCTCGTCGAGCACCACGAGGTCGTACCGGTCACCCGAGAGGGCGTCCTTGGCGATCGACCACGCCTCGGCGGCGGCGGCACGGTCGTCGTCATGGATCCCGCCGCCGAGCAGACCCGTTGTGCGCTCGGCAGGACGCTCGACGCGCACGCCCACACGCTCCAGCACCCCGAGCTCGCTCGACCGGTCCCCGCCCTTCACGAACTGCACGAACGCCACACGGAGCCCGGCTCCCGCGGCGCGCACGGCGAGTCCCACCGAGGCGGTCGTCTTGCCCTTGGCGTCTCCCGTGTAGACCTGTACCAGCCCGCGGTCGAGCGCTGCCATCACGCCTCCATCCGTATGAGGCGCTCAACGGCGCCCGTCACCTCTGCTTCTGTGTCTACCCGCACCGCGCCCCCTGCGAGCGCCGCTTCCCACAGGCGCCGGGCCGCGCCACCGGTGAAGTCGCGGCCGGCGTCCATGCCGCCCACCAGCACCAGCGTAGGTCGCTCAAAGCGCGCGGCGTAGCGGTAGGCAAGG
>LDZT01011787.1_pt1 | contig 16034 bp, 12 predicted proteins | sample 615521 | NCBI WGS metagenome assembly LDZT01 (sample SAMN03408292, study PRJNA278302) | terrestrial metagenome | isolation source: oil reservoir sample SB1 | place: USA: Alaska, North Slope, Schrader Bluff formation | collected 2011-09
GATAACCGCAAGTTTGATGAAATTCGCGAGATTTCGTGTGAGGTGAACATCAGCCCGCGTGCACATGGCTCCGGGTTGTTCACGCGTGGAGAAACCCAAGTGCTTACCTTGGCAACTTTAGGTACGCCTAAGGAAGCTCAAGAATTAGATAATCTCATCGAGACCGAAGCCAAGCGCTACATCCACCACTATAACTTCCCGCCCTATTGTACGGGTGAGGTAGGACGCATTGGCAGGCAATCCCGCCGAGAAATTGGTCATGGTGCTTTGGCAGAACGGGCGCTTGTGCCGGTGCTGCCAGACGAGAAAGATTTCCCTTACACCATGCGTTTGGTCTCGGAAGTGCTCTCTTCGAATGGCTCTTCTTCTATGGCTTCGGTATGCGGCTCAACGCTCGCCCTCATGGATACGGGCGTGCCGATCAGCGCCCCTGTTTCTGGCATAGCGATGGGCTTGATCAAAGAAGGTGAGCGCTATGTTATCCTAACCGATATTTTAGGGGCAGAGGATCACTTGGGCGATATGGACTTTAAAGTCGCTGGCACGCGCAATGGCATCACTGCTTTGCAGATGGATATCAAAATCAGCGGGATTACCCCACAGATTATGGCAGAAGCGTTAGAGCGGGCTAAAACGGCGCGCTTAGCGATTTTGGATGTTATGCTGCAGACCATTGCTGAACCCAACCCCACCCTTAAGCCGCATGCCCCTCGCATTGAAACCGTACTGGTCCCGGTGGAAAAAATTGGAGCCATAATCGGTCCAGGCGGGAAGACGATCCGCACCTTGCAGGATGAAACCAACACTCGCATTGATATCGATGAGGATGGAACGGTTTACATTTCCTCCACTGATGGGATTGGCTTTGATGAAGCCAAAGAACGTATCTTAGGCATGGTGGAAGTGCCGGAGATTGGCCATATTTACACGGGCAAGTGCGTGCGCGTGACTGATTTTGGCGCCTTTATTGAGATTTTACCTGGTGTAGATGGCATGGTGCATATTTCCCAGCTTGCTAGCAGCCGCGTGAATAAGGTCGAAGATGTTGTTAACGTGGGCGATGAATTGACGGTGATGGTTACCGATATCAGCCCCGACGGCAAAGTCCGCCTCTCACGCGTGGCGTTGCTAGAAGGCTGGACGCCGGAAGAAGCCCGGGAACATGACACCCCCAAGGGTAAGAGGAGCAGCAGCGGCGGCTCCAGCCGGGGAGGCAGCCGAAGCAGTGGACACAGCAACAGCCGCGGTGGTCACCACGACCGGCGGTCGTAAACTTACTCTTGATACAAAAAGCTGCTCGTTCGAGCAGCTTTTTTGTGTGCATTAAATCATCTTGTAGCGTTCCAATGCGGTGAGCAGGATCATATTGACCAGCTCGGTGTGGTCGATGCCTGCAGCAGCAGCTTCGATGACCAGGTCAGAGATGCCTGGAGAAAGCCCAGGCAGAGGGTTAATTTCCAGGATATATGGTTTGAGATTGTCGTTGATATCCAGGCGGAAGTCGACCCGGGCGACATCCAGTGCCCCGGTGACGCGGAAAACCGCTGCAGCTAACCAGTTAAGCTCATCCACAATGTCTTCTGGGATTGGCGCCGGGCAGAGGTAATCTAACTGGTCGGCAAGAGCAGTCTTCAGGCGGTTATCATACACACCATCGGTGAGCAGATAGGGTTTCAGGTCCACTTCCATCGGGGGCATAAAATTTAATCCAGCTTGAATGCGCGGGGCATTCTCATTGGCGGGGATGCGGTGCGCCACCGGTCCGACCAGATTGCCTACCAGACCGACAGTAATCTCGCGCCCTTCGATAAATTTTTCGACTAATGCAGGCTGATGGTATGTGCGTAGGATAAACTCCAATTGCCGGCGCAATTCACCTTCATCATGAACAATGGAATTGTAGCTGATGCCCATGCCCGTTCCTTCGCGGCTGGGCTTGACGAATAGCGGAAAGGTCATGCTCTCGTCCAAAGGTTCGTCCACGCGCTCGAAGGACTGAAAATCTGGCGTAGGCAAGCCGTGCCAGGCGAGAATGCGCTTGGTCATGGGTTTATCCAAGGTGAGCGCGAGGCACAGCACCTTGGAGCCCGTGTAGGGGATTTGCAGCTTTTCGAGAATGGCAGGAATTTGGGCTTCGCGGGCATCGCCGTAGTGACCCTCGCTGATGTTGAAGCAGATATCAGGCTTATAGGCACGCACAGTGTCCATGATAGTCTCATCGGCTTCGAGGAAATCAGCTTCGTTGCCACCGGCACGGATTGCTTCGCAGATTGCTTCAATGGTGGATTCGGAATCAAGGTCTGCCCATTGGTCATCGGACACACCTTCAAAGTGCGGGGCATTTTTCTTCAGGTTTGCCAAAACCGCAACGCGGAACTTTTTCATTTTAGAATTGGGTTGAAACTCCTCGGACTTTGTAAGATGAGATGAAGAAATTATATCATTTGAGCTACCATCACAAACACAAAATGCATCCGGTCTCTCGGTTACTAAAACCGAGAGACCGGATAGGTTTGCAATGTTACGATTCGATGACAATCATCTTAGCATCTTCTTCAGCAGCGCGCTGCATGCCGCGTTCGATATCCAATCGCTGCAGCATCGCGATGCCAACCAGGAAGAAAATTACCAGTGAGACAATGCCCCATCTGCCACTGCCAGTCAGATTGGTGACAAATGCCATTACTGCCGGACCGATGACGGTGTTGAATTTTTCCGCCACGCTGAAGAAACCATAAAACTCAGCGCTTTTGCTTTTGGGCAGCAGCCGACCAAACAGAGAGCGGCTCAGCGCCTGACTGCCACCTTGCACCATGGCAACCCCAAAACCAAGCACAAAGAAATGCCATTCCTCGTTCATGAAGAAGCCTAAAATTGCCACGAGAGTGTAAATCAATAAGCTGACGGTAATCGCTTTTTTACTGCCCCATTTTTTGACTAAATTACCAAAAAGGATAGAAAAAGGCGCCGCTACAAATTGCACCATCAGAAAGGTGCCCAAAACGGTCATTATGCTAAAGCCCAAATCGGTTGCGAAGGCAGCCGCCATGGTGATAATGGTGCCGATGCCATTTGAATAAACTAAGAAGGTGAGCATGAACCAGAATAAATCCTGGAATTTGCTAATATCTTTGAGGGCTTTAATAAAACGTTGGAAACCCACCTTGACGACACTTTCACCAATTTCGCCCTTTTCCGCCATACGCACTGGTTCATCCACATGGCGGAAGAGCGGGATGGAGAAAACAGCCCACCAAACCGCCACGCTTGCCAAGCTCAAACGCATCCAAAACATGGTGGCTTGCGGCTCACCCATGCCAGGTGTCAAGCTGGGTCCCAAGAATATCATAATGATGTTGATAAGCAAGAGGATGCCGCCGCCGATGTAGCCCAACGCAAAGCCGCGCGAGGAGACTTGATCAATCTCATCCTCGTGAGCCACATGCGGTAGAAGCGAATCGTAGAAGACCAGAGAGCCAGCAAATCCGATTATGCCTAAGATGTAGAGGATGCAACAGAGCAGCCATTCTTCGGGTTGATCGACGAAGAAAAGCAAGCCCGTACTGATCACGCCTAAGGCAACGAAGATCGCCATAAATTTCTTTTTAGAGCCGCGAAAATCAGCAATTGCGCCAAGGATTGGGCTCATCAATGCAGCGAGGAGGCTGCCGATTGCCACGGTATACCCCCAAAGGCTCAATGACCTTCCAGCGGCAATGTATGCACTGAAGTAAGTTGGCAAGATGGCACCCATGACCGTAGTGGCAAAAGCCGAGTTAGCCCAGTCGTACATCGTCCACGCCCGGATTTCAAGTTTATGCTTTATATCTTCCATAAGAACTCCTTTGTAAAAAAATTTTGATTATGTTAATACTCACCAATTCTGCATAAATTTATCAAAATCTGTTTCTGCCGCGTTTAAATTTAACACCCCAAGCTCTAAAAAGAGGTGATCGATCCGCTTGAAAAGTTGATCTTCGCGCTTGCTCGTGAGGATAGCTTGTAAGCTGCGCTTGGGTAAGGCATATGGTTCCAAATAAGCCTTGAGGAACTTGCGAAAAGGTAAGATAGCTCCCTCCGGATAATAAGGTTGCATAGCCTGATATTGATAGCGAATCAGACCGTAAACCTCGTCGGGGGTTACCTCACTGCGCTCCCGCCAGGAAAAAATCCATGGGTTAGCTTTGGCGGCGCGTCCAATCATCACTGCATCGCAGCCCGTTTCGGCGAGCATCTGACGCGCAAGCGCTGGCGTGGTCACGTCGCCATTGCCAATGATGGGCACTGGCAGGCAAGCTTTCAGTTCGGCAATCGGCTCCCAGCGGGCTTTGCCGCGGAAAGCCATTTTGCCCGTGCGGCCATGCAGCGCAATCGCTTGGGCGCCGTTGGCAGCGGCAATTTCCGCAATTTCACGGTAATTTAGTGTGTCTTCGTCCCACCCTAAGCGCATTTTGGCGGTGAGAGGCACGGGCACGGCTCGGCTAACCAGCTGGAAAATCTGGGCTACTTTTTCCGGTGTGCGCATCAGCCCCACGCCGGCACCGCGCGAGGCAACGCGGCTGGTTGCACAACCTAAATTGATATCGAAAAAATCAGGGTGGTATTCTGCATAGATTTCCGCAGCACAGTCAGCCATGCGCTGGGGGTCATTATCCAAAAGTTGGATGCCAAAAGGACGCTCGCGCGGCTGAAAGGCAAAGCGGCTGTGTTGGTAGTGCTTATGCAGGTCATAATCTAAAGTGTTGATGAACTCAGAGAGGGAAAAAGCCGAGCCCAAGCGCCGCGTGATTAACCGGAAAGGCGGGTCACTGATCCCATCCATGGGTGCCAAGATGAGTTTACCGAAGATGGGAATGGAACTAATCCTAAACGTGGGGGATGGAAAAGAAGGGGGCTCTTGATGAGCGGGAGGCATCGAATCAGCATTGGATGTCATCGTTTGATTGATTATGCCATAATTTTCGGTTAAATTGAAAGATTAAAGTAACTTTTACGCATGCTTAATCTGCTCAATTGGTCTGCAGTTGTTTTAGTGCCCAGGCGCAAGCATCCCGCACAGTGGGATCTGGGTCCTGCTCGCAGGCTTGCTGCAAAGCGGGTAAGGCGAGTGGATCGCCCGCGTTGCCCAGAGCATAGGCAACATTGCGGCGGAAGCCGGCGTATTTTGCCCGTGCTACGGGAGTCTGGCCATACTTGGCTTGCCACTCAGGCTGGGTGAGCGCAAACTCAGCCAGTAGGTCTGGGAATGGATCAACCACAGGTTCCTGCGCATAGGTAAAGCCACCAGGAATGCCTTGAGCGTTGAGCGGGCATGCCAATTGGCAGTTATCGCAGCCAAAAATGCGCGTGCCGATAGAGCGCCGCAACTCTTCTGGAACAGGTCCGCGGTGCTCGATGGTCCAATAACTGAGGCAGCGGCGCGCGTCCACGGAACGCTCGGGGCGCAGGGCTTGTGTTGGGCAGGCTTGCACGCATAGTCGGCATTGAGCGCATGGGTCGCCTTCAAGCGGCTGATCCACTTCCAGTTTCAGGTCAGTGAGCAGCTCGCCAAGGAAGACATAGGAGCCGAATTGCGGCGTGAGGAGCAGCGAGTTACGCCCGATCCAACCCAAACCAGCCATGAAAGCATAGTCCTTTTCTAAAATGGGAGCAGTGTCTACGCAAACCAGCGTGTGCACAGGTTTGCCAACCAGCTCAGGCAAGCGGTTTGCAAGCGCGTTGAGCTTTTCCCGCATGAGGGCGTGATAGTCAGGCAAGACAGCATAAGCAGCGATGCTGCCGCGTGTTTGGTCAGAGGATTCAGCGGAGGTTGGGGCAGGCGGCGGGTAGGGCAGCGCCACGCAGAGGATCGAACGGCAGCCTGGCAGCAGCTGCTCGGGCGCACCGCGGGCAGCTACAGCCTCTGGACGGGCAAGATACGCCATGCCCGCCTGCCGTCCAGCCTTGATCCAAGCTTGATATATGGGGTAATGCGGCGGCGGGATAGCTGGCGCGACTCCAAAAAGAACAAAGCCGAGCTGGTCAGCTTCGGCTTTGAGTGCATCTTTTAGGGACATTTGCTTCTCATCATGGGAGAAATCAGGGGGTGACGATGTTATATTCGAAGTAAAAAGTGTAAAAACCGGTGCCAGCAGCATTGACAATCTGCCAATTGCTGCGCACGGGTCCAGCTGTTGAGGGGGCAGTAAAGTTCACCGTCAGCGTGATGGACTTGGTGGGAGGCACATCCAGAGGCATGGGAATTGACTCTGGCGCTCCCATACGCTCTCCGCTGGTGAATTTAATCGCGTAGGCAGTGGTCCAGGTGGTCGTACCAGTATTCATGAGGGTCACGCTCACGTCGAATGGCTGCCCAGCGGTGATGTTGCTGCCATCTGCTGGATCGCTGGAAACCCAAACGCCGGCATCCTGCCCGCCTGGGAGGGAGGTAGGAAGTTGGGTGCTCGCTGGAGTATTGGTGATGGCGATAGTGGGTGTGATGGGCGTGGCGGTGTTAGTGGGGGTGGGCAGCGGGGTGGGGGTATCGGTTGGGCGAGCAATGGCGGTACGCGTGAAATCAACTGCTACTGTTGCAGCAATGCTGGTCATAATTTCTTCTGGGCTCATTGTGGGTGTGGCAGGTGAGCAAGCGGAGAGCAGCAGAATTATGCTCAAGCTGAGCAAAAAGAGGCTACTCATTGTCTTTTTATTTTTCATCATATCTCCAAGGCGCACAAAATAGCATCAAACAAAGCGTTCGATTTCTTATTGTAGAGCTTCACCCAGATTTGTCAAGTCAGCCCGAAGCTTGACGCTGGAAGAGCACCTTGAAGAAAGTATTTATTGAAGCTGCGCTGCCGGAAAGCAAATATTGTGATTTGAAGATCTTCGCCACCGATCGGATGAGAAATAGATCGGAAAGCACCAGCAGCGCGAGAGCCACACCTACCTGCCAGAGCGGCACGCCGCCGATGGCTAAGCGCGTCATCATAGCGACGGGCGCCGTGGGCGGCAGAATGCTAAGCACAGTGGAAAGGGTACCGTGTGGTTCGTTGATCAGGGTGCTAATGGAGATAATCGTAAATAGCAGCGGAAGGGAAAACACAAAAGTCGATTGGTTGCCTTCCCGCAGGTTAGGAACCATCGCACCCCAACCCGCCATTAAGCTGCCGTAAAATGCAAACCCAAGGGCGAAGAACACAATGCCATAGAGAAAGACATATGCAGGTATTTGCAGGTTGGCTGGAATGGCGAAAGTTTGGCCACTCAGGCGCAGCAAGAGCAGAGCTGCGCCAAACCAGATCGCCATCTGGAGCAGATTTGCCAGCCCTAAGCCCATCAGTTTGCCGGTGAAAAGCTGAGTAGGCTTTACTGAAGAAAGTAGCATTTCCATCACGCGGTTTTCTTTCTCTTTGCTGATGGCGGTAAGCAGCATGCTGGAGCTGGTAAAGATGATCGTGTAGAAAAACAAGGTGATTGCATACGGGACCAAAAAAGTAAGAGGGTTATCGGTATCGCGCGCATCCGCCGTTTGCGGGTTGATTTCAACCATCTGAATGGAAGGGCTTTGGGTATATTTGAGGTATAGGTCCATATCCCCGCCGAGCAAGTTATATTGCATTAGCTGCTCGAAAATAGCGGTGCCTTCTATCCCCGCTAGCGGGTTGATTTCTTCTTTATAGAGAATAACCTCTCCGCTTTCCAAGTAATCTGCGGTTACCACGTAATAACCTTGGAGCTTTCCATCCAGAGTTTGCTGCCTGGCGGTAGTTTCATCGCTGATCAATACCAGGCTGTTTCCAACGATCCAATCAGGCATCTCTTTGACTAAACCACTCTGATCCACGACGCCATAAGGAAATGCTTGCTGCGCTCCGCCGGTAAAAACCTCGCCAAGCGCCTGGCTCTGGGAGGCGGAAAGCGAATTGAGCACCCAAAGGATGAGCGCCGGCACGAGCGGTACCAGAATTAATGTAAGGATGAACGAGCGCCGCGAGACAGTCTTGTAGAATTCATATTTAAAAATTGACCAAACTTTATTCACGTCCAGCCTCCTTTTTTAGCAATTGTTTGAGCGGAACGCGTTTGGAGTATTGCAGCATGCCCTGCCGGAAGGCTTTGCCAGCCAGCCAGATGGTCAGCAGGCAGAAGAGAATCATAATCACAAAGACCAAAATGATCTCCCAGCTGGGGACGTTGGTGATGGCGATGCGCGTGGACATAGCTAGCGGTGCGCTCATCGGGAAAAAGCTCAGGATGCGTGCGAAAGTACCATTGGGATTCTGAAGAATGAATGAGAGAAAGAAATAGGGTAGGAAGATCGGTAAGGTAATCAGACCGGTTACTTGAGAGGCTTCTTGAGACTCAGTTACAGTAGAGCCGATGATCGCCATAAGCGCAGAAGTGAACACAAACGCTGGCAGCATGAGCAATAGGCTAAGGATCAGCTCTCCCCAGGGGATCTGCAAATTTTGCATGAAGGGGATGCGGTCACCAAAACCAATCAGCACTGCCGCTGCCACCACCATCCAGGCGAGCAGCTGCGTCAGCCCCACGCTGAGGTTGCCGATGATCTTCCCTGCCATCAGTTGGTTGGGCGAAACCGAGGTTACCATAATTTCCATGGTGCGGTTTTCTTTCTCTTCCACGAGTGCTTGCAACAGGTATCCGCCGCTGGACATGACCGCAATAACGAAGAGGATGCTCACCACCATGGGGATAATGATTTTCGCAGCTTCATTTTCACCAACTATCCGCGTGCCATCCAAAGATGCTTGGGTAAAATGGCTGCCTTCCGTCAGGCGTTCGAAATTTGGGATGGTTTCGCCTGCGAGTAAGTTGGTGCGGATGAGTGTGTCGACCTCAGTGCGAATTTCACTGCTCAGCGGCTTATTGAAATAGTAAATTAGCTGATAACTATCCGTATAGCCCTGCGGGATGACAAAGTAGCCTTGAATTTGGCCGTCTTCAGCCGCCCATCGTGCAGAGGTCTCATCGGCATATGGGATGAGCGGGATAAACGGCTCAAAGAACGAAGTTTTTTCGGGTTGTACCTGCGGCTGCTTGATCAGGCCAGCTTGATCAACATAACCGACTGGGTCAGTATCAATTGAAGCAAAAGTAATGACGACAGAGAGCAGCATGATCAACAAAATGCCGGCCGGGACAGCAAAGAGCGTGATCCAGAAAGCCTTGTTATTGACGTGCCGCGTATATTCATATTTGGCGACTTCATGCATCTTGTTCATGCTGAATCTCCTTCTTACCATTGCCATTATTGCTGCCTTGCACGACCTGGATAAAGATTTCGTCTAGCGAAGGCGTGGCAATCTCAAAGGCATTCAGTGCGATGCCTTGATTGACTAACGTGACCAGTAGGTCATGGGGAGTTATGCCGGGTTCTGGGGTGAGTTTGATCATTGTATTGAGCTGCTCGATGCGAGCCACGCCGGGTAGCGCTTCTGGCAGAGGTTGGCTGGTATTGATGAGCAATTGATTGGTGGCAAAGCGTTCGTAGATTTCCTGCAAGCCGCCATAAAGCAGCACATTGCCATGGTCGATAAGAATGATTTTGTCACACAGCTGTTCAACTTGGTTCATCTGGTGGGTGCTCATCATGATCGTTTTCCCAGCGGCGCGCTGCTCTTTGAGGATATCTTTGACTAACTGCGTATTCACCGGGTCCAAGGAGCTGAAGGGCTCATCAACGATGATTACCTGCGGATCATGGATGAGCGTTGCAATTAGCTGAGCTTTTTGCTGCATACCTTTGCTCAACTCCTTGACCTTCTTTTTGCGGTATTCGCTCAGTTCAAACTGCTCTAAGTAAGCGGGTAGTTTGGCGTCAATTTCCTCGCGGCTCATACCCTTGAGGGTGGCTAAGTATTGCAAGCATACTTCTAGTGTGACGTCTTGATATAACCCACGTTCTTCGGGCAGATAGCCGATCAAGTTCTTCTTGCTCTCGTCCATTGGGCCGCCTAAAATGGCGACCTGGCCGCCATCCGGCTCGTAAATATCGAGGATAATGCGGATGGAAGTGGTTTTCCCTGAGCCGTTAGGACCGAGCAAACCGAAAATCTCGCCCGGTGCAACCTCAAAGGATACATCCTTGACGGCTTGAACATCTCCAAAGCTTTTGCTAATGTGTTCTACAACGATGGACTGCATGGTGCCTCCAGAATAAGATGTGTACCGATTGATGAAGCGCAAATCTTCTCTATTCTAACTTAATTTTAGCTCCGGCGTTTTTTTGGACAGTAGATTTTCTATCGAATTATCCGTGGAATAAAAAAGCCTCTTCTTGGGAAGAGAAGGCTCTATGGAGTTTTGAATTAATCGCTATTCTTTTTCATACGGCTCGCCCTCGGCGGCTGGCGCTTGACCTTTGCCGATGAAACCAGCGAGCACAATCATCGTAATGAGATAAGGTGCCATTGCCATAAACTGCGGCGGGATGGCACTGCCCAGCAAAGAAAGCTTGGAACCAATCGCATCGGCAAAGCCGAAGAGGAAGCCGGCACCCAAGCTGCCAATAGGCATCCAGTTGCCGAAAATCATCGCAGCCAAGCCGATGAAGCCCTTGCCGGCGGTTACACCCTCATCAAAGCGCCCAACTGAACCTAAGGTGAAGAAGGCACCAGCGATGCCCGCTACCAACCCGCTCAGTAAAACACCGATGTAGCGCGTCTTGATTACATCTACCCCAAGCGTGTCCGCGGCTTTGGGGTGCTCGCCACAAGCGCGGAAGCGCAACCCCCAGCGGGTGTTGAAGAGCGCCACTTGTAAAATGATGAGAATAGCAAACATCAGATAAACAAAGATATTTTGGTTAAATAAGATTGGTCCAATTAGGGGAATTTGCGCCAGCAGGGGCACAGGGACGCGTCCAAACATCGGTGGGACGTTCAGGCTTTGGTTGACCTGCATGAATTTTTGAGAGATGAAAGCGGTCATCCCTGCGGAAAAGATGTTGATGACCGTGCCTGAAACGACTTGGTTGATCTTGTATTTGATACTCAGCACAGCGTGTATGGCTGCAAGTAGAATGGAAGAGAGCATGCCCGCCAGTAAACCCAGTAAAGCGTTTTGAGTCAGGCTGCCAAATAACGCTGCGACCATCGAAGCCATCAACATCATGCCTTCGATGGCGATGTTAATCGTACCGGAGCGCTCCGCTAAGATGCCCGAGAAAGCAGCCAAGGTAATTGGAATAGCTAATAAAACCGCGCTGGAAAGCATGCCGGCTAAGTTGAGCGATTTACCGCTAGCCTGCCAAATAAGGAAGCTAAAGATAAACATCAATCCGCACAAACCGACAATGGAGTTTGTAGCTTCGCCAAAGCCTTTGAATAATTGGTATATACCAAGGGCGACGCAAACCCCTGCCAAAATGGTAAGCGTCAGGCGAGATGGCAGTACCCAATCTGCCATTTGCCCCACGTCAATGCCGCCCGGTGTCATTACAAAGACTGTCTGAACTTCAGATGTGAGCGTGGCGGCAAAGATAAAATAAATTAGCAAGCCAATCAGGATTTCAACAATCCCCATGGAGATTTTGCGCGCTGGAGAGATTGCCGTAAGTTTTTTATAGGATATGGTTTGTGCTGTGGTAGCCATTACTTACCTCCCCAGCCGGTCAGGAAGACTTGGGCTTCTTCAACCTTAGGTTGTTTCAGGCGATAAATTGAACGAATGATAGCCGGCGCAGCCACAAAGATTAGGATGATGGCTTGTATCACGTCCACAATATCTATAGGAATAGCGGATACCACCATCATGCGCGTAGCGCCGTTGCGCAGTGTGCCAAAGAGCAGCGAAGCTAAAATCACGCCCACAGGGGTGTTATTGCCAATGAGGGCTAAGGCAATGCTATCAAAACCATAGCCAGAAGAAAGACCCAGCGCCATACTGTGGTTGACCGCTAAAATCTGGGTCCCACCTGCCATGCCCGCCAAGGCGCCAGAGATAGCCATAGCAACCATGATGGAGTTGTCGGTATTCAGCCCAGCGTAGCGGGCTGCACGTGGGTTTGTGCCAACCGTACGCAGGTTCAAGCCCCACGTGGTCTTGAAAAGTAACCAGTTAATCAGCCAGGCAATCGCCAAAGCGATAAAGAAGCCCAAGTGAAAGCGAATTGGCGAAGCAAAAAACTGAGGGATTTTAGCGGTATCTTGGATGATCGGACTGAGGGGCATGCCGCCCGAACCAGGCCGCGTCATTGGCCCGGAGAGCAGCCATTCTGTTAGGCGGAAGGCAATCCAATTCATCATGATCGTGTTGATCACCTCGTGCCCGCCGGTTTTAGCCTTTAGCAGCCCGGGGATGAAAGCCCAAAAGGCGCCTCCCAGAGCTCCTGCCAGGAATGCCAAAGGCATGTGGATATACGCCGGCAGGCCGGTGACGGCATAACCGACAAAAGTGGCGCAAGCAGCACCCATGAAAAGTTGGCCTTCCACACCGATATTGAACAGCCCGCTGCGGAAACCCACGGCAACTGCCAAACCAGAGAAGATGTAAGGAGTAGCTTGAACTAAACTTTCTAAGAAGGGATTGACGGCTGAACGGATATCCCGTGGGTCGCCAGTGGAGATGGCGCGCATGATTTTCGCTGGGTCGACGATCGATCCCGTGAAGAGAGCACTATAAGCTCTCCCGATTTCATTGAAAGCTTGCCCAAAGCCACGCCATACTGACTCCCCAAAAGCAGCCCAAACTGTTGGACTGGTAGCGGCAATGAGAATTGCACCAATAATTAGCCCAGTCAGGATGGCTAAGAGTGGGATTGAGATGGTAGACCAGATAGAACGTTTATGCGTTTCTTCTTCTGGTGTGGGTTCGTTGATTTCTTTCAGAACTTGCTGACCAAAGTCTATTTTTTCCTGTGCGTGTTCACTCATGGGTTAGCCTCATCAGAAGGTAACTTCAATTTCGGTTTCACCGCTGGGCTGGATGGGTTCCTCGGGAATGATACCAGCCATCAGCAGACCAATATAGTCCTTAGAAATGCCCTTATTGGGCACAATCGCGAGAATTTTTCCGCGATACATCACGGCGATGCGGTCAGAAAGCTCCAAAATCTCGTCCAACTCTGGTGAGACCAGCAAGACCGCGCAGCCTTCGTCGCGCTTTTGGATGATGCACTTATGAATGTATTCAATCGAGCCAACATCTAAGCCGCGTGTTGGCTGACTGGCTGCTAAGAATTTAATCGGACGGGAAAGTTCCCGTGCGATGATGACTTTTTGCTGGTTTCCGCCAGAAAGGGAGGAAACAGGCGTGAGTGGGGTAGGGGTGCGGATGTCAAATTCCTCAATTAATTGTTCTGCATGTTCTAAGATAGCATCATATTGCAAGATGATACCTTTGGAAAAAGGAGCTTTGTAGTAAGTGCACAGCACTAAGTTCTCAGCTACGGGGAAAGGCAGCACTAACCCCACCGACTGACGGTCTTCAGGCACATGCGCTGTTCCTAGCTCGGTAATTTTGCGGGGCGTGGCACTGGAAATATCCTGCCCTAAAAGGGTAATTTGACCGCTAGCGATTTTCGTCAAGCCGGTAACAGCTTCCACCAGTTCGGTTTGACCATTGCCTTGCACGCCGGCGATCCCTAAAATCTCGCCCTCACGAATTTCGAAAGAAACTTCATCCACGACCACATTTTGGAATTTATCGGCGACGATCAAATTTTCCATCTTGAAAACTACATCACCTGGTTGAGGTTCTTTTTTCTCGACCACGAGGTCAACTTGCCGTCCGACCATCATCGCGGCTAATGTAGCTTTATTTGCTTCTGCTGGTGTGGTCTCGCCTACGACCTTACCTCGGCGGATTACCACGATGCGGTCAGCAATTTCCATCACTTCACGCAGCTTGTGCGTGATAAAGATAACGGATTTACCTTGGGCAACTAACGAGCGCATGATCTCGAAGAGTTCGTCAGACTCCTGCGGGGTGAGCACAGCTGTAGGTTCGTCAAAAATAAGGATATCAGCTTCTCGGAAGAGCAGCTTGATAATTTCTACGCGCTGCTGGACACCGACGGGCAAATCACGGACATAATCATTTGGGTTGACTGCTAAGCCATATTTTGTGGAAATCTCGCGGATACGTTTGGCAGCGCTTTCCCGATCGAGGATGTCTCCTGCCTTGACTGATTCTGCTCCTAACATGACGTTTTCGGTCACTGTAAAAACTGGGATGAGCATGAAATGTTGGTGGACCATGCCGATTCCGGCGCGAATAGCATCCGAAGGCGAGTGAATTTCTACACGTTGACCATGGATGAATATTTCCCCCTCATCTGGTTTGTAAAGCCCGTAGAGGATGTTCATGAGGGTGGTTTTCCCCGCGCCGTTTTCACCAAGCAAGACCAAAATCTCGCCTTGATTGAGCTCAAGATCAATATGGTCATTAGCTAAAACGCCAGGAAATTGCTTCGTAATACCCCTGAGTTCTAGAATAGGAGGCATAGGAACCCCTTTAGACGTAGGATTTAATGCTCATTATCTTACCAGAGGGTGTTAAAAATGTCCAGAACATTAAGAAATGAATGACTTTATATTCAAGAAGATCACAATATGTTCATAAATTGCACTGCAAACCCCACCAAGAACCACCCTCTCCCAGCAGATTGACGCTAAAAAACGAACGTGATTCGGAGCTGGGAGAGGGCAAGGTGAGGGCAGATTGAAATTCTTAACTTTGAAAAAATTGGATGTAATCGATTAACCAATGTTTTTCAACACCCTCCTTACCACAAAGTTTAAAAAAGCGGGTTAGCAAAAAAGCTAACCCGCTTTGGTAGACAACTATTATCGTTTATCTAACAGAAACTTTACCAGCAATGATATCGGCTTTCAGCTGTTCGATCTCAGCTTTTAGCTCCGCTGGCACGATGCTATCCAACTCGTGGTAAGGCGCGATATCCACACCTTTATTTTCCAGCGTACCCACCACATTGCCACCGGTGAAAGTGCCGTCAATCACGGACTGGATTACTTGGAAGGTCGTCGCATCCATCAACTTCATTACAGAGGTCAGGGTGATATCGGCATATTCGGGGCTGGTGAGTACCCAGTCAGAGTCCACACCGATGAGATAAGCATTGCCGCGTTCTTTAATGGCAGCTGCTGAACCTAAACCAACAGGGCCAGCTACTGGCATGATGATATCCGCACCTTCGTCCATCAGGGAGACAGCCAGCTCGCGGCCCTTCTGCTGATCGTCGAAGGAATTGCTGAACAAACCAACATCGGGGTTGGCGGGATCCCAGCCTAAAACTTCCACGTTAGTGCCTTTTAATTCATTATAGTGGGCAACGCCTCTAGCAAAACCATCCATGAAAATGGTAACCGTGGGGATGGGCAAACCGCCGAAGGTACCAACCTTACCGGTCTTAGTTACGCCAGCGGCGAGGTAACCCGCTAAAAAGGCGGCTTCGTCGGTATTGAAAATCTGCCCGACAACATTGGAGATTGGGGGTTCATAACTAAAGTCCACAATGGAAAACTTCATGTCGGGGTTAGCTTCAGCTGCGGCTTTGGTCGCATCGCCGATGAGGAAACCAACGGTGATGATGAGGTCGCATTGCTCTTCGATGAATGCATTTATGTTCTTCTCGTAATCTGCAACCTCTTTAGATTCAAGGTACTTACCCTCGATGCCAAGTTGAGCCATAGCATCTTGGACACCCTTCCAAGCGGTGGCGTTGAAGGACTTATCATCGATACCACCTGTATCGGTGATCTGGCAGACCTTGACCTTTTTTTCGGTTTCGGCTGGTGCACCGCCACAAGCAGCCAAGACCAAACTACCAAGGATCAGAACGGTCATTATAGTGATAAATCGTTTATTCATATTTCATTCTCCTCTTGTTTGATTTTTAAATTTCCGGTAACCCGGATTAACGATTGTTTAAAGTATACATGCCTCTTGGGTTCTACGCAAGATGTTCATTGAGGGTGTTGAAAAACATTGGTTAATCGATTACATCCAAATTTTTCAAAGTTTAGAATTTCAATCTGCCCTCACCCTGCCCTCTCCCAGCTCCGAAT
>LDZT01010182.1_pt1 | contig 16015 bp, 13 predicted proteins | sample 615521 | NCBI WGS metagenome assembly LDZT01 (sample SAMN03408292, study PRJNA278302) | terrestrial metagenome | isolation source: oil reservoir sample SB1 | place: USA: Alaska, North Slope, Schrader Bluff formation | collected 2011-09
TGGTGTAGCTGTAATGGAAGGAGACAAAGTAGTTAAAACAGTAGAGAAACCTAAGGAATATGTAAGTGACCTAGTTCTCTCTGCAATCTACTTCTTTACTCCAGCAGTATTCAAAGCCTTTGACCATATTAAACCAATAGACCCAAAGGGAACAGGAAAACCAGAATACTACCCACCAGTAGTAAACAACTGGTTAATAGACAATGGTTACACTATGACAGCATCTGAAGTAACAGGATGGTGGAAAGACACAGGAGCACCAGAAGACCTCATACTAGCTAACAGACTAATACTAGAAAAGGAATGTCTAACTAAAGATGAAGGAAAAGTAGTAGATAGTAAAGTAGAAGGTAATGTAGAAATTAAAAAAGGCTCTACAATTAAAAACAGCGTAATTAGAGGACCTGTCTCAATAGCAGAAAACTGTACATTAGAAAATGCATACATAGGACCATTCACATCCATAGGAGAGGGTAGTACTGTAAGAAATGCGCAGATAGAAAACAGCATACTTATGGGCAACTGTAATATCCATGACCTAGATACAATCCTAGATAGTTCCCTCATAGGATGGAATGCAGAAGTAACACAAAAGAATGGTTATCCTAAAGCAGACACCCTTTACATAGGAGATGACTCTTTAGTACAACTTAGTAAGTAATATATCTGTCACTGATATATAATAAATACTGCCAATAACTAAATTAAAAAGTATATATATTTATGGAGTTTGAAAAAAACTACGAGGGTATAGAAGGATTGGTAGTAATAACACCTAAAGTCTTTGGAGATGAAAGAGGCTTTTTTAAAGAAACATTCAATGAAGAAGAATTTAAAGCAAATGGTATAGACATCCACTGGGTACAAGCTAATCATTCAAGATCTTCCCAAGGAGTTCTTAGAGGACTTCATTGGCAAAAAGGAGAACATGCTCAAGACAAATTAGTGAGGGTAACAAGAGGCTCTGTCCTAGATGTAGCTGTAGATATTAGAGAAGATTCTCCTACCTTTGGTAAGTATGCCATGGTAGAGCTTACAGGAGATAATCATAAGATGTTTTTACTTCCTGCAGGTTTTGCACACGGTTTTGTATCTCTAACAGATGAGACAGATTTTGAATACATGGTTGGTGGTGGTGTATATAACAAAGAGAGTGAGAGAGCTATTGTATGGAATGATCCAGACATTGGGATAGAGTGGGGTGTAGAAGACCCAACAGTCTCAGAGAAAGATGCAAATGCTCCACGACTTAAAGATATTCCTAGTGAGGATCTATTTTAGTTAATAAATATAGAATATGTCTAACAAAAAGAAAGTCTTAGTATTTGGTTCTAGTGGTATGTTAGGTTCTTATTTCTGTAATCTTCTAGAAGAGAAGTATGATGAGTTCGAAGTCATAAGAAATGACAAAGCAGATGGTGGAGTAGATATTACCCAAGAACAACAGGTAAGGGACGCTATTTATGACAACAAGGTAGATTTTGTAGTTAATTGTGCAGCGTATACAGATGTAAACGATGCAGAGGAAAATCCAGAGATAGCATTTAAAGTAAATGCAGATGCTCCTAAGTATATGGCACAGGCCTGTCATCATTTAAATATACCTTTCATACATATATCCACAGATTATGTCTTTGGAGATGATAGAGAGGAGGGATACCCCGAAGATTATGATGAATTTAATCCTCTTAGTGTATATGGTGTTTCCAAGTTAGAAGGAGAAGAGAATGTATTAGGTATTAAGGGAGATAACTATATATTTAGAACTTCATGGTTGTTTGGTCCAGGAGCTACTAATTTTATAGATAAGATATCCAAGTATGCTAGGGAACTTCCAGAACTTAAGGTAGTAACAGATGAAGTAGGTTGTCCTACTTATGTTAGGGATCTTAGTGAGGGTATGATTCTTGCCCTTAATGGGGAGATAGATCCAGGGATATATCATGTATGTAGTAAGGATTCTTTATCTAGGTATGAATTTGCTAAAGAGATATTAAGGCTTCAGGGTATAGATACCTACACCTAATTTAAAACAGTATTAATACCATGCAAAAAGTATCAATCATAGGACTAGGTTATGTAGGTTTACCCTTAGCTTTAGCTATAGAAAAAAGTGGGAAGTACGATGTAGTAGGTTTTGACATCAATAAAAAACAAATAGAAAAAATAAATAAAAAAGAAAGCCCAATAACAGATGAAATAGCCCAAAAAGACCTTAAAGAATTAGATCTACATGCCACAACAGACGAAAAAGAAATAAAAGGTAGTGACTACTACATAATATGTGTACCTACACCAGTCCTAGATGACTACACACCAGACTACACACCAGTAATAAGTGCAGGTAAGACAATAGCTAAGTACCTAGAAAAAGGACAAACAGTAATACTAGAATCCACAGTTAACCCAGGAACCTGTGAAGAAATATTACAACCAATATTAGAAGAAGGAAGTGGTCTAAAAGCAGGTAAAGATTTTAATATTGCTATGTGCCCAGAAAGAATAAACCCAGGAGACCCTAAATGGAATGTATACAACATACCTAGGAATATTGGTAGTTTAATACCAGAAAAAACAAAAGAAGTAGCAGATTTCTACAGATCTTTCTTAGAAGGAAATATAAACGAGGTATCCTCCCTTAAAATAGCAGAAGCTACCAAGATAGTAGAGAATGCATTTAGAGATATAAACATAGCTTATGTAAATGAATTAGCTAAATCTTTTGATGCCATGGGTATAGACCTAATAGAAACATTAAAAGGTTCTTCAAACAAACCATTCTCTTTCATGGTACATTGGCCTGGTAGGGGTGTAGGAGGCCACTGTATAGCAGTAGACCCTTACTACCTAATAAAGAGAGCAGCTGAGTCTGGTTTTGACCATAAGCTTTTAAAAATGGCTAGAGAGGTTAATAATAGTATGCCAGAGTACACAGTAGAGAGATTACAAGATGCTTTAAATGAGGTTAAGTTACCTATTAATGGTACTAAGATTGCTTTACTAGGTCTTAGTTACAAAGAAAATATAGCAGATTTAAGAGAGAGTCCATGTTTAGAGATACGGGAGATATTAGAAGATATGGGAGCAGACTTATTAGTATATGATCCTTTTGTTCCAGATATGTCTAATGTAAAATCTTTAGATGAAGCATTAGATAAATGTGAGGCTGTTGTAGTAGCTACAGCACATAAAAAGTTTGGAGATTTAACAAAAGAAATTAGTAAAAGAAAGAATATTAATGTAGTAGTAGATGGGATGAATAAATTAGATAAGAAAGAAATAGAGAAAGCAGATATAATATATAGAGGAATAGGTAAATAATATAAAAACATAACAATATGAAATTAACAATATACATACCTGCCCTAAATGAAGAAAAAGGAATAGGAGATGTAATTGAACATTTACCCAAACATATAGAGGGTATAGATGAGATAGAGGTACTAGTTGTAGATGATGGTAGTACAGATAACACTGCTAAAATAGCTAGAGAGCATGGAGCTAAGGTTGTAAGACATAGCACTAATAAAGGTGTAGGTAAAGCATTCCAAACAGCAGTACAATATGCACTAGAACATAGTACAGAAATCTTAGTAAGTATAGATGCAGATGGACAGTTTAATGGTAATCAAATATCTGAGATGATACAGCCTCTGTTAAATAATAAGGCTGACATGGTAACAGGCAATAGGTTTAAGAATGGTATGCCAGAGAATATGCCTAAGACAAAATACTGGGGCAATAAACAGATGTCTAGATTAATATCTTTAATAAGTAGGCAGAAGTTTAGGGATGTATCCTGTGGTTTTAGGGCATACAACAGAGAAGCTTTAATGAGATTAAATCTCTTTGGTGCTTTTACATATACTCAAGAGACTATACTAGATATGGTTTATAAAGGTTTGAGGGTAATAGAGTATCCCATAGATGTAACATATTTTAAAGCAAGGAAATCTAGAGTAGCAGGAAGTATTATTAATTACACTTTCAGAACACTAAAGATAATTATAAGAACTCTTAGAGATTATAAACCAATGCTCTTTTTTGGAGGTATGGGTGGTGTCTCTATGACTATTGGTTTGGCTTTTGAGATATTTATGTTTACACACTATTTCCTAAGAGGGAGTTTTACCCCATATAAGGCATTTGGATTTATAGGTTTAGGATTTTTAATATTTGGATTGTTACTTGTAATTGTTGGTTTGTTAGCAGATATGTTTAATAGAGTTAGGATTAATCAAGAGAGAATAATTTATGAGTTAAAGAGAAGTCAATATTCTAAATTCGAACAAGAAAAATAAATGAATGTCCTAATATCCATATCCCACCCTGCATGGGCACACCAATTCCATCATATTATAGACATCCTTAAAAAGAGAGGACATAAGGTTAAGGTATTAGTTATCAAAAAGGATAAGAATTGGGAGATATTAGATCAGTATGGAATAGACTATACCGTTGTAGGGGAGACCACAGGTAAGGGTAAGATAGATAAGGCCTTCATATTACTAATCACCACTTGCAGACATCTAGTTGAAGCTATTAAGTTTAAGGCAGATGTTTTAATTGGAAGACCATCCCCAATGATGGCAATTACTGCCTTTTTAACAGGTAAAAAGAACATAGTATATTCAGATACAGAAAGGTCTGTAGAATCTCTATTCTTCACTAAACTATTCTCATACAAAATACTTACACCTATGATGTATAGAAAAGACCTTGGTAAAAAACAGATGAGAGTAGAAACATTCAAAGAACTTTTCTATTTACATCCCAATTATTTCAAACCCAACCCTGAGGATGTTAGATTAGTTGGTCTAGAACCAGGAGAGAAGTTCTCCTTTGTAAGGTTTGTGGCTTGGAATGCTAGTCATGATCTAGGTCATAAAGGTTTTACAAATAAACAGAAGATGGAAATTATTAAGCATTTAGAAAAATATGGGAAAGTAATTCTTTCTTCAGAAGAAGAACTACCAAGTGAATTTGACAAATATATTAAAAAAGTTCCTCACACAAAATTACATAGTGTAATGTCCCAAGCTCAATTATTTGTAGGGGACGGTCTCACAATGGCCTTTGAATGTAATATGATGGGAGTACACGCAATATTTACAAGCGAAATGACTTCTGGAGCTTCAGATGAATTAGAGGAAAGATATGGACTTCTTTACTGTATCGAGGATAGAGAGCATATGGTAGAGAAAACAAAAAAGAAGATAGATGAGTTACTAAGTAAGAAGGATATTGTAGAGATAGGGAAAGAGAAACAGAAGAAACTTTTGGAAGATAAGAAAGATTTCAATGAATGGTGGGTAGATTATTTAGAGAAAGAAGTTGGGAAATAATTAATATAAAGTAGTTCTAGTAGTTATGTTAAAAGACAAAAATCTCCTTGTTCTTAGTCATACATACAACAGTTTTATTAAAGACCCTATAGAGGTCATGGCTAAGGATTTTAATAAAATATATGTATTGGTTAGACAACAACCTCTTTCAGAGTTAGGAAATATTATTCCCCTTCCTTTTTTCAAAAGGAGAGCTAAGTATTCTAAAAAATACTCCATAGATTTAACAAACAAACCAAATAATGTAGAAATCTTCACAGTACCTTTTTTCTATCTACCTTTTAAAAATATTTACCTAAAGGCAGGGAAAAGACATGCAAGGAAAGCAATTGGAGTAATAGAGAAGAACAATATAAAATTTGACATAATCCATGGTCATTTTGCATGGTCTGCTGGCTATGCAGCTGTCCAAGTTAAAAAGAAATACAATAAACCATTAGTTATAACTGGACATGGTTATGACATATACAAGCTTCCTTTAAGAAGTGAGAGATTCAAAAAGGAGATAGTGAAGGTTTTTAATAGTGCAGACCAAGTACTAACTGTAAGTGAGAAGAACAATGAGCATCTCAAGAGCATGGGGGTAAATAATGTTAAGGTCTTTCCTAATGGTTATACTACAGATCTTTTCCATTTCAAGGAACAGAAGTCTTGTAGGGAAAAGTTAGGATTACCTATGGATAAGAAGATAATGATTACCATCGGCAATCTAGAGACTTACAAGGGCTATGAATATTTAGTAAAAGCATTAGACATAGTTAAGGAGAAAAATCCTAATTTTCTTTGTTTACATATAGGAGCAGGTTCTCTTGAAGGACAGATTAAGGGCATGGTTAGCGAAAGAGGTTTGGAGAAATATATAACTTTCTTAGGAAGAATCCCTCATAACAAATTAGTAGATTACTTTGGTGCCTCTGACTTCTTTGTTTCTTCAAGTTTGGCTGAAGGAAACCCAACTGTTATGTTTGAATCTTTAGGTTGCGGTAAACCTTTCATTGGAACTAAGGTAGGAGGTGTTCCAGAGATAATTTCTTCACAGGAGTATGGATTACTTTGTGATTCAGGGGATGAAAAAGCTCTTGCAGAGAATATCCTAAAAGCATTAGATAAGGATTGGAATACTGAGAAGATATTAAGCTACGCAGAGGAATTTTCGTGGGAGAATATATGTAAGAATATTGAAGGAGTATACAAGAATTTATTATGAAAAAGATACTTTACATCACAACAGTAGATATAAGCTTGGATTCTGGTGTTAGAAAAAAGATCTATGGTCAAATAAGAGTCATGAGAGAAAATGGCTTGGAAGTTGCATTAATTGCTCCTAATGGAGATGACATTGTTGTAGTAGAAGGTGCTAGAAGGGAAGAGGAGAGGATGGGGGTTGTTGACTCATACATGAATGCTGGGCCTTTAAGGTTCTTTAATCTAACAAGGAGTTTGTATAAGAGTTCGTATGAACTTGCTCATAAGGATAAATATGATGGTGTCTTTATAAGGTACTCCTTAGCTGAGAGAGGTTTAATTAGAATGCTTAGGAAATTAAAGGAGGAAGGGATTAAAATTTTTATAGAGATTCCATCTTTCCCTTACGACTTAGAATACAAAAATAAGCAGTGGTATAAGAAGTTTGGTTTGTATTTAGATAAGGTGTATAGAAAAAAACTTAAGAATTATGTAGATACCATTTTTACTCCAGGACCTCAAGAAGAGACCATATACGGAGTTAAAGTTGTGAGTTTTAATAATGGTATTAATACAGAGGAGATAGAGGAAAGAAATTATTCTGGAAGGAAGGATAAGAGTTTGAGGTTTATAGGGGTTGCTAATCTAAATGTGTGGCATGGTTATGACAGGGTGATTAGGGGTATTGCAGAGTATTACAAAGATAAAAATGATATAGATTTTCTTTTCAATATTGTGGGGGAGGGAATAGAACTACATAACTTAGAAGACTTGGTAGAAGAGTTAGGCTTGCAAGAGAGGGTTATATTCCATGGTTTTAAGAGTGGAGTAGATCTAGACGAGGTGTATAATAATTCAGATATCGCTATAAGTAGTATTGGACTTTACAGGCTAGGAAAAGCTCCTAGGTTAGTTTTAAAAGCTAGGGAAGCTTGTTTAAAAGCAATTCCTTTTGTGGCAGTTAAAGGAGATCCTGTCTTTGACAATGATTTTGATTATGTATATTTTGTTAAGGATGAAGGAACTCCATTACAAGTAGAGAAGATATATAATTGGTTTACAAATTTAGATTCAGAGGAGTACATAGAAGAGATGAATAAATTTGCAAAAGAAAATTTGGATTGGAGAGAGACTTTTAAAGCTCCTATTTCAGTTATGAAGGAAGTTATGGAAAAATGAATGAGTTTCTTATTAAATTAAAAGAGAAGTATCTGCCTGCCAACTCATTTCGTAATGATTTCGTTACCCTTTCTATGGGGAGGATTTTATCTCAAGTAATACCTCTTGTCATAACACCTATTTTGACAAGGTTATATACCCCAGCAGACTTTGGTGTTTTTGCCACGTTTTTGTCTTTAGTGACCATTGTATCTCTAGTTTCTAACGGGAGATACAACTTAGCGATAACCTTACCTAAAAAGTTGGATAAAGCTACAGAACTTTTAATTGTATGCATAATTGGAGTGGTTGCCACCTCTCTGTTTTCTCTTATTTTGTTTCTTTCCTTTGGGACAGATATACTGAACTGGCTATCTTTAAGTGGGAAGCAATCTCTAGCATTTTTGATACCCCTTGGTGTTTTAATAGTTGCATCTATAGAGTCGGTATATTATTGGCTCTTAAGAAGAAGAGATTACAAATTCCTTTCTAGAAACTTTATTGTACAGACTGGTGTTACAACCCTACTTAAATTGGCCTTCGCATTCCTCTATTGGGGATGGTTTGGTCTAGTTTTTGCATACATTTTAGGGGCCCTTCTGTCGCTTATCTTTCTTACAGTTAGGTTCCTTAAAAATAGTGACTTTATTAATGTAGTAAAGGGTATAAACAAAAAAGATCTTTTAAATACCGCTAAGGAATATAAAGAGTTTCCAATGCTATCTATGCCAGCAGATGGAATAAACTCTGTTGCAAATCAACTCCCTAACATATTACTAAACAGCTTGTTTGGGAGTAGCACTGCAGGATTCTATTCTGTCACGCATAGGGTTCTAGGACTTCCTGTTTCTTTTGTATCCTCTGCAATGACAGATGTTTACAGAGAGAGAGCAAGTGCAGATTACAGAGATAAGGGGGACAGTAGAGGAATCTTTCTTGTAACTTTGAAATATCTTTCTCTTTTTTCAATTCCAATATTTGCTTTTCTGTTCCTATTCGCTCCTACTATTGTTCCTTTCCTTTTGGGGGAACAATGGGCTGAAGTTGGTAAGTACATAAGGATTTTAACCCCGTTATTTTTGTTTAGATTTATTGCTTCTCCACTTAGTTCGACTCTTTACATAAATAAGAAACAGAAGCACCTACTATTATGGCAGATAGGTTTATTGGTTTGTACAGTAGCTTCTTTCTACATTGGAAGTGTTTTGGGTAGTGACCATCTCGCTTTGACAATATTCTCTGCTAGTTATTCAGTAATGTATGTGATACTAGTAATCTTGGGATATAAATTCACAAAAAAATAATCCTGATGAGTCAGATTCTGAAGTTTGTAAAAAAGAATTATTTGTTTGTTGGTTTTTTAATTAGCTACATCCTTGTTTTATGTTTCTTTGCATTCTTTAGGGATATGGTTAACGATGCATTTCTGTATTTCCACGAGACATATTTGATATCAGAGGTAATAAAAAATGGGCAGTGGATAGGACCCTATGGGGTTGGGGTTCATGGATTTCTATTTAAGATTCCTCCAGCTCTCATATTCCTATTGACGGGGCCATCAGTTTTAGTAGTTACTATTTACCATATAATCCTTGCGACTATCGTCGTTTATTTGATGTATAGACTTGCTTCATATGTATTGAAAGACCGAAGGTATGGTCTTTTAGCAACTATAATTCTTGTAAGTAATTTTCACTTTTTTCTTTCTCCAATTACCTATTTAAGAGAAGTCCCTAGTATATTAGTCGTCCTTTTACTGTTGAACTATATTATCCGAAAGTCTAATAAACGCAATATTGTTTTAGGTCTGTTATTTTTACTTCTCTTAGATGTTAAGGAATATGTCTTTGTTATTTTCTCTTTGTTTTATGTTGTATGGATGTTTATAGATTCGAAGGAGGAGAAATTTTTTCCTAGAGTGTGGGAAGTTATTAAACAGTCCATAGTTGTTTTCTTGCCCTCTCTGATTTGGATCATCTTAATGTTTACAACCCATATAGTTCCAGTAAACATGTTTTTAGCTTCAATTATTGGTCTAAAGGATAATGCATTTGGTTATTTGGCTTCGCATTTTGATATTGAGAATTCTACTGCTAATTCTTTAGAGGGGGGGAGAGATATGTTTTTTATAACAATCTCACAGACATGGTCTCCAGTAGCTATCTTTATTTGTAAAATTGTAAATATAATACTTTCGTATTTGGGCAAGGTGCTTTATCCTAGAGTTTTTTCTTTTCTTTCAGTTCCTAAGGTAGTTATTTTACCTGTTGTGGTATCGGCGGTGTTGAATATAAAGAGATATATAATCCAGAGAGAGAAAAAGTTGAAATCAATAGCATTACTTTCTACCCTGATACTGACTTGGTTGCTAATTTATATACTAAGAGCATCCCATGGAAGGTACCTATTACCTATTGTCCCAGCAATAGCTATTGTTTATGTATTTTTGATTTTTAAGCAGAAATTAACATTAAAACAAAAGAAAGCAATATTTATAGCTACCTTTTTTTATGTTTCTGCTGGTGTTTATTTTGAAACAAGTTATGTTCTTATAAAGGTTCTTCTTGAGTATAGTATTTTGACTCTGTTTCTAACTATGTTTATTAAACCTAACACTAAATACATTGGATATTTGCTAATTCTTATATTGGCTACAGGCTCAATGGGGAGCGCGGTCCTATTCTCTTATGTTCAGGGGCAGATCTATGGGTATATGAATTGGGGAACAAACAGGAATGCAAAGGAAATAGCTGAGTTAATCCCAGACGATGCTATGTATTGGACTAATAGTCCAAGGAATGCCTCCTTAATATCTGTGTACAACAATGAAAAATATCTAAGGCCAGAGTGGAAGTGGGGCTTGAGCGAGCTTGTTCCTATAAGGGAATCGTTTAAGGTAATAGGGGAACTTCAGAGTTATACTTTTAGGGTAGGGGATCTTGCAACATTCAAAGAGAATTTAGGTAAATATGGGATAGAGATTTTGATATTTGTGAAAACAGATTTGGATGAGGAAGCTTACCCAGATCAGGAGTATTTTGACGACTTCATGTCTGCGTCTTCTTGGTTAAGATTGGATAAGAAGGTAGAATATAAGGGAATGGAAGTTTATATTTTTGACATTGTAAAATGAAAAAGCTTCTCAGATTTTTAGAGAATAAAGGAATCTATCTTTTGATAGGACTTTGTCTTGTTCTTGGTTTAAGTGTTTTACCATTTAGAAATGCCACCTTAGATGATGACCTATACTTATGGGAAACCTCAATAATGACAGAGGCTCTAAGTAGGGGTGAGTGGATAGGGGACTATGCTGTAGGCACTCATGGATTTGTTTTTAAACTTCCTGTTGCATTGGTCTTTCTTCTAACTGGACCGTCTTTAGAGATTGCTACTGTTTGGAATATTCTTTTAGCATGTGTTTCTCTTTATTTGTTTTACAAGATTTTAAAAGAATATTTCCCTAAAGGTATATATCCATTTTTAGGAACTTTGTTATTATTCTGTAATTTTCAGTTCATACTAAATCTACCTACATACATGAGGGAGATTCCGGTTCTGTTGGGTTTTCTTGTAGTTCTTTATACATTAGTTAAACAGAAGCCATACTGGCTTACTGGTTTAGCTATGTTATTGATCCTTGATGGTAAAGAGTATGTTCTCTTTATGATAGCTCCAGCATTAGCAATATATGTGCTTATTAAAGAATGGAGAGGTTTTAATTTGAAAACCATATGGGAGACTCTAAAGGGTGGGATACAAATGTTTCTTCCCACTATTGTATTTTTTATTAGTATGATATTTACCTCAATAATCCCGGTTAATATGTATGGTCTTTCTGTCATACCTGGGGTAACGGAGGGTGGAGTTGAGTACCAGATAGAGCATTTCAGTGTAGAGAAGGCAACAACAAATAGGATAGAGGAAGATGCTCCTGAAATCCAAAAGGATGTTCCTATAGAGAAAGAGGAAATTAAGAGTGTTTTTACTGTAATTATTAGTTATGTAGGTAAAATATTGTATCCTAGGAGTTTCTCTTTTATTTCCATTCCTAAGATGATCTTCTTCCCAGCATTATTAACAAGTATTTTACTCTTTTCTAATTTTATTAAGAAACGAGATTACACATTTGTATCCTTTGCTTTAATCTTGTGGAGTTACATCTTGGTCTTTGTTTTAAGGGCATCTTTTGATAGGTATCTTTTTCCAATTTTACCAATAGTAGTTTATTTCTTTGTTATTTTTATTAAAGATCTAGTTAAACAAAGAAAGAAATTTGTTTTTGTCTTAGGTATAACTACATTGTTAACAATTGCTGGTTTATTCTTTGAAGTTGACTACATTGTAATTAAGATAATTCTTAATACCATAATATTATTTTTATACATTGCTTACTTACTTCTACATAAGAAGGTTAAGATTATGTCTTCGATTCTGTTTGTAGCTCTCTCAATGATAACGTTTAGTGTTATTGCTTATTTTTTCTATGCAAATGGGCAATTATATTATTATCGACTCTGGGGGAAGGATTATGAAGTTAAGAAGGTTGTAGAGTACTTTGATGAGGATGAGAATATTATGATTAATGATCCTGGATGGAATATGTTGATAAATGTTTATAGAGGAGATAATAGATATAATCCAGAATGGAAGTGGGAATTTAAAGATTGGGTGCCTAGGAAGGAAGGGTTAAAGTCTTTTGACAGGCATTCCGCATTTCAACCAACAGGAATTTCCATTGCTAACGATGTTAGAGCTGTAGAGAATTATGATATTGATAAAGTTGCCCTGATAGTCTCCACCTTGGATGATTATTCACTAGGCTATGAGCATAAGTTGGAGCGTTATATGTCTGCAGATTGGTTACTATTAGAGGAAGTGATTCCTCTAAAGAACAAGGATTTATACATATTCGATGTTATCAAATGATTAATATGTAATATAATGGAGGAATAATGAAGGATAAAGAGATAGAACATTATGGGAATGAAAAACTTTGGGAAAGGTTAAGTCTTTCTAAAACTAATGAAGAAAGAATTGAAGAGACAGTCAAAATGATACCAGAAGGGGTTAATTCGATAGCAGATATTGGTTGTGGTAGTGGCCTTTTCCTAAACTACATAATGGAGAACATGGCCATATCTCGTCTGGTAGGGGTGGACTTCAGTGAAGATGCTATGAAAATGCTAAGGGTTGATAGGAAGGTCGGAGATATAACAAGCATACCCTTAGAAGAGGATTCTTATGATTTAGTTTCTGCTCTTGAGGTCTTGGAGCATTTAGATTTAGAAGAATATGCAAGAGCAAAAGAAGAATTGGTTAGGGTATCAAAAAGATATATCCTTATCTCTGTTCCCTTTGCAGAAAAACTAGCAGAAGAATTTGTTAAATGTCCCAAGTGTAAAACGAATTTTAATAAGTCCCATCACAAAAGAACTTTTGACGAGCAAACTATGAAGACTCTATTTGAAGCCCAAGGTTATAGAAGCACAGAGATTAAGTACATATCCAAAAGAAATGTGTACTTCATTTCAACACCAATATCTAAGTGGTATAAAAAAATAAAAGGCAAATTTCTTACAGAAGGAACAGTTTGTCCTGTCTGTGGATATGAGGTTAAGAATAAAACCAAGAAGGATAGTATTCCTGCAAAGAAGGAGAGAAGCTCAAGGGGATATAATTTGTTCTCCTTCTTAAAGAAAATATGGCCTAAGAGACACACATATAAGTGGATAGCTTCTTTATATGAGAAAATAGATTAAGGATATTTTAATATGCACCTAATAATAGATGCTACTACAACCCAAGATCAATTAGCCTATGCTGGTATAGGTCAATATACTAAGAACATAGTTTCTCACCTCATTAAACTCCACCCAGATATAGATATATCCTTACTACTATTTGCGGACAGGAGATCGACATTAAAAGACATTATCTACAAACACAAAAATGTAGAAATAGTAAACCTAGGTAAGTACCAAATAAACGACTTTAAAAATGACCTCTGGTATTACACCAAAGTACTACCAAAGATAAAAGAAATAAAGAGAGAAAACAGCATATACTTCTGCCCATACTTCTGGAGAAACCTCCCTGTTAATACACTTCCTACCGTCCTCTTCGTCCATGACATGAACCTAGCAATGTTTAATATGTACTCCCAAAAGTCAGTCTTCCATAATCTAATTAGAAGAATCCAATACTGGATGACAATGAACAAATCTCTTAAAACAGAACACATAATATGTAACTCTGAAACTACAAAACAAGATTATCTAAAATACTATCCCAAATACCTAGAACAAAACATAACAGTATCTTACCTAGGTGTAGACCTAGAAGAGAAAGAAGTATCTCTAGATAATGTTCTTCCTAAAGATTACAAACAAAGAGGTTACGTAATATACATGGGTGGGGGAATTAACAAAACAAAAAATTCTAAAGGGGTAATATTAAGTTACATAGAATTTCTCAAATTACTAGGTAAAGAGAAAAAAGAATGTCCTTATTTAGTAATATCTGGAGGCATATTTGAAAAAGAAGAACTTAAAGAAGTACAAGAACTACATGATGTAGTCCAAGAAAACAATATACAAGACCTTGTTCTCTTTACAGGATTCTATGAAGATGAACAGAAATACTCTCTACTTAAAAACGCATTTGCATTCATACACCTATCTCTTTATGAGGGTTTTGGTTTTGCTCCAATAGAAGCACTAAGAGCTAAAGTTCCAGCAATATTACATAAAAACCCAGTATATGAAGAACTATTTAGTGAGGTAGGAATTATGGTAAATGGAGAAAACCATAAAGAAGTAGGAGAGAAAATTTTAGATGTATATAGTAATTCAGAAAAATACAAGAGTAGGGTAGAGAAGGGGTATGAACTCTCTAAGCAATATACATGGGATAAAGTAGCAGAGAGGACATATGAAGTTTTCAAAAAAGTTTCAAAAAAGAACCAATAGGGGATCTTAAATAAAAATTTTAAATATTAAAAAATGCTAGAGATAATAATTTACATAGTAGTAGCAATATTTGCTCTCACAGGTTTAATACTAACTATCTTTAATTTTCCAGGTATATGGTTTGTATATATCTCCACAGTAATACTTGCTTTCTATACCGGTTTTGAAGAAATAAGTCCCCTACTCCTAATCATTCTTTTTTTTGTAGCAATCCTCTCTACCTTTATAGACAATATAGTAACTGCGTTAGGTGCTAAAAAGATGGGAGGTAGCAAATGGGGAATGCTAGGAGCAATATTAGGAGGAATATTTGGTTTTATAATGGGCAACTTTATTGGCTTCATATTAGGACCCCTGATAGGGGCTATCCTTTTTGAGCTTATTTTTGCACATAAAGATTTAAACGAAAGTTTTAAATCTGGAATAGGCTCTTTAATAGGGGTCTTTTTAAGTGTATTTTTAAAGATAGTAATAAATATCTCTCTTATTATTTTTGTTTTATCTAAAATCCTTTAGTTTTACTTAATAATTTTACTTAAGGGTGGTCTAAAGCTTATTACATTGATATAATCCTTGTACTTAAATATAAATACTTATTAGAAACAGTTAAATGTCATTATTTGAGAAATTTAAACAAAGCAAGAAAGCCCCAAAGATATTATTGGGCGTAACAATCCTCCTCTTTCTTATCTTTTCAATATACCTTGCACTAAACCTTAGAATGGGAGTATCTCCTGATTCTTACTACCACCTAGAAGTCTCACAGGCATATTCTAAGACATTAGGAATACCAGAGAACACACCTAAGACATACCAATGGAGAGATATTACTAGAATCCCCTATTTATCTCTTTGGATAAATGGAAGGATATTAAATCTAAACGAAATGACTTTCAATTTTAATGAGGTAACGGTATTGCGTTTAAGTAATGTTTTAACTGCAGTAGGGACATTAATATTGGTGTATTTAATATCTAAGAGACTAATAAAGAATAAGTGGGGAGAGGTACTTCCTGTGTTTCTTTTGTCCAATACTCTTATGTTTGTATTTTTGTCATCTTCTATTAACTACGACAACCTTACGGTATTACTATCTACTGCAGCGATATATTTCTTAGTTAGATTTTTACAAGAACCAAAGAAGTTGTCTCATTCACTCTTTATTTTCATATTCCTTCTTCTAGGGACATTAACAAAAAATAGTGTACTCCCTCTAGCACTTGTTATATTTATTGTCTGGGTGGTCTTTATGTTTAAGAAGAAGATTTTAAAGAGGGAATATTTCGAACAGTTTGTAACCCTACCAAATATTCTTCTAACAATTGGATTCTTTTTATTGGTGATATTAAATTTCGGTGT
>LDZT01008716.1_pt1 | contig 15970 bp, 14 predicted proteins | sample 615521 | NCBI WGS metagenome assembly LDZT01 (sample SAMN03408292, study PRJNA278302) | terrestrial metagenome | isolation source: oil reservoir sample SB1 | place: USA: Alaska, North Slope, Schrader Bluff formation | collected 2011-09
ACTGCGTGACTGGCTGATCTCCCGCCAACGCTATTGGGGAGCACCCATCCCTGTGATCTATGATCCTGAGGGTGAGCCACATTTAGTTAAAGATAAGGATTTACCCTGGTTGTTGCCTGAAGATGTCGACTTTAAGCCTACAGGCGAATCACCCTTGGTTTCCAGCCAGGAGTTGCAGCAGCGCACTCAAGAGTACGCTGTGCGCGAGTTTGCTGAGTTAATTGCTCAGAAAGGCTGGTCAGCTGACGGTGCCGGTTGGCGCCCAGAGTACGACACCATGGATACTTTTGTTGATTCCTCTTGGTATTACTTGAGATACTTGGATGCTCGCAATCAAGATTTGTTTGCTCGAGGGAAGCGGCTTAATCAATTTATGCCGGTTGATTTTTATCTAATCGGTCCCGAGCACATCGTGCTGCATCTACTTTACTCGCGCTTCTTTACCAAGTTTTTGCGCGATCAGAGTTATATCGATTTACCCAGTGGTGAGCCTTTCACCAAGATGCGCCACCAAGGCATGATCTTGGGTCCTGATCACAAAAAGATGAGCAAAAGCAAGGGAAATGTAATCAATCCCGATGTGATTATAAAGAAGTATGGCGCCGACACCCTGCGAGTGTACGAGATGTTTATGGGTCCTCTGGAGGCGGACAAACCCTGGGATGACCGAGCGGTGCAGGGAGTAGCCAGATTTTTGAATAAAATTTACAAGTTGTTTGTTTTGACGCTTGAGGGAACGAGCTCTAAGCAGCAATCTGATGAGCAACTGCAGCGCAAGCTTCATGCTACCCTCAAAAAAATGACCCAAGATTTGCCGGCGCTCAAGTTTAACACGGCCATTGCCGCCTTGATGGAGTTTAGCAATGACTGGCAGGTAGCCACCAGCAAGAACAAAAGCGCTTTATCACAAGATGAGCTGCGCATCATTGCCAAGATGATAGCGCCACTGGCTCCATTTTTAGCAGAAGAACTGTGGAGTTTGGTGGGCGAGAAGTTCAGCGTTCATCAGCAAAGTTGGCCAGAATTTGATCCAGAGTTGGCAGCAGCCCAAACGATAGTTATTCCAGTTCAAGTTAATGGTAAACTGCGCGGGGAGTTGGAGTTGGATGCTGACAAGCTGGAACAGATGTCCGCCGATGAGATTATCACAAAAGCTAAACAGCTAGACTCGGTTCAAAAATGGCTGGTTGATCAAAACGGCAAACCTCTCTCTCAACTTAAAAAAGAAATCTATGTACCGGACAAGATTGTGAGTCTGGTGGGGTAGGGCCGTCATCACAAAAAAATCCAACTACAAAACACCTCAAATTTATCCTCCTTTAAAATAATGAAGTTTATATTTTCATTATTTTTATGATATACTGGCTTCAGCCGCAGTTTGTTATTTTTAAGCTAAATTTCAGAAAAGGAGTCTACTATGAGCGTACAAAAAATTATGTCAATTACATCACAGGGGCAGATTGCCATTCCCACAGAAATTAGAAACTTCCTAGGAATAGATGGTGCCACCAAGGCGCTAGTAACCCAGGTTGACAATCTAATCGTGATCAAACCCCAAACAGAGTTTGACGAGCTGGCGGGCAGCCTTCATGGTGATATTCAGCTAACCGATAGCGAGCTAAAAAAAGCCAGAGCCGCTTTTAGCAAAAACTGGATGGACGCCTCATGACTTCTCAAGAAAACAGTTTTATTGTAGACACCAACGTTATTCTGCGTTTTTTGGTGGGCGATCACCCCGATCATTTAAAGCAATCTATTGTTTGGTTTGATGAAGCTAAGTGCGGCGAGAGAAAGCTGATTATTGTTCCTCTGGTGGTGGCGGAGTGTTGCTTTGTGTTGGAGTCTTTTTATCAAGTTAAACGAGAGCAGATTGCCCAAAAGATGTGTGTTTTATTGGGTCAGCGCTGGCTGCAAGTAAAAGAGCGGGCAGTTCTCACTAATTTGTGGGACTCGTATCTTGAGGGACTTCATTTTGTTGACAGCTATTTGCTATCCTGGGCCGTGGTGCATGAGCGGCAGGTGCTGAGTTTTGACAAGGAGCTTGTGGCGAGAGGGCAAAAATGCGGCTGATTGCAAAGAAAAAAATCTTTAAAAAACCGCCTGCTTCTAACTACTTCTTCTGAATATTTTCCTCACTAAAATTCCGACTGTAAGGGCGTTGGAAGTGTATTTTCTAAGGTAACAAATATCACAAAATTGTGATACAATTATCATCACGTTACAAACTTAATTATCCCAATTAACCATCATGAACTGGAAAAAGCACAAACAACAATTACTAAAGAAACCCGATTTTAAGAAGGCCCTTGAGGAAACTGAGCCTGAGCTGCAGATAGCCAAAGCGGTAATCGAGGCCAGGCTCAAGAGTGGAATGACTCAAGCAACTCTGGCAAAAAAATTGAACACCAAACAGTCTGTAATCTCAAGGGTGGAGAATGCTAAAACTACTACCTCACTATCTTTTCTAAAACGGTTGGCTAAAGAACTGCAGACTCCTCTAGAGATACGAGTCTGGCCGTGATCGTTAGTTCGTGCGACACTCAACACCTCCGAATCTGTTTCCTCGATGTTTTGACTATCTCGTTGACATTAAATATACAATATTGTATATTTGGTATTAACAAAAAAATACAGCTCTAAGAATTAACAACCTTTTTTATGATCTGGAACGATCTTACTTCAGCAATTAAGACTACTCACTTCACTAATTACCAGGTGCAGCGGTTATTTGCCGGTGAGAGCAGCCAACAGGTTAATACTCAGTTGTGGCGCTGGAGTCAGCAGGGAAAGCTGATCAGGCTTAAGCAAGGCTTATACGTTTTTGCTGGCGCAAATCTTGAGGAGTTTACTATTTCAAGTTTTTTGTATCAGCCCTCGTATGTTACGGCTGAGTCGGTGCTTAATGCAGTTGGCGTTATTCCTGACATTCCATTAAGTACGGTGGCAGTTACACCAAGAACCACCAAGATGTATGAGAATCATTTCGGAAATTTTGCCTACCATAAAATTTCGTCCAAGCTATTTTTTGGCTATCATGTGCAACAGGATGCAAACGGCGTGGAACACTACAAGATTGCACAGCCGGAAAAAGCGCTGCTTGATTATTTGTATTTAAGGAAAATTTCAGAATTAGCTGATACAAGAATAGATGGCTCTAGTTTTGACCAAAATCTTCTTGCTGGGTATGCAGCTCACTATCCAAAGTGGGTGCAGCGGGCAGCAGTAGAGATCAAATCTTGAGTGCTGCACAGGGCAGAATCTTACAAATTGTGCAACTTTCGTAAATTATAAAAATAATAAAAAGTACAAAATGAATAATATTATTAGCAATTTTGGACAAATAGTACAGCAAGCTACAGAGAGGGGTTTGCCACTAAAAAAGAAGGCTATCCTGCGCGAATATTTGCAGGCAAAGTTTGTTAGCCATTTTTACTCTTTTCCTGAAGCAAACAAGCTGAGTTTTGTTGGAGGCACTTCATTAAGACTCCTTAGAGGCTTGCCTCGTTTTAGTGAAGACCTTGACTTTGACAACTTAGGCTTGAATGACAAGCAAATTTTGGCGTTGGTTGAGAAAATAGTTGAAATATTTCTGCTTGAGAATATTGAGGTGGAGTTGAAGGTTACCCAGCGTGAGTATAAGAACTATTTTGAGTTTCACTTTCCCAATTTACTTCATCATCTAAAAATTACCACTAATCCAAAGGAGAAGTTAAACATCAAGCTTGACTACGCCAGTCATTGGCAGGGCCAATCAACACAGGTAATACTATTTAATCAATATGGTTTTATTGAGAGGGTGGTCACTAACCAGCTTGATCAACTAGTAGTGCAAAAGTTGGCAGCTTATGCAGGTCGCAAGAGAACACAGGCAAGGGATCTCTATGATGTGGTGTGGCTGTATGCGCAAGGAGCTAGATTGGATGACAAGTTTTTAAAGGCGAATCAACACGAGGAGCTAGTTTCTAAGGCCATTGAAAAATTTAAGCAGGAGGGTGCGACGAAAAGTTTAAAACAGCGTCTTAAGCCGTTTTTATTGAACTCGACTGATGTCGACAAGATAGAGCTGTTGGGCGATGTGCTGCAAGAGATGAGGGCGGCTTGATCAATTCCTGGAGGAGTGGTTGGTGGAGTAGCGGCAGCAGTTTCTTTTTTCCTACGGTCTGTTTCAGCTTTGTGACATAAAGTTTGTCTATGTCATTGAGTAGTGAGCTATCCAAATCTTCCAAAACCTCAAAAAAATGGCGAACTTTAGCTGCCTTAGTGTTTTTTATCCTTGGTGTGGCCAGCGTAGTTTGGGGAACGCACAACTTGCTAATCCAAACGCAGGTTCCCAGTTGTGTAAACTCAGTTGATGAGTTGAGCATAGGCGAGTTAGAAGATGATGGGGCGGAGGATGGCGAGTTAGAAGAGGACAAGCAAAAATCAGATGAACAAGCTCCTGAGAATTTAATAAAAACCAAAAATACATTTTCCGGATTAGGTAGCATTCAAGTTGAGATTTCTGGGGCGGTGGAGAATCCAGGTTTATATTGGCTAAGTTATGAGTCAAGATTGGGAGATTTAATCAAGTTGTCAGGAGGTTTCACGAAAGATGCTGATATTAGGAAGGTAAATCAACAGCTTAATCTGGCTCAAAAACTAAAAGATGAACAAAAAATCAAGATACCTTACAAACAAGAAGTGGAGATGGAGGAGTGGCTGGCTTTGTACTGCCAGTCAATAACTGCTGCTCAGGAGAATAAGCAAACTCCAACATCAGCGACTGCTGAAATCTCCGAAATCGGTCAAACCATAGAAAGTGACTCTCCAACTGAAATCAGTGAGCAAAGTTGTATCTCGATCAATTATGCAAGTAGCGCTCAACTTCAAACATTAACGGGAGTGGGAGAAAAAACAGCACAGTTAATAATTGAAAGTCGACCTTACTTTAAAATCAGCGAACTATTAGAAGTGAAAGGAATTGGTGACGCGACACTAGAAAAACTGGAACCATTTATCTGTCTGTAAAAACAGCTGATGACGATTATAAAGACGTTACTATAGGATTGACAGAAATCAAATAATGTAATCATTCAAAATATAAAAATGTAAAAAAGTGAGAAAAGCAAGCAGATTGAGATGGAGAATAATGTACAAAACGACCTAAACAGGACATTTCGCATCAGAAATAATGAGTATCTAATAATTATTGCAGACCTGGTAAACTATATATATTGATATATATAAGTATATATATAGTTAAATATATTTAGCGTTAATTATTTCTAACCCGAAATTAAGGAAATTTAGTACAAATCGTAATCTGTCTCTCGTTCATGGATGATCCGAATTAACTTGAAACAAGATTTTAGTTTGTTTTAATCTGGTTAATCATCAGACGTTGATTAAACAGTGAGGCTTAAACTCAACCAATATTTCATCAATTAGCAGAACCAATAGCGAGCTTGCCAACTACTCTTTTAATACTTTTATGAACGCCGATCAATCTTTTTTAATTATTTCCACTTTGCTCTGTTCGCTTAATTATTGGTTTACTTCCCTCTCACTAATCTGCATCACTCTTAAAGATCAATTACTTGCAATGGGAAGTGAGTTGGTTGGTACTCTTGACTCTGATCTCGCCTTTGGACTACTTTGGGGTGTACAACTTGGACAGAATGGCAGTCTCAGTCGCAAATTGAAACTTATAGGGATGTCAAGCTTATGGTCTGCATCAGGTTTGAGCATCTCTTTGTTGCTATCGACGCAACGTTCTTTTTTTGGACGTCTTAGATATATACCTATTACCAAAAGAACGATTTTGCACCTACTCACTCTTTTGGTCTTCTGGTATATGAGTGACAACTCAGTTTCTCTTATGAGAGCACTTCTGATGGCTACTTTATCTTTACTTTTAAAAGATTGTTTCGGACGACAGTTAAAATCTTTTTATTCACTACTGCTTTCTTTAGGATTTTTGTTACTTCTAGATTTTAATCTGATTGATTCTTTATCATTGCGTTTTTCTGTAGCTGCTGTTTTTGCAGTCTTGTATTTGCATCCATTTTTGCGGTCTTGTTTACCGCTAGCTTCATTAAAACATGGCACTTCTTACTCAAGAGTATCTTCTCCCTTAGCTTCATTAATTGATCATCTTGCTTTGTTGCTTAATGTTTTAATCGACAATTTCTCTCTGTTTCTTTCCATTCAACTTGGGATGCTGCCCTTAATCTCTCATACATGGGGTGAGCTTAGTTTGGTTCAGTTAATGACCAATACCTTAATTGCCGTAATCTCGCCATTTTTATTTTTTATAGGGTTAATCTGGTTTTTGTGGATGCTGCCTATGGTACTGTTTAAATCGTTTATGTTTCCAAGTCACTTTGGATCAGACATCTCTTTGCTGTTGCTCTTGCCAGTCAAAACCTTGCTTCAAATCTCTGATCAATTAGTACAAATTGAACAAGTTGTACTGATAATTCCGCAGTTTAGTTCTTTGAGTATTTACCTCTGGTATGGAGCGATATTTTTGGTTGGTGAATGGCATTTATGGAGGATGGGGCGCGCGCGCTGCGCGCGCCCCTCTCTAACTAGCCTAATACAAACATTTAACTCTTAATTTACTCCACTTACTCACAAAATGATCAAAAAACTCGCCACCATTCTAACAATTTTTACTCTGGGGTTGATCTATCAACTCTACCAACAGTGGCCGTCAGAAAATCTTGAAGTTGTATTTTGTGATGTAGGTCAAGGTGATGCTATCTTGATCTCACATGGATCATGGCAGATGTTAATTGATGCCGGATACAACGACCAAATCTTGGACTGCTTAAGGAAAAACATACCATTCTGGGACAAAACTCTTGAGGTGGTGTTGGCAACTCACACCGATCACGATCATATCGGAGGATTGTCTGAAGTATTTAACAACTATCGGGTTAAGAACATCTTTTTAGCCGATGTGGGGGAGAGTGAGAGCTACAAGAACATGTTGCGATCTATGCAAAACACACAGTTGGATGAAGCGATAGTCAAAAACACGTTTTTAGGGCAAAAGATCGTGTTTTCCTCAAGAGGAGAGTTGTTAGTTTTGGGACCCAGCAAAGGCAACTTGCCAATCGATGATGCCTCCGCCAAACTCTTTTCCGAAACAATTTTATCGGACGCAGTACCAATTAACATTGATAATGAGCTGTCTGCAAATGAGCGATCTATCATCTTGTTATTGAAATATTTTGATTTTGAACTACTGCTAATGGGAGATGCCCATCAATCAAACGAATTAGCACTAATAGAGCAAGGTTTGATTAAGAAAGTAGAGGGAGTGAAAATAGGGCACCACGGGTCAAATAGCAGTACTCATGAGGATTTTATCAAATACACACAACCCGAATTTGCCGTTATCAGCTGCGGGTTAAACAATAAATTTGGTCACCCTTCTACTGAAGTACTGCGACTATTGAATGAGAATCAGGTGCAGTCTTTCAGAACAGATGAGCAAGGTGACCTCAAGCTCATCACCAACGGTAGTTATTATTGGATTGAAAAGTAGTAATTTTGAGTAGCAATTGGCGTGGAGAACATTGATCAAAACTAAAAAGTTAATCAATGTTAGAAAGGGTTGATAAAGTGCCGCAAAAAATATGCGATAAGTGTTGATAGCAGAATGATGGTGCCAACACACGCAAAGCTTACTAACTGTACAAAAACCGAATTAAATAGATCCTTGCGTACAATGCAAAGAAACAATTCGTTACCATTGGTTGTTAAAGGGCTTATGAAAACAATATCGCACAGTTTGAGTACTATTGCAAGTAGTAGTTTTTTGATAGTGAAACATTGATGCTTAAAATGATATTTTCTCGAGTTAAAATGTGTTCAATATAATCAATTATCGCAAAAGAGAAAAGTAATGAAAATCTTGATTTATTGAATCAATATAGCCTTTGTTTTGATATTGATCGTATCTTCGGTTAAGTTTCGTTTAGAGTAATCCAGATATAAAATAGTATTTAATTCATTTCTAAAAAGAGATTATCAACTATCTTGCGTTATTGGGTACTTGTTTTCTGTCAGGCAGAATTGCTTTGCATGATAATATAGCTCTCGCTAAAGAGTAAATAATGTGTGCAGAATCTACGGGTTTATTCTTTATCTAAAGTATATAAAAGAGATCCAAAGATTAATATAAGTATCAAAAGATATCTCATTTCGATATATTGTAGACTCTCGCTGCCTATCTCCAGTCGGCTCTGCGTCTAGATCTGTGCTAGAATTAACTCTATGTTTAATGTTATCCACCAAAAACTCGATTCAGGCTCACGGTTGATTATGGTTCCCATGTCCTCCTTGAAGTCCATCACTGCTCTTGTCTTAGTGAATACGGGTTCGCGTTATGAGGAATCAACCAAGTTGGGAGCTGCCCATCTATTGGAGCATTTAGTATTCAAAGGCACGAAAAACTATCCCGATGGCTATAAACTTTCGATTGCATTAGATAGTATCGGGGCAAGCTCCAACGCTTTCACCTCAAAAGAGTATACCGGCTTTTATGTGACGGCAGCCAGCAATCATCTTGAATATTGCCTAAAAATCCTGAAGGAGTTAGTGTTTTTTCCCTTAATTCGTCCGCATGATGTTGACAGTGAGAAATCGGTAGTGATTGAAGAAATCAAGATGTATCGCGACTCGCCCGACGATTTTATCTCTGATGAGTACGAGCAAGCCATCTATCGTGGAACCAGTTTGGAGCATCCAATCTGTGGCACAATTGAGTCGGTGCAACGGCAGTCAGCGGCTAGTTTGCGCGAGTTTTTGCAAAAGTGGTATGGGTTGGAAAACATCACTTTAGTTATTGCCGGTGATGAGCTTGAGTTAAATAAACCAGATCTACTGAAAAATATTCTCAAAATCTTTTCAGAGAAAGACATAGCTAAGACTAGAAGTAAGAATCATGTTTTGAATAGGGCAAATGGCCATCAGCAAAGACGTCAAAAATTTCTAACTAATAATAGTTTATTTTCTGATGAAAAATTGATTAAGCGCCAAAGACCAACCGAGCAGGCACACGTTGTTTTAGGTTGGCCGGCTTTGGAGCGCGATCATCCTCAAAGATTTGCCTTAAACTTACTCTCTACAATCATGGGCGGCAATCGCAGCTCGCGATTATTTTATACAGTGCGTGAGCAAGCCAACTTAGCTTACTATGTTTATTCTGATGTAGACCAGTATCATGATGGAGGTCTGCTGGGAGTGAGTGCCGGTCTCAATCTTGAGAAAAAAGAGGAGGGTATAAAACTAATCACCGATGAGTTTATGCAGTTGGTTGACGGAACAAAACCGCTTTCTGAAGCAGAACTGAAAAGAGCCAAGGATTACTTAACTGGTCGGATTTATCTGGGTTTGGAAAACTCAAACTCGGTGGCTCGTCATTATGGTTTGAGTCATTTACTTTACGGAAGAATCGAGCATCCTCAGGAAGTGGTCGAGGGGATCAACTCAGTCAAACTTGAGCAGATCGAGAAGTTGGCAAAAAAATTAATCAGTGCCAAGGAAATGAGGCTGGCTGTAGTGAGCCCCGACTAGTTTCTGTCAATTTATTAATTATCAAGTGTCAATCGCGTTGGCGATTTTTCTTGACTTAAGTTAAAATTCAGTTAAATAAACAAATACAAACTATAGAGCAAAAAATGAAACCTACACGCACCGCAGTTTTAGTTAAGCCTGATGGCTTACAACGGGGTTTGATCGGTGAGATCATCAACCGTTTTGAAAAGAAAGGATTAAAGTTGGTGGGCATGAAGATGACAGTCATGAATGACGATATGCTTAACCGCTGGTATGCCGAGCATCGAGAGAAAGACTTCTTCTCTGATCTTAAAGAGTTCATGGGTTCCCAGCCGATTGTAGCTATGGTTTGGGAGGGAATTGACGCGGTGCCGGTGGTGCGCAAGCTGGTGGGAACAACTTTAGGCCGCGAGGCTGAGGCAGGTTCAATTCGAGGTGACTTTGGTATGAGTCAGCAGTTTAATTTAATTCATGCTTCTTCAGAAGATGAGGCAGCCGAAAACGAAATCGAGATTGTGTTTGGCAAAGATGAGCTGTTTGACTATCGTTGGCCGATGGGAGATTTGGTTTACGCCGAGCACGAGCGGGATTAGGATAATTTCTCGGTTGAATCTTTTTTTCAATGAGATTTCTTAACTCACAAATTTGAGGTAGTTATTTTTATTTATTACTTCAAATAGAGCTTCATCTGGGTAGCTATTTAGCCAAGCTTGCTTGTTTTTGCTATTGGTTTTATTCCATTTGAACTCGTATCCGTTTAATTTGCCATCTCTCATCTCGATATAATCTATCTCTTTTTGATCATATGTTCTCCAAAAATAGTTATTGGAATATATTTCTTGGTAGTTTTGTTTTTTAATGCGCTCACTTATAATGAAGTTCTCCCAGAGCTGACCAACATCATTCCTAGTTTCAAGATTGTTAAAATTATTGATGATTGCATTTCTAATCCCGAGGTCAACAAAATAATACTTATACTTTTTGGAGATAGCTTTACGTAAATTTGTTGAGTAAGGAGGTAAAGAAAATAAGATAAAGGATTGCTCTAGCAGATAAAGATATCGTTCAACAGTTTTACGATCTATTTCAAGTTGAGATGCTAATTCGTTAAGAGATACTTCGTTAGAAAGTTGAAAAGCTAATAATTTTAGTAGTTTGTGCAGCAGATGTGGAGACTTGACTCTCTCAATTGCCAAAATATCTTTGAGTAAATAGGATCGAACTGTTTGAGTAAGTATTCTGGCTTTTTCTTTATTGGTTGAAGCTGTTATTACTTCTGGATATGATCCAAACAACAAGTACTGTTCTAGATTTCTTTTCAGATCATAGGGTGTGTTTTTTTGGCTTAACTCGAGCTGAGAAATTGGGAAAAGCTCAATGATTCTTGATCTGCCAACTAATGGCTCACCAATTTTACTGGCCAAATCGAATGAAGTTGAGCCGGTGGCGATTATACAAATATCATTGATGTTATCTACCATCAACTTAAGAGCAACGCCAACTTCTGATATATTTTGAGCTTCATCAATGACAACCAGTTTTTTCTCGCCGACAAATTCTTTGATTTTATTTAAATTTTGAGAAGAAAGAGTGTTTTGTACAACTATGTCATCGCCAGTGTCAAAACGAAAGTTGTACTTGGTTGATTGCAGGTAATTTTTTACTAAACTGGTTTTACCCACTCTTCGAGGACCATAAATAATTAATACCTTGTTAGGAGTTAAATAGCGATCAAGATGATCATAAAATCTGGCAATTCTCATAAATTAAGGATATCTTATTCTCATTATTTTGTCAAATTTTGGGAGTTGTATTCCCGATTTTAGTGTAAATTTTGGGATTTTTTGAGCAGGGGCAGAAGTTAAGTGAAGTTTTTAGTGGGTTTACTGTTAGCTTGTGGTGTCCCCAGCAATCTGTCTGTCGGCAGCTTTGTTGTGCCTCCTCAATCTGTCTGTCGGCAGCTTTGTTGTGCCTCGTTGTGCCCCCACAATCTGCCTGTCGGCAGCTTTGTTGTGCCCCCACCAGGAATCGAACCTGGATCTAAGGTTTAGGAAACCTTTGTTCTGTCCGTTGAACTATAAGGGCGCTCGTCTCGCCTTGCTCTTTGCTGGCGACCCCGCTTTGCGTGGTCGAGGCAATGTCGCAAGTCTTATCTCGCTGAATTGTTAATATTGCTCGCTTCTTTGAGGCTTTTTCGAAAAGAGATAAATTATTACTGTTTAATGTGCTCGTCGCTTGCGGTGCTTCGCACCGAGCCTGCCTGCCGGCAGGCAGGGCTTCCTCGCAAAGTTCGTTCATTATCATGTTAAGTCGCTTCGTCGCTGGCGATCCCGCTTTGCGGGAATCGCTCCCAGTATTACTCAGGCTCGCTTGGTTCGGCTTAGCGAACCACGCTTGCTTGACGGCAGAACAGTGGCTCTCTTTCATGCCGGCTCCCATATTTCACCTCTGTTATATTTCTCCAAAATATGCCAGACGTGAATTGTCGGAGTGACTGGACTTGAACCAGCGACCTCGCGCACCCGAAGCGCGCGCTCTAGCCATCTGAGCTACACTCCGGTTTTTTAAAGAACGAGTTGGATGCTGTTCATCTATGAGAGTCGGGGCAATAACAGGATCCTTGTAGAGCTAATTATACACTCTTTGGGCTACTTCAACTCAATGGAGTAAAGGTTTTGAGGGGTATCAGGACTGAAAGCGGTGAGGATTATAACTCTGCTGCCATCAGGCCAAGGGTAGATGAAGTTTTCAGCAAATGGACCTGAATATAGAGTGGTGTTGTTGGTGCCATCGTAAGAAATAATCTGTACTCGATTGTCTTTGATAAACAAAAGGTAATTTGAGTCAGCAAACCACTGAAGTGTGTTTATGGTGAGCGAGCTGTGATAGGTATTGAAACGCAAGGCTGTATTAGCCACAGTTTGGTCTTGAAGTCTGGTAAAGGCGCTGGGTGAGGCTTTCAGAGTGCGAGGGCTTTTTTGATATAAATCATCAGCCAATAGGCTTTTGTTTACTTGATCAATCTCGGTTTCATCAGATGCAATTAAGAAATTCTTGTCTTCCTCACTATCGTAGACGTAGATATTGCCTGGCTCAATTTTTCTTGATTCTGGTTGAGTGTTGGTCGATGGAAGCGGTGGCACAATTTCTGGAGCCAAGACAGCACTTGCTGTAGCTGTGTAAAGTAGCTTCCTTTTGTCGGGAGCCATATAAACATTTTTGGCTGATTGAGTGGCAATTTCGATGATTTCTTCTGGAAATTCTGCCAGATATTGGCGTTCACGAAGATACATCTCTTCTTCCCACTCTGAGAGAATTTCGGAGCGACGGAAACTAATATCAGGTAAACTCAATAAGTTGTTCATCTGATTAACGTCAACAATAACTTGTTTAAGCCGAGTAAGAATCATCAGCTGTGAGCTATCTGGCGACCAAATAAAGTCAGCATTATTCAATTCATATAGGGGAACATCGACCGCTATTTGACGAGAAGTTTTTTGAAAAGGATTAATACTGTCATTTAAATCAAGCACATATAAACCATTGCGAGTTTCTGCGCTGGCTGAAGCGGTGTAGTAAACAAGTTTTTGTCCATCTGGAGATGGCAAAACATTTTCAACTCCCGTGAAAGTGAGGGGTGTGAGTGATGGAGCAACTGGGAAGAGACGGGCATTGGTTTGAGTTACCAACTCCTTCTCAATAACGAGCTCTTTTCTCCATGGCGAGTAGCCATCTTTTTTGAATTCAACGGTATAAATTCCAGGTTCAAGGTAAATAGTGTCATCAGTGGCGGTAGTAAGTTCTCCATTAACAATAACTTGTGCTCCTGTGGGAAATGAGTTGGCACTTAATAAACCCGACTCAACCAAGACACCACTCTGAGTGAAGCGATAGTTTCCCTGCGCATACATTATGGCTAGATATGAACCTCCAGCAATGATTATTGCTGATAAAATGGTGTAACCGATACTAATAAACGAAAGCTTTTTTTTCATAAAAAAATCTTAGCGAAAGTGATGGTGCTTAATAAAGGCATCTACTGCTATCAACGATAGTTATTATATCAGCAATAATCAATGCTGGAGAGTCTAGAATTTGCTATCTTGCATTCCAGCAGAGGGCTGATAAATTGATATCCACTTTTTTTAAGCTTCATACGGGCGCTATCGGAAGTTATTTGTCTGAGAAGTCTTGGTTTAATTGAGAATATTAAAAGAGATAATAACATTCCCAGTAAGGTCCCGCCAATAAAAATACTAATTAACCTCATTTTTATTTTAATCATAGTTGTGAAGATGAACAGTTGATAGATTTTGATTCTGGCAGTAAGTTGTTTAATGTCAACAGACCAAGAGGCTGGTAGAATATTCATGTTAGAATTAATCTTAATGTTGAACTTCTTTTCCAAAATCAATCGTAACTTAAATCGCACCATTGGCATCGATCTTGGTTCCAGTCGTACTCGAGTGTGGGCTGAGAGTAAGGGACTTATTTTTAACGAACCAACAATGATTGCGGTAGAAAAAAGCAGCAAGAAGGTAATCGCGGTTGGCGAGCAAGCAGAGCAAATGCAGGGGAGAATAGGGAAATCGGTTCAAGTTTTTTCTCCAGTTCAAGCACCGAAATTAATCGATGAGGAGATGTTAAAGGCTTTCTTAAGAATTGTTTTAGCCAGAGCTAGTGAGAAGGTTTACTTTTTTAGTCCCACAGTTTTGATCTCATTGTCTGGAAGCTACTATCCCTCGATGGTAGAAGTCTTAATCAAGATCTTGACAGAGCTGGGAGCGGGAGAGATTTTGCTTGTAGATCAATCTTTAGCAGCTGTCATCGGTTCGGGTGTACCAGTTTCAGATGCTACCGGTTCTTTTGTGCTACAGTTGGGAGCAAATGTAGTCGAGGCGACTAGCTTGTCATTGGGAAAGGTAGTTAACTCGGTCTATTCTCATCAGGCAGGAAACAGTTTGAAAAGAGAGTTACAGCATTGGTTTTCAACAGAACAAAAACTTAAAGTGAGTGAAAAGATCACCCAACAAGTTTTGAATAAAGCCGGCTCTTTTGTAAGCGATCATCAGCCATCAGTTGAGATCACCGGTTTGGATATTAAAACTGGGGAGCCACGAGAACAGAGAATCTTAACTGAGGAAATATTGCCGATCTTTCTTAATTACGGTCAGACTTACTATGAGTTGGTAAAGAAACTGCTCTCATCAGTTTCTCCAGATCTGACCGTTGATATTCTTGACAAGGGTCTGTTACTCTCAGGAGGATTGTCTCAAGTTCATGGACTAGATGAGTATCTAACAGCGAATCTAAAAATGCCTGTCTTCGTAGTAGACGAACCAGATTTAACCGCGATTAATGGGGTGGGTTTGATAATCGATCACTTAGACGAGTTCAAACAAAGCCTCTGCTATCAAGAGGGGAGAGTCTAGCTGGGGTTACTTCTGAGGTCTCGCTTTATTTTTTACCCACTCTCTAAATTTATTGCCTCTATCAGCATAATTTTCAAAGATTCCAAAACTGGCGGCCCCTGGAGCCAAGAGAATTACATCTCCAGGTGAAGCATGCTCTTGGGAAAACTGAAGCGCCTCATCCATTGAGTGAACCTCTTTGACAGATATTTTTTTCTGTAGATTTTGTGTTTTGAGTTGCTTTTGAACTTCTTCAAACAAACGAGCTCCGTTTGCTGGAAAGAGTGCCATTGCTTTGACATTACTTTCAACAATTTTTTTTGCAAACGGAATAAAGTCTTGATTTCTTTCATGTCCACCTGCTAAGAGAATGATTGGTTGATCGCTAAAGCAGGAAAGAGCCGAAATTGCGGCATCGGGCATGGTTGCCATCGAGTCGTTGACGTAGATGACCTCATTAATTTTGGCAACCTTCTCCAGTCGATGGGGGAGGGGCTCAAAAGACTTAATCGCTTGAGTAATTTTGGTTGTTGGAATCCCAAACAATTTGGCAATCAGTATTGATGGGGCGATATTTTGTAGGTTATGCATCCCCAACAGTGGTATCTCATTTTGGGAGACAATTTTCTCATCTGTGATCTTAACTGCTCTATTATCTCTAAAGGTTAAGTAATGTGATTTAAGGTATACTTGTATATCAGAATTGGTGGCATTTAAGGTTGGAGCAGTGTCGATTTTTATCTTGTTTCCAGGCGAAAGAGAGGCAATTTTCTCTGCCTGAGGATAGATGGGGTTGTATAAGACATACTGATTAACCTTTTGATATCTTGTGATAGCTTCCTTAGAACGAATATACTCGGCCGTGTCCTTATAATAATCTAGATGTTCCGAGGTAATATTGTGGATGATAGCAATATCCGGGCTAATGGTGAGATGGCTTAACTGATGCGAAGACATTTCGATCACAAATATACCTATTGATATAATTTGATGAGCTTCATCCAGCGCCG
>LDZT01003550.1_pt1 | contig 15953 bp, 13 predicted proteins | sample 615521 | NCBI WGS metagenome assembly LDZT01 (sample SAMN03408292, study PRJNA278302) | terrestrial metagenome | isolation source: oil reservoir sample SB1 | place: USA: Alaska, North Slope, Schrader Bluff formation | collected 2011-09
TTTAAAAAATAAGATTTTGATTTTAAAAGGGTTACAGAGCAGAGACTTTTTGCAGCTTTGTGCAAAATAGTTCTTTATAATGCTTTAGAAACAATTTCCATATTTTCATTTGCGAAGCAAATGTGTTCGGGGATCTTAAGGGGTTTTACCCCTTAATGTTTGGGTGAAGGGGAGCTAAAGCAGACTGTATGTAACTTAGAATGATGGAGGTATTTTAAAAATTTTTAGATTCTTGAAGTATGGTTTAAAGCAGGTTTCAGAGTTTCAAAAGACACTCATTCTAAATAATAGTGAGATGAAATCATGCAATACTTTTCAAAAAGCCCGGAAGAATGGCGAAAGTACGATGAAGAAAGGAAAAAAGAAAAGGAAAGAAAAGAACAACCTAAAAAAAGAATAATCAGATGGACATTTTACATTGTTATTTTTTTGTCCATATTAACATTGGTATTTATTTTTATAGGACGTGGAAGTTCAAGATTTGATCTACCTTACAGTATGATTATAAAAGGTTTTCATATTAATTTAGAATCAAAAGAAGAATATTACTATCCAGATAACTTAGATATAAAAGTTACTATACAAAACACCAACAACAAAGATTCTCATATAACAATTAAAAATTTTTCATTTTTGATAGTAAACCAAGAAAGTTCGGAGGTTGTATACAGTTATGTATTCCCTCAACCCGTAGAAACTGATATTTCCCAATATCGAACAATTTTAGTTTTTGATCTCTTAAGAGAAAAGGAAATCTCAAATCTAGATAAAGGAACTTATGAAGCCAGAGTAGCCTTTATCTTAAATGATCAAAACGTAAATCTTGTAAAAACATTTAAATATGATAAAGGATTGATTATAGATGTTTTTGCTAAGGAGATGTTCTACCTAACTACAGAATTCCCTTCTTTTAACATATTAGCAGTAAACCGGACTAACGAACCCTTTAATAAAGAATTTTTTGGAACGCTAATAATAAAGCAAAGAGAAAAGGTAATACACTCACAAAGATTTTCCTTTGGGACATTAAATTTAAATCCATTGTCTTCAATATCTTTGGATTTTGAAATTAACAAAAAGTTTGATCCAGGAAATTATTTTGTCTTATTTGATTTTAATTTCCTTGAGCAAACTTATGTAACCACTTTGAATATAGTCGATCAAATAGATCAAAATTATAATGATATTTCTCTTTTAGTTTATGTTGTTTCAGTTGCGTCAAGAGGAGATCAACTTGATTTTGAGGGCTTAATAAGGAATTCTAATAGAGAAGTTAGGGCATTTGAAATTTCACAAGTACTCTTTAAGTTATTCTACGAAGGACAGATAATTTATAACTATGAGAATAACAATTTATCTAGGGTATATATATCCGAATTGGGAACAGCAAAGGTATTTGATTTATCAAAAGTTAAAACTATTACTTTGGATAGATCAGGAAAGCATGAAATTCAATTCAGTGTGAATATAGGGAATAAGACATTTTCAAAGAAACATAGATTTGAGGTTTATTAAGTTCACCTAACTCCTTTATCCTGATGGGGGTGGGCTGCGGGGTGAAGGGGCGCTAAAATGAAGTTTCCAAAGAGAGTAAAATTAATACAAATGAGGTTAAAATAATGTACGGATATCTATCTATCTATTTTACCCCTACCGAAGAAGAAAGAAAAAATTACCTATATTACTATTGTGGATTATGTCATTCTTTGAAAGAAAATTTAGGAAAGTGTTATAGACTCACGACGATAAAAGAAGTGGTTTTCTTTTCAATGCTTAATAACCCTGTTGAGAGCATAAACGAATTCAGGTGCCCATATGTAGGATTTAAAAAAAGAGTTAAACCTGCGAGTAATTCTTTCATGACACCTTATGCTTATCTCAACTTACTCATAATCTATGGAAAACTTTTAGATTACAACTTAGAGGGAAAGTTAGTACCCAAAAAAGTTTTAAAAAAATTGGAATCAAAACTATTTGAATACTTTGACTCCAAGATTATCAAAGAATACAATCATCTATTAATGAAGCAACAAAAGGTTGAAGAACAAAATTTGGATTTGGATGATTATGCTAAGCCATCTCAAGAAATTATAGAAATGTTATTCGAAAAATTTTTCCCTCAAGGATTTCCTGCAACCATGCCTATTGTGACCGCTTATTTGATATATTTGGTAGACAGTGTATACGATTTCCATAAAGATATAAAGAAGGGAAACTTTAATGCCATAGCAAGTTCTTTTGGAGTTACAAAATTAGAAGAATTAACCCAGGATCAAAAGGAGAGAATTTTGTTCACTTACGATTTATGTTCAAAAGAATTTGCAGAAAATATAGAAGAAATTGCTAATTTCAACAGTTTTTTAGTAAAAAAATTAGCCACTTTTTCTTTGATATATCATAGAAATTCTGTCACAAAGATTTTAGATGGAGGAAAAAAAGATGAAAGAGCAACAAACCATTCCAGAACAAATAAAAAAGGGAGAGTTCAGAAACCTGTTTTTAAAATATAAGGAAGATGAAAAATTTAGAGAAAAAATAAATACTTTTAGAGCGGGTTACTATAGTTATGGAAGAAGTGGATGTGGTAGCTGTTTACAATGTTTGGGGGCCACGGTATGTTTAGATACCCTTTGTGAATGTTTTGGCGGAGATCTTTGTAATTGGTTTTAAAAGTTTATGAATTTAAACATAAAAAATCCCCTAATTAAAACTGCTTTTTTGGTAATCTTTTTTTACTTGCTTTTCCTTATTTCAAGGTATTTGAGAATCGCTCCCACCGTTGTTAGTTTAATTCTCCCTTTAGGAGCTTTCTTTTTAGAAAAAAGATATGCATTTATTTTCAGTATTTCAATTTTCTTTTTAATATTTATCAGTGGCTTTGTTGTAGAAGCAAATGGTATATTTTTGCTCTTTTTTCTTCCAATTCTATCTTTTATTGTTATAGAAAAATGGTTGTTAAAACACATATTCATTACCTCTCTTTCAATCCTTGCTTTTTATCTTATGTATACTTTCTTTGGGGAGCTCCTTCCGGATTCTGTAACTAGGGGAAAAGGTTTATTCTTAATAATACTTCTTTATTTATTTTTTACTAATGTTTATGGATACTTATTAAAAAGATTGAAATATGAGATTTCTTCTTTACTGGATAATTTTTTTCAAAAAGAAAATTATTAATAGAGTACATTAAAAAATATGAAAGGAGTTGTTTCTATGTATCCAGAATACATAACTAAGTTAGAAAAAGTAAAAGGAATTTCACAAGAAGAGCTAAAAGAACTTCAACCTGTTGAAGAAAAGTATAAATTCAGAGCTAATGAATATTACTTGGACCTGATCGATTGGAAAGACAAAAATGATCCTATAAGAAAGATCATAATTCCCAGTGTTGAAGAATTGGAAGATTGGGGATTAGAAGACGCCTCAAAAGAACATTCATATACAATAAGTAAAGGTCTGCAACACAAGTATAGGGATACCGCTTTACTATTAGTAAATGATGTATGTGGAAGTTTCTGTAGATTTTGTTTTAGAAAAAGATTGTTCAAGAACATAGGTAAAGAAGTTGTTAGAACCCGTGAGATTGATCAAGATCTTGATTATATTCGAAAACACGAAGAAATCACAAATGTTCTCCTGACTGGTGGAGATCCTTTACTTCTTTCAACAAATAAACTTAAATCAATTATAGAATCTATTTGTGAAATAGATCATGTAAAAATCATTCGCATAGGTACCAAGACCCCAGCCTTTAACCCTTTTAGAATAATATCGGATGATACTCTACCGAGTTTAATTAAAGAAATTTCCAATAGTGGTAAAAAATTATATTTTATCGTTCACTTTAATCATCCCAAGGAATTAACCACTTTTTCTATACAAGGAATAAATATACTCCAAAATTCCGGAGCCATAATAGCGAATCAAACTCCTCTTTTGCATGGTGTTAATGATAATCCTAAAACATTATCAACATTGTTTAAAAAGCTATCCTTTAATGGTATTCCTCCCTATTATGTATTTCAAAATAGACCTGTCATGGGAAATAAAGGTTTTACTATTCCTTTAGAAAAAGCTTATTCAATATTCCTAGAATCTTTAGAAGATATCTCAGGTTTAGCCAAAAGACCTAGATTTGTAATGTCTCATGAATCTGGAAAAATAGAAGTTGCCGCATTGACTAGCAAAAATATTATCTTTCGCTATCATAGATCGCACAATCTTGATAACTATGGTAAATTTTTTATCTTCAAAAGAAATCCACAAGCCTATTGGTTTGATGATTACAAAGAATTAGTAGAAATATATAATTACAAAAGCTTTTAAAATATATAGATAAGGTTCCATTACTTAAAGGATAAAAATTTTTAGTTAGTCATTTAAAAAGGAGAAGAGTAGATATGTTCAATAGTATAACGGATGTTCCAGGAATAAAAGTAGGACACTACACTGATTATAAAGCATTGACAGGTTGTACGGTTGTTCTAACCGAAAATGGGGCGGTAGGTGGAGTAGATGTTAAAGGCTCAGCCCCAGGTACAAGAGAAACAGACTTACTAAAACCAGGGAATCTTGTTCAAATGGTGCACGCTATTTTATTAACCGGTGGAAGTGCTTTCGGCTTAGATGCAGCAAGTGGAGTTATGCAATTTTTAGAAGAAAATAGTATCGGCTTTCAAACAAGTACCGTTAAAGTTCCAATAGTAGCTGCTGCAGTGATTTATGATTTGGATATAGGAGATCCAAACGTTAGACCAGATAAAAGATCTGGTTATGTCGCAGCAAATTTAGCAACATCAGATTGTATTGAAGAAGGATGTGTGGGTGTAGGAACCGGGGCACTTGTTGGTAAGGCGGCAGGTGTTAACAATGCTATGAAAGGAGGGGTAGGAACTTACTCCATTGAATTAGGTAACGGAATAATTGTCGGAGCTATAACGGTTGTGAACGCTACAGGAGATGCTTATGAAAAAGGGGAAATAATAGCTGGGGCAATAGGTAAAAACAAGAAATTTTTGAATATATCTGAATATATGAAAAAATCGACTTTTAATGCTAATCCGGGTGAAAATACAACTCTATCCGTCGTAGCTACAAATGCAAGATTGTCTAAAGAAGAAGCAAACAAAGTGGCTCAAATGAGCCACGACGGAATGGCAAGAGCAATAAGACCTGTTCATACTATGTACGATGGAGATACTATTTTTTGCTTGTCTACGGGTGATTTACCAAGCGACGTTACTTTAATTGGTGAAGTGGCAGCAGAAGTAGTAGAAAAATCAATTATAAAAGCTATCAAATCGGCGAGAAAAGTTGGCAATATTCTCAGTTACAAAGATTTGAATCCTAGTAAAAGATAATTCCCACTACTCCTGTCATAATTATTATAAAAATCGGATTTAATTTTGTGAAAAACAAAAGTACCAAAACCCCAATAAATATCAGAAAACTCGCCAAATTTAAGATATTAGCGACTCCTATTGTGTATGCAGAACCAAATATCAACCCGATAACAGCAGGTTTTAGAAATTTAAGAATATTTTGTTGAGTATCGCCATTTCCGTTTTTAAAATATCTGCCTACCAGTAATCCTATAATTAACGAAGGCAGTATGACTGCAGTTGTCGCGACCAAAGAACCAACTACCCCAGAAACCTTATATCCAACAAAGGTAGCACTATTTACTGCTATTGGTCCCGGAGTAACTTCTGATATAGCAATTAAATCGAGAAACTCTTGAAGCGGCATCCATCCTCTTCTTTCCAATTGTGTTTGGACGAGTGGAATCATAGCGTAGCCACCGCCAAATCCAAATAAGCCAATTTCAAAAAAAGAAAAAAACAAGCCAAATAAGTTTTTCATGGCTTTTTTCTCCCGTGGGACATAGAGTAAAGAGTACCCATAATGAAAGCGATAACAATTATATAAATAGGATTAATGTTAAATACTCCAATTGCAACAAAAGCCCCTGCAGCTAATAAAACTAAAACGATGGACCATTTAACTGATTTTGATAAACTTATTGCGGCGTATACAATAAGTGCTGCTATAGCAGGTCTTATACCTTCAAAGGCACTTTGTAAAACGCTAAGTCCTGCTGTTTTCGTAAGGGTAAAAGCTATCACCAATATTATTATAGAAGAAGGTAAGGAAACCCCTATTGCTGATATAACCGCTCCTAAAACCCCCTTTATATTGTATCCTACTAAAATAGAAAGATTAATAGCCACAGCTCCTGGTATAGTTTGAGTTAAAGAAACCGTGTCTGTAAACTTATCCTTCTCCACCCAATTTTTATTTTCTACGACTTCTTTTTCCATTAAAGGAATCATAGCGTACCCCCCGCCAAAAGTGAAGAGCCCTATTTTAAAAAACGTAATGAACATTTTTAACACTATTTTTGATTTGCCTTCTTCACTCATTTATATTATTCTCCCTACAATTTTAATTCAGTAAAGAATCTAAAATGATCAGCCCTTATCAGGCTTTCTCTGAATTCTACCAATCTATTTTCCGAATCATATGTATATCTTGTAGTTTGAAAAAGAGGAATATTTTCATCAATTTCTAGCAATTCTTGGGCTTCTATCGAAGGTAGGATAGGTTCGAGATATTCTTTGGCATTGACACATCTTATTCCTTCTCTGGCAAGTAAATCATACAAAGGTTTTGTTTCTAGATTTTTATTATCTGTTTTTTTTAGAAAATCAATAGGGATGTAAGAGCTTTCCAATATTAAAGGAATTTCTCCAACTAATCTCAACCTTGTAATTTCCCATAATTCGACGTTTTTAAATTCATCAACATCTTCCAGTCCAGAGACGTTTTTTACCGATATAAGTTTAGTATTAGAATTCTCAAGCTTGCTGGCTATACTTTTTCCAAAACTGTAAAACTTTAAAAGACTTTGTTCCCAAAAAAGAGATTGAACTTTATATCCTCTTCCTTGGTAACTTTTAATTGTCCCTTGTTGTTTCAATAAACTTAAAACTTTTCTTATCGTAGTTCTTGTTACATGGAATTCTTCGGCTAGCTCATTTTCTGATGGAAGAAATGAGTTCATTGGATATTCTCCTTCATATATTCTTGAAATTATTTTGTCAGCAATCCTTTGATAGATTGGCGTCTTATAATCGGCCATTTACGATACCTTCCTTCAAGAAAGATACACAAATATGTCTACTCCTACTTGTATACACAAATTATATCAAATAAAAGGAATTATGTCAAGAGTTCTCAGGGTACTATGAAAAACCGGATGATTTTCTGTGCAAATTGATTAGTAGTAAAATAATATTAGCAAGGATCCCAATAATGTTACTAATCCATATATTTAAAAAATATATTATAATTAGCATAAGTGCACCAAAGCAACAAAATATTAAAAATTAGAGGGGAACGAGTAAAGATGAGAATATTATTTATCGATATTGACACTTTAAGGGCAGATCATCTTGGGAGTTATGGATACTTACGAGAAACCTCACCAAATATTGATGATGTGGCTAAGAAAGGTATTAGATTTTGTTGTTCTGATGCCCCTTGTTTACCTTCTCGTGGAGCTCTATCTACAGGTAAATTTAGTATAAAAACAGGTTTAGTTGGTCACGGTGGAACAACTGCTGACATGCGAATAGAAGGTAAGAATAGAGATTTTCAAGATAAACTAGCATATATGAGTTTACCTGCTTTGTTGAAAAACATTGGATTTCATACAGTTACGGTAAGTCCTTTTGGAGAAAGGCATTCTGCTTGGTGGTTTTATGCTGGATTCAATGAGGTTTATAACCCTGGAAAATGTGGCCTTGAAAGAGCGGATGAGATCGTTCCTTCAGCTCTAGAGTGGTTAAACAAAAATGCTGAGTCAGACAATTGGTTTTTACATGTAAACGTTTGGGATCCACATACGCCATACAGAACACCCTCTGACTTTGGTGACCCTTTTGAAAATTCATCTATACCAAGTTGGTATAACGAAGAATTAATAAAAAGACATAGAAAGTTAGCTGGTCCACATACTGCTCAAGACTTAAATATGTATGACAATCGTGAAGATCCAAGATTTCCAAGGCAACCTGGTGAAATAAAAAACATGAACGATTTGAAACAATTAATAGATGGCTATGATACAGGTATTAGATATGCTGACTTTTGGATTGGAAAGATAATAGATATGTTGAAAGAAAAAGGAGTATATGAAAATACAGCTGTGATAATATCTGCCGATCATGGAGAAAACATGGGGGAGTTAGGTATATATGCAGAACATGCGACAGCTGACAACATAACCTCTAGAATTCCCTTGATAATAAAATGGCCAGGTGGATTAAAAAACCATGTACATCAAGGCTTTTTATATAATTTGGATCTTATTCCAACGCTGTACGAAATATTTGAATCAGAAATAAAAAGTAAGTTTTCTGAAGAATATATTCAAATGTTCAAAAAAGAAATGAACGGAATAAGTTTTGCAGATGTAATATTTAAAGGTGAAAACATATCTAGAAAGTATTTGATCTTAAGCCAAATGGCACACGTATGCCAAAGAAGTGTTAGATTCGAAGATTGGATTTATATGAGAACTTATCACGATGGATACCATCTTTTCCCTAAAGAGATGTTATTCAATTTAAAAGAGGATCCTCACGAACAAAATGACATAGCCAAAGAAAACCCGGAGATTTGTAAGGAGGCACTATCTTATTTAAATGAGTGGCATGATGAGATGATGATGGAATTACCAGAAGGATACCAAGTAGATCCATTGCAAACGGTTTTAAAAGAAGGCGGGCCTTATCACGCGAGAGGTCACTTGAAAACTTACTATGAGAGATTAATAGAAACAGGTAGAGCAAAAACAGCCGAAGAACTGAAGAGGAAATATCCTGAGGAATTTTAGCATTTTTTAAAAATAAAAATGATTTTCCCATGTGTGTAAAGATAATTGGAAATTCGTAGCAGAAAGACCGGCCTTCAAATCCTCAAGGCCGGTTTTTGAAAATTCAATTTTATTCATATCTTTCTTCCATAGCACTCATACAATCTCTAGTATTCACAATTGCACCTTTTGGTTTTTCTACTTTTCCTTTCAAAAGTGGGTCATTAGTCTTTTTCATCCAATCATATAATTTTGACTGCAATTCCCTTAGAATATTCTTATAATTGTCTTCTTTAATTAGATTATTTCTTTCCATGGGATCAAAATACAAATCAAAGAGCATTTCTTTTTGCCGTTTAACTTGTAATAAACCATGGCTTAAAAGAAATTCTTTGCTTTTAGTGTCATCAATGTTAGCTGGTATAATTTTGTCGTAATTATCAAAGAATTTAATATATTTATATCTTTCCGTTCTAATGCATCTGGTTGGTTCATACGCCGCATGAAAAGTAATTTCTGCGAACAGTTCTTCTCTTATTTTATCTACTTTGCCATCTAAATAAGGTTTTAGGGAAAACCCCTCCAACCATGCAGGTTTTTCTATTCCTAAAAAATCGCAAATAGTAGGAAAAATATCTAAATGTGAAACTAAAATATCTGTAGCTTCTCCTGATTTTTTATTATTAGGAAATTTTAAAATAAGGGAGATCCCTATCCCTGTATCGTACAAAGTACACTTCATGTTTGGTAAAGATATCCCATGATCTGCAGTGAAAATGACAAGGGTTTCTTCTTCTAAATGATTTTCTTTTAGTGATCTCATTATTTTGCCCACACATTGGTCAACTATATGAACAGAAGTAAAAAATTGTGCCATGTCTTCTCGAGTCATAGCATTGTCGTAAAGGGGAGATGGTGGCTTTACATAATTTGGATTAATTTTAGCTTCAGGAAATGGGATGTGAGTATTTTGCATCCCGAATGAAATGAAAAAAGGCTTTTTAGGGTTATTGGACAAATAATCTGAAACTAGTTCGGCATTTTTTATATCTTCCTTCCAATCGTTCGGGTAATGCTCTGCCTCACAAAGAATTTTTTTATATCCTATCATTTCAGCTTTTGGTGCAACGTGTTGAACTCCACATAATACTGTGTCATACCCCACTTTATTCAATAAATTTACAATGTGTTTATCGTAATCATTTAGTTTAAATCCTCTATGAGCTAAACCAAGCATTCCAACTTTGTGCGGAGAAGCCCCGGTCAATAAAGCTGCTCTACTTGGTGAGCACGTGGGAGCAGCACTAAAAGCATGCCTAAAAAGAGTTCCTTCTTTTGCTAATTCCATCAAATTTGGTGTAGGAGCATCAAAACCATAAGGTGAGATATATTTACCAGTGTCATGAGTATGCATATAAAGTATATTCACTATTACTTACCTCCATTTTTTATTTGATTTTATTACACAACTTTTGAGAGATATTTATTAGCAACATCTAGGTTATTAAAAAATTTGTTTATCAAAGAAAAGCAAGAACCTAAGGCTGCGCTTCTCATCAATGATTTGTCCACATAAATTTCATGCTTCCTTGCTTGAAAATTAACTATTTTTTCTTTAACTTCTTCTATAAGCTTTTTTTGGATTTTTTCAGGAAAAATTTCTATGTATCCTCCTAAAATGTAAACTGAAGGGTCATATAAATTTATAATGTTTGATATAACATTAGATGATTCATTAATAAAATTATTTAATTCATTTTCAATGCTTGTTATTTTTTTAAGTTGTTTTTTCAAACTATCCAAATCGTAGATTTTATTTGAAGCACTTAGTATTTTAAACATTTCCCCAGAAACACCTGCGAATAAATTAGAACCTTCATATAATTGTTTGTTTATTATTATTCCGTTCCCTAAATATCCCATTATCTTGTCACTATTAAAATGTATTGCAAGCAACGAGTACACTAGATTAGAAGGATGATCATTCCTATTTAAGAAAAAATGATACATCGCTCCCGCATTAGCATCGTTTTCCAAATAAACAGGAAATTGAAATTTCCCTTGGAAAATTCTATTGAGTTTTTTAGATTCATTCAAACCAAGCGGTTTCGAGAAAAATGGGGTTTTTCCTTCTATATCAACTTCTCCTGGAAATGCTATAGCCATGCAAATAACTTTTTCAAAATATGACTGAAAAGGACGAATAGTTTTTATTAAAATATTAACTAAATTATCAACGGTGATATTTTCTTCAACAACATTTTCTTGGATGATTTTCAATCTAAAATTTGTAAGAAAAGCAGTACTAGAATTTTCTGTTATTGTGACACCTATAAAATAACCCTTATCTTCATTTATTTGTATGATAGAGGCTTTTCTTCCAACTTTTTCGGTTTTTTCTTTTTCAGTACCCGTCTTAATTAAATGGTGTTTTAACAAGCGACGAAGATTTCTTGAGATATTTGATCGATCTATAGATAGTTCTTCGCTTAATTTAGGTATAGTTGAATAAGAATTAAACCATAGAGTTTTAAATATTTGTAGTTGTGTGAAATTGCTTATTATTTGTGCCATACTATTTCAAATTCTCCTCCATTTCAATATTTTTTTAATAAAAATTATTTAAATTCTTTTTTATGTATTTTCTCATCTCATTACCTTTATCTTCTAAATTGTATACTAAATTTGCTTTTTCATCAATATAAGAATGTGGTGCCGATTCAAACAATATCCAATCCATTATCCTATTTTTCAAATTTTCTCTTATTTCCGAATAGCTTTTATGATCATAAACATTAAATAGTTCAACGGGATCTTTGTCTAAATCAAATAATAAATTTTCCCCGTTTTTATTGAGGATTAATTTGTAACTCTGAGTTCGAACCATATAAGAATTAATATCTTCTGCAAAAATAGCATCTCTTTGTATTTTACCGTTTTTTAAATCTGTTCCTTGAGAAAATTGATCCTTATATATGTTGCATTGACTTAAAATAGTCTTAGAAATATCAAGAGAGTTTACTAAGTTAGAAGATGTTTTATTATTTGAAGAATAAGGATATTTTATTATTAATGGTATTCTAATTAAAGGTTCATACATATAGCCACCTTTTAATACCATATGATGATAACCCATGTAGTCCCCATGATCGCTTGTGTATATTATTAATGTTTTATCATACAGTTTTTTTTCTTTTAACTTATCTATGATCTTTCCAATCCAGAAATCCACATGAGAGATAGTTGCATAGTAGTAAGCTAAAATTTCTTTCATTAGAGATTTATCTAGTTTCTGATTTGGGAAATAACCTTTATATTTTTTTAAATCAAGTTCCAGGCATTTATCTGTCCAACCCTCTAAAAGGCTTAAATTAGCCGGATCATAGATTTTATCCCAAGGTTCAGGAGGATCAAAAGGATGATGAGGTTTAATGAATCCAATCATCATAAAATAATTATTACGAGCACTCCAAGAATCTATTTTTTCGATTGCCTTTTTAGCTATCCAGGATGTTGAATAATCTTCTTCGTTTAAATTACTTTTTAATGCTCCAAAATTTTCCCAATATTCATTTCCCGCCATATTTCTATATTCATCGATCTGGTCAATTACATCAATCTCATCTAAAAGTCCTTTATCTTTTAAATAATTATGATAATCGTCAACATATCTTCCGGGACCGTTTTGTTCAGCCAAATACATAGCTTGAAAGCCTATATCTAGGTAAGTTGGTGTGAAATGCATTTTTCCTATAGCGGTGGTATAATAACCATTCTCTCTAAGTATGCCAGGTAAAGTATCCAGATTTTTTGGAATGGTGGAATGATTACTAATGCCCATATGTTGATGAGCATATAGCCCCGTAAGAAGTGAATAACGGGAAGGAGTACACAAAGGATAGGTACAAAAAGCATTGTCGAAAATTGTACCTTCTTGGGCTATTTGATCAATATGTGGAGTATTTACTTCATTATTTCCGTATGCACCTATGCAATCAAATCTGTGCTCATCAGATAATATTAAAATTACGTTGATATTTTTTGATGCCAATTTACTTCTCCTTTCAAAGAACATTTTGGGATATTTCCTCAATATGTCCGTTCTTTTCTTGCTTTGACGATTTAACAGAGTTCGTTATAGTAAAAAATAAAAAAAGGTTCAAAGATTCAGTTGAATTTGAAATATTTCTTAGACGACAACCGATGAGATTTTTATCCCTTTTTATGCCATTTACCTAAGAAGACAAAGTGTTGATTTGTATGACTTAATAAATATGTTATGTTTTTCATTTCTTTGCAACTGTTATCGTACTTCATAAAAATTAATCAATCCATATAGGACTGGACCACGCTCTTTCTCCATCATCTTGCTCTACTCGTATGTAGTAGTAACTCTTATTTTTTACTACGATATCTTTTACCAATTTAAAGTTTCTATCTCTATTAATACCATCTAAATTTGCTTTAAATACAACACCCTCATTTGATACAACCTCAATATTTCTAAGCGGTGTGGTGCCTACAATATTCAGATTTACAGGTAGTTTGCTGTATTGTAATTCTTCAATAGTTTCGCCCATTTCAGCATCTCCTAATCGATACTCTAGCAAAATAGGTTCTCCAGTAGTGCCATAGGCTTTTCGATTTTTCAGGGCATAAAAGATAGAATTGCGATCAAATTTATCTACCACAACTGCGACCCTTCCACTACCTAAATAATGGTATAACTGCGACCTTTTTTCAGTCCCCTGAGATAATCCGGGATGACCATCGTGGGCATCACTTGAACAAATTATTCCATATTTCCTGCCATTATTCAAATGATCACGAACTGTATTATATTCAGTTCTAGAAACTCCGGTATTAAATTTTTCCTGTAAATCATAGGATGATTCTGAAAATCCCCAGCATGAGTATATTTCTATTAATCGATCAAAATTTTCGTTATAATAATTTTCAGTAGAAACAGGAAATTGGCTGGTTGAAGGATGGTGAGGTACCGTAAAAAAGTCTACATTTCCATTTTTTAAAGTCTGCCATAACTCATCTGGCGTAGGATTATCTTTTTGCCATTCACCATAACCAACCATTTTTCTGCTTGATCGAAACAATTTTCCGCCTTTATCAAGAAAGTAAACATTTCTATGTCCATAATTAGGAGAAGTCCACTCATAGCCATGAAGTGTTACAAATTTATCCCTTTCATTGTAGGATTCAGTCAAAGACTGCAGATGTTCCCAGTCATTATTATCCATCTGCCAATCGTGTTCAGAAAGGCAAAAGAAATCAAGCCCTGCTATATTACGGGCAAAATCGAAATTTTCAACTCGTTTTTTCTCACCGCATCCCCAACCCAGAAAATCACTTTCTCCACTATGTACATGAATATCTCCAAATAGATATTTCTTATTTCCTATTGTTCTAATCATATTATTAGCAACAATTTCTTTAATAATTTCTTCCACATTCATAAACGCCAATCCATCTTTCGGTTTTCCAATTCTACACCAGGTTTTTGACTTAATGCTGGAAATACCCTTAATAGAAATTTTTAAAATTTTATCTCTTGCAAAGATATTCTTGGGAACTAAAACAGCAGCCAATCCGAGGGAAACAATGGAAGATTCCAGCATGGCTGGATCAAGTTTGATAGTCTGTCCTAAATATGATGTAAGAACTTTTTCAACATGAAATAAAAATTTACATCCATTTGCCTCCCACCTTTTATTATGTTTAGTTAGAGAAAAAGGTATATCAATTTCTTCGTTAATTTTCAAATTGAAGTACCCCGTCTCTAAAGGGTTAACACTGTTAATACCCATTGAAAAAGGGAAGACAATCACTGTTGGTATATCATAATTGTAATCTACTTCAAAATCAACACTAGCTTTTCCTTTACCATTACTAATCACAGTATTTGTAGCTACTATATTTACAGTAGAATAGAAAAAATTACTAACAGTGTCCAAGAGTCCCTTTTCGTCATTACTCATATTTTTTTGATGAACAAAAGTCTGAACACCATAATTGTCCCGTAAGTATTTTTGCCTGTTCTGATGTTTTATCAAAAACTCCTGCTGAACTTTTTTTTCACTCATAAAGTCTTCCTCCAATCTTTATATATATTTACTGTTTTTTACAATCTCCGAAACACACATTTTAACCATTTTTTAATACCTTCAATATTTAACTCCCTGCATATATAATTTAGCAGATCTCGCATATGATTCAACTAATGTTTACGATTACGTCCATTTGGGAATTAGTTCAACCGCTTTCATACCTTTTGGGAGTTCTTCTGAAAAAGGGTTAGTCGAATCCTTTTTAAAGAAACTTTCAAGAAACATATACCCATTGAATCCATTCTTTTCAGGGTAGAAAGCAATAATGGTGCTACTTCTTTATTTAGGTCCTTTTTCTTCTTCCTTTAACTTACTTTACCATTCGTTAATCACTGCTTTTCATATTCCTGAAGTGGGTATAAGTTATAAGTAAACATACATTTGTTTATTCTTTTTCTACTGAAATTGAAACCCCTTGCATGAAAAATCGTTGTAAAAAGAAAAACAAAACGCTAATAGGAATTAATGACATTATTGTGGCTGCTAATATCAAATCTGGACGATAAAAGTTTGTACCTTTAAATTGTTGAAGAGCTAAAGAAATAGTTTGTAACTTATCAGATCTAATGATAACTAACGGCCACAGAAGATTATTATAAAAACCTGAAAATCCAAGAATAAAAACAACAATAAGAACAGGTTTACTTAGTGGTAAGATTATCCTGAAAAAGATACGAGGTTCACTAGCGCCGTCCAACCTTGCGGCTTCGATTAATGAATCAGATATTCCTAACATATATTGTCTCATTAAGAAAATACTAAAAGGAGTCACTAAAATTGGTACGATTAATCCTATGTAAGAATCGATCCAACCAAGGTTTGATACAATTAAAAAAAGAGGAAGAAAAATTACTTGTTGCGATAACGGTAGAGTCGCTATAGTAGTTGCAAAGAAAACATTCTTGCCAGGATAACGAAATTTAGCTAAACTATATCCAGCCAAAGCACCAAAA